>Ga0256834_1000125_pt1 | contig 51077 bp, 53 predicted proteins | sample 4281140metaG_FD_190536 | JGI IMG/M metagenome (GOLD analysis project Ga0256834, IMG submission 190536) | Hydrothermal vent microbial communities from East Pacific Rise, Pacific Ocean - 4281-140 | ecosystem: Environmental > Aquatic > Marine > Hydrothermal vents | place: Pacific Ocean: East...
TGTACTCAAAACTAAATGGTAGCGTAAATTTACTAGCTATAACCGTTGATATCGTAACCCCTAGTGTACTTTCACTAAACTCTGTTGTCTGCTCTGCTAGATCTTCAATACTATAGTAGCGATACTTTGCATAGATAGATTCGCGTTGAAGCGAGAGTGGAAATGTAAAAAAGAAGGCAGATAGATTGAGTACTTTTGCTAGAGCAATTTCACCATAAGTTGCGCGTTTCACATAGCTATTGTCAGCAATAGTTGGTATCTGTATAGCTGAGGGATCTTCTGGCGTTGATACGGATGATAGTTTGATGCCACTATCGAGATCGGTTGATATATCTTGTAGTATGGAGTGTTTTATATTTGCTCCTATGTAGAGCTCATGACCCAAGCTATGCTTTAGACTATAGTTGGCAGTATAGATATCACTACTACGCTCCTTGAGAACATAGGCTTGAAGTGAGTTTTGGTAATTAGGGTACATTGAGACACCATACTGCTCATATCTCCCTATGTCTATCCCAAGACTCACAGGCTCTCTACTAGCAGTTGAGTAGTCTTGGTAGTAGTTGGCTTTAAGTGAGCCGTAGTAGTGTCCAGTTCTTAAAAATGCAAGTGCAGCAGAGGCGATTATGCCGTAATCTCGTCTATCTTTTTCATCAGCTTTATCAAGAGTTGAGTAGAGGTTTATGCTGTAGTTGAGCAGATATTGAGAATTTGTGTAGCTAAGCATAGCGGTAGTGATATTGAGCTCATCACGATCAAGCAATATGCTGAGAGAATTTTTTGCTAAAATGTCTTCAAAATTTACTCCAATACTTCCACCAATATTGCCATCTGAAGAGAAGAGAAAGATGCTAGTTGAGTTGTATTTAAGATCAAAAAGTGAGTAGTATGGTGAGGGGTCGTTGAGCTCAATATCACCTTGACTAGCAGCTGCTTTGGCGTAGTATGGTTCATGTTCAAAAAAGTGCTCTATCTCCCATATCGGCTCATCGATATTCTTTAGTGTATCTACGGTGTAGTAATAGCCATCAGAATCCATGCAGGCGTAGAGTACTCTGTCATCTCTTAGAAGTCTGGCATCTATGATGTTGTCAGCACTAGAGACTCTGCTAGTTTTGCCATCTATGTATCTATAGAGTGTTGATCCAAACTGTGAGGTAGATATAAAATAGATAGAGCCATCATCTAAAATATCAACAACAAAAGAGTAGAATCCTCTCATGCTCATAAGAGGTTCTCTGTTTTTATATAGAGTTCTCTTTTTGCCATCTTGAATAAAATAGTAGAGATTATCATCTAAATCTATCTGTACTGATGAGTTTACTTTGCTATAAAACTGCTTATCAATATAGAGTTGTGGTTCTGAGAAAGAGCTAGGTATATCAAAATAGACCGCACGCCCATCGCTAAGATAGCCCTGCATGGCTCTTGAGTTGCTACCATTGAGCAGTATTGCATCTTCATCATAGAGTCCAGCAGAGATCTGTAAGATAGAGGTGAAGTTGTTAGATTGCGTATAGTAGTCATCGTCAACTTTGAAGACTTTGCCACTAAGGTAACTTTGAGAGCTCTTTTTGACTTTAAGATCTCTTTTATCCATAGTTACAAGCTGTGGAAAACTTCGACCATCATCATTGATGATAAAGTAGATCTCATCTCTGTCGCTATTGAGTTGTGAAAAAAATTCAGAACGAGCTACTATCTTGCCTTCTGCTAATACCATGTTATCAGCCCTCTTGGCATAGAGCTTGGCAAAGTCAGATAGTGAGTCCTCAAAATCTACACCAACTGATGCTCTCATGCTGCCATTGGTTATAAATGGCCAGTACCAATGTTTTGAGAAATTTTTAAAGTAGTGGCTTATCTTTTTTGTTGTGTACTGTTGTGCCATATATAGATTATAGAAGCCACCAACTATGTAGTACCTCTCACCATATGGAAATTCTAAGACTGGATTATAGACCATTTGAGGCGTGATTTTATTGGCTTTTGCCTGTAGGTTTACGAGTGCTAGGTGTCTGCCGCTATAGAGTCTTCCTCCATTACCATGATAAGATTCACTAAAGAGCGCATGACCTTCTAACATAAAAGGATTTATCATGATATTTGGCAGACTCATAGGTAGTATAGTTAGCAAATTGCCATTACCTATAACAGAGTGCAGAACCCTTGATACCGCGCTAGCTTTAATATTCATCTGGTAGTTGTGTGCACTTTCATGGTATATCAATGTTTTAAGCCATGAGGTGGTACTGAAATAATCTACCATAGATGCGCCAGCTCCATAGTTGACCTGTAGGTTGCTAGGTATCTGTGTAGAGTAGGCATTGGCAATCTGGTTTTTGCTTGATGCTATGGCTATGTAAAGCTTCTCATCAAGCCTAGATCCAAACATCTGCTCATATATGGATCTTATGGCTAACTCACTCTGAAGAGCTATCTTGGCTTCAGCAACATTTTGCTCATTATAGATGAGCTGCACGCTATCATAATCACTTTTTTGATACTCATTATCTAGAGGAACAACAGCTGATGCATGAAGCATATGGCAACATAGAGTGAACAATATAGCTCTTTTCATACTGCTCTAACCTTTTTATCAATTTAAAATGACTATAATACACTATATTTACTTTAGGATATGTTTATGGCAGTAAAAGTAGCAGTGAATGGGACAGGCAGGATTGGGCTTATAGCTATTAAGATAGCATTGAGCAGAGCAGATATGGAGCTAGTTGCGATCAACACTACAGCAAAACCATCTATGTTGGCATATCTTCTTAAGTACGATACTGTACATAGCGGTATAGATGCAGAAGTTTTGAGTGATACAGAGATGTTGGTGGGCGGTAAAAGAGTTGTTCTTTTTACTCAAAGGTCTTTAGATGAGCTTGACTTTAGCTCTACTGGAGCTGAGGTTGTTGTTGAGTGTACAGGTGTATTTTTAACTACCCAAGCTTGTCAGAAACATCTTAAAGGTAGCGTAAAAAAAGTTGTTATATCCGCACCTGCTAAGGATGATATGCCAACTTTTGTGATGGGCGTAAATACAGATGAGTATAGAGGTGAAAGCATAGTCTCAAATGCTAGTTGCACCACAAATGCATTAGCTCCTATATGTAAGGTTTTAGACGACTCTTTTGGTATACAGAGCGCTCTTTTAACTACCATTCACTCTTACACTAATGATCAAAATCTGTTAGATGTAAAACATACTAAAGATATGCGTCGCTCAAGAGCAGCTGCGGTCAATCTCATACCAACTACAACAGGAGCAGCAAAAGCGATATCGCTTGTTATGCCACATCTAAAAGGTAAGTTAAATGGCTATGCTATGAGAGTTCCTACAACAGATGTCTCGGTGATAGATCTTACTGCAAACCTTAAAAAAGATATCACGGTAGATGGTATGGTAGAGATATTTACTGCTGCTTCAAAAGGGGCATTTAAAGCCCTTATTGAGATAGATCATGATAAGCGTGTATCGAGTGATTTTGTAGGCTCCACATATAGCTGCACTCTTATCCCCGATATGTGTAGTGTGGTAGACAATAGAACCATAAAAGTGTTAGCTTGGTATGATAATGAGTGGGGATACACAGAGCGCCTTATGGATATGGCAACACTTATTGGGAAGTATTGATGCTAAAGTTTGATGGTGATAAGATAAGGGTTGATGAGCAGCAGAAGCGAGAACTTTTTGAGATGATCTGCCAAGAGAGGAGTAGTGGTGCTGTAGGCTACTACGACCTACCATCATCATCGCAACAGCTAGTAGAGCAGACTAAAGAGTTTGCAAAAGATCTCTTTGCCGATATAGTAGTTCAAGATATTGTGATTATAGGCATAGGTGGCTCATCGCTTGGCATAAAAGCGATAGATAGCTTTTTAAGTGCTTCACAGAGTAGCTCTAAGACTTTACACTATCTTGAGAATTCAGATCCACTACAGATCATTAGGACTCTCACAAAGTTAGATATCAAGACCACTCTTGTTGTTGTCATATCAAAATCTGGTACCAGCGTTGAGACAATCTCTATTTTAAAAGCTGCTATAGCTCACTTTAAGATAGATCTTATGGGCTCAAAACGCCTTATCTGTATCACCGATCCAGATTCAGCACTCGATAGATTTGCAGCCCATTATAGTTTAAAGGTATTTCATATACCACCTACCGTTGGTGGACGCTTTTCTGCACTTAGTGCTGTTGGCATGGTACCTCTAACACTTGCTGGATATAATACCTTAGCCATGCTTAGTTCAGCAGAAGAAAAATTGGAGACATTTTTTAACTATCGAGACCACTATATTCTAAGTAGAGCAGTGCAGATAGCACAAAGTGAGCCTGATAGATACATACATATACTCTTCTCATACGCTAGCGCGTTAGAGGATTTCAATAAGTGGTTTGTGCAGTTGTGGGGTGAGTCACTTGGTAAAAAAGACTCTAACCGTAGACGAACAAAACTTATCCCAGTTGCGCTTATTGGCTCAGTTGATCAGCACTCTTTTTTACAGCTTATCATTGATGGAAGGTTAAATAAGAGTGTAACTTTTATAGATATTGCCAATAGAGGTGTAGACTTGATCATACCAGATCTGCCTCTACCATTTCTAGAGAGTAGTGATATATTTAACAATGAGAGTTTTGCAGATCTTATTAGCACGCAGTGTAGCTCAACGATGGCAAGTGTTAAGCAGAGCGGTACGGCTGTTGACAAGATCACGCTAAATGGCTATAGTGAAGATGATATTGGAGAACTGATAATCTATTTTGAGCTTTTAACATCTCTTGTTGGACTACTCTTAGATGTAGACACATATGATCAGCCAGGAGTTGAGCTTGGCAAAGAGATACTATATCAAACATATAAGGAGAAAAAATGACAATCGGCAAGTACAGCAGCAGCATCTCTGCTCTTAAATTAGATAAAGATGTGCTTCGTAAAAATACGCTTATATTAGCAGAAGAGGGCTCAGGAAAGACAAACTTAGCTAGTAAGATTAGAAAGTTTGCCATAGACTCAAGTACACCAACGCTATATATGGACTTCTCAAATCCATCCATAGATGATGTAGAGAAGAGGTATATAGATAGCGACTTTAACTATCTGCGTTTTGATGAGAGTGAAGAGTTTAGCCGTAGCCTAAACGCTCTTATAGATGCAAGAGCACATATCTATCTAGCTGTTAATCCAGACTATTTTACCAATAAAAGAGATAAAAAAAGCACTCTCTCACAGATGATTTCAAATAAAGCACTACTAGATAACTACTACTACTTTTTTCATGAGATAGCGCAGTTGAATGCTTTTTATACTAAGTTTGAAGACTTTTTACTCTATCTTTTTGGTCTTATACATATGCAGAAGTTTGGTATGACATTTCTTACTCAGCCGCATGAGATATTTGAAAATGCTCAACTAAAATTGCTCTTTTCAAATCTTTTTGTAGGTAGGTGCTCTAATGCCAACTACTTCAATACAGCAGTATTGAAAAATTTGGGAAGAAATAGATTCTACTTTCAGCATAGATTAAACCACTGTTCGTTACTCTTTAATCCTATTAAGAGTGATATAGTCACCATTTACGAGTAAGGAGCATTTATGAAAAGATTTATAGTAGCTGGCATAGCAGCAGCACTTATGAGCACAACCGTAGGGGCAAGTGAGGATCAAAATTTTGTAAACAGAGCTTATAAATCTGTTGCACTTTTAGCACAAAAAGGTGACCCAAATGCTCTCTTTTCGCTTGGTGAGATGAACTATCTTGGCATAGGTCAGAAGAAAAATTACGATATGGCTATTAAGTACTTTACAGAGTCTGCTGAAAAAGGGCATGTAAAAGCTGCTTTTAACTTAGGCTCTATGTATTACAATGGCTCTGGGGTTGCGCAAGATATAGAAAAGGCACTTCACTGGTTTACTGTAGCAGCATCTGAAGATGATCCAAAGTCTATACTCTATCTTGCTAAGATCTATGAAGATGAGAAGAAGAGCAATGAGCAAGCACTCTATTGGTACAATAAAGCAGCAGCTCTTGGGTACCCTCAAGCACAATTTGCAGCAGCTAGAATGTATCAAGATGCTGAGGGCTCAAAGAGAGATATCAAAAAAGCCATTAAGCTATATCAAGAGGCATCAGATCAAGAACATGGTGAGGCTCAGTATAATTTAGCGATGATCTATCTTAATGGAGATGGTACTAAGAGAGATTCTAAAAAAGCTAAAAAGCTTATGCAAGACTCATATATGAACGGTTTTCAAGGTGCAAAGCGTGTTTTAGATAAGAATAAGTGGGCTATTGTAATTCAAGAGGCTACTCTGCCAGAGTTTGATAAACAGTAGTTATGCGTATAGTTATACTACTGTGTGCTATATTTTACATAGCTACCGCATCAGAGTTTGCACCAAATAGCGCATGTAAGGAGTGTCACCCTCTCATATATGATGAGTATATGAGTTCTCAACACTCTAAAGCTTCTATCTTCAAAGATGAAATCCATGCCGCTGTGTGGAGTAAACACCCTAAAAATATCAAACTAAAAGCGTATGGTTGTGCACACTGCCACACACCAGCCGCATCAAATCTAAAAGAGCTTACTGCACCAAACAATGGTGTTGTGCCAGATGTAAACAATACAACTCACACTGATGGCATCTCTTGTGCGTATTGTCACCGCATCAAGAGCATATCTCTAGGAGCTAAGCGCAATAAAAATATCTTAAGTGCAGATCCAAAAAGTTTCTTTGGCGATTCTAATATCTCAAAAACAACACCATTTCATACCGTGATTGTAAGAGATGTAAATAGCAGCAGTTCAGATATCTGTATGGGCTGCCACTCACATAAGAAAAATAAGTTCAAGTTTAATGTCTGTATCACTACTATGCCAAAGTCTTCAGATACAAAGAGTTGTGTAAGCTGTCACATGCCTAAGCAGTCTAGGGAGAGCAATCAAACAGCAAGGTTTCATGGTTTTGCAGGCATAAACTCATATGCGCCTATGTTAGAAGAGCATGTAGAGTTAGGGTTTGAAAAAATTAAAGATGGCTTTAGTATTGTTATCACAAACAAGACACCTCATGCACTCTCACTTCATCCATTAAGAGTGATGCAGCTTAGAGTGAGTGTAGATAACAAGGCACTCAAGAGTGTGAACTTTTTAAAACTTATAGGTAGTGATGGCAAGCCTACACCACCTTGGTTAGCTAAAGAGGTTGTTCTCAATAGCGTTATACAAGCAGATGAGAGTAGGGTAGTTGAGTTTACATATGATCTTAGCAGTAAAAGCAAGATAGATGTTGTGTTAGGTTATTATCTTGTAAATCCAAAAGCACTTAAGGGTCTTGGATTAGAGCAGAGTGAGAATGTGAAGCGTTTTCGAATCTTTAAAGAGCAGAGCTTTAAGCTCTAGTGGTTGTGGTAAAGCTTAGCACATTTTCCGTGTTATAATAGCACCAATGAAATCACTTCTAATAAGAGTTACTCTCGGGCTTGACGAGAGAGATATTTTACCAGATGAGTTAGAGCATATAGAGCAGTGGTACCAGCACGGCATGTTGAAAAAAGAGAGTGGTATATATAAGCTACACTCTAAGTATAGAGCTGGCAGAGTTATGCTAACGCATAATGGTAGTGGCGCATACATTCAGGTATTGGCATTGAGTGTTCGTGATCTATTTGTTGATAGCTCTAATCTAGATGGTGTGCAAACTGGTGACCTTGTAATTGCTAAGCGTATTTTAGGCAATAACAGGGGAGCGCCAAGTGCTACAATTGCACTAGTTGTAGGTCAAGAGGCGAGCTATAGTGTTGGCTATATTAAGACAAATCTAGGAGTCAAAACCCTTATTGATATAAAAACATCTCACCCATGTGGAGTTCAGATTAGCAGCCAAGATTTGAGCTTGTATGAGGAGTACACACTTTTTAAAATCAGCAATCAAGATGGACAAATAGTAGAAAACTTAGGAAATTTAACTGATCCTTTAGTAGATGAGAAGATTGTTCTTGCTATGTACAATAGAGATGATAAATTTGATGACGATGTGCTAGATCTAGTTAGAGACTTTAGTGACAATATCAGTTTAGATGAGTATAAACATAGAGTTGACTTGAGAGATTTACCATTTTGTACTATAGATCCAGTAAGTGCAAAAGACTTTGATGATGCTATCTGTTTTGTACCATCTACTAGTACTCTTTATGTGGCTATTGCTGATGTTGGGGCATATGTTGCACCATTTGGTGCACTAGATGCTGAGGCAGCTAAAAGAGGTTTTAGTATATATTTTCCTCACAAATCAATTCCAATGTTACCACGCATACTCTCTGAAACTCTATGCTCACTTCAGCCACAAGTAGATCGATTGGCATATGTGTTTGAGATCAAACTTGATGGAGCCAGTGTTGTATCTAGTAAGCTTTATGAAGCTGTTATACACTCAAAAAGACGCTTTACATATGAGCAGATAGACGCTTTTTTTCAAGGCAAATTAAAGCTTTGCGAAGAGGGTGATAAAGATATATTTGGCTATATATCACCTCTAAAAAGGCTAACTGAACAGCTGCGTCAAAAGAGACTGGATATCGGGTTTGATTTTCACTCACTAGAGATAGAGATGAAGTTAGATGATAGTGCGCAGATACAGAGCGTGGAGTTAGCGGAGCAGACACCATCACACTCACTTATAGAGGAGTGTATGCTTTTAGCCAACAAAGAGGCGGCCTCTATGTTTGAGCGTGGTATATTTAGAATTCATGAATCACCAACGGAGAGCTCACTTCAAAATCTGTACGAGGAGCTCTCAACCATAGGGATAGTTGTAGACTTTAAAGAGAGTCTTCAAGAGACAATAGAGTCTATTCAGAGCGAGGCACAAGCGCGTGATTTGAGTGCTGAAGTTGATGAGCTTATTATTCGTGCACAGATGAGGGCACGATATGCACCTGAAAATAGTGGTCACTTTGGGCTTGGATTCGATAAGTACACACACTTCACTTCACCTATACGCCGATACTCTGATCTTATTGTACATAGGCTTTTGAAGGCGATACAAGCAGATAGTACAACACGGAGCTCATACCTGCTTCGCAATATAGATGCGCTCTGTTTTGCTGTAAGTGATAAAGAGCGTGAAATTGCTGATATAGAGTTTAGGTTTTTTGATAGAAAATATGCTAGATGGGCATTGAAATACAGAGGCAAAAGTGTACAAGCGCGTATCATAGCTACTACGCCACAGGTTATAGCGCAGGTGCAAAATCCACTTTTTGGTGCTAAAATGGTAGTGTATGGTGGTGATAATTTAGCTCTTTTTGATGACATAGTAGCTAAGATAGAGAGTGTAGATCTAGCAACAACCAAGATAACATCTACCTACCTAGATCGAGTTAATTAGTATGAAAAAACATGAACTAGATAGAGCTATAGATCAGCAAAAAGTACCTTCTGCTATGATGCTTTATGGAGAGAGCCATTTTCTTATTGAGTACTATATGAGACATATCTCAAATTTAGATAATGTTAACATACTGACTCTCTACAATGATGAGTATAGTTTAAATACCGCTCTTACACATCTATCACAAGGTTCTCTCTTTGGTGGCGATAGTTTACTAATTTTACGCTCTAGTAAGAAGATACCAAAAGCAGACTTGGAGCGCTTGTTAGAGCTTGTAGATAAAAACCCTACCAATAGGTTCATCTATGCATATTTTGGTACCGATTTTAAAAAGGGAGTATCTTCTGCTTTTGATCGTAGTGGAGTTGGCGGCTCAATTAGACTGTTTCATCCATATCAAAATGACGCAAAGATGATCTTAATTAGTGAAGCTAAACGCAAAGGGATAGAGCTTGATCACTATGTAAGTCTACACCTTCTTGAGTCTCAAAATGGAGATCTTGCATTGAGTATAAATGAGCTTGATAAACTTGCTCTTTCTGGATCACATATAGGAGTGAAAGATATAGACGAGATAGTATATGGTACAGCAGAGTTTAAGATAGAGCAGCTAAGCAGTGCTCTTGTAGAGAAGAAGAAATTTTTAGAGATTTTACAGCGTCTACTTGAGAGTGGTTATGATGAGGTTCGTATATTGACGGCTATATCTTCACATATAAGTGTGCTCTATCTGTATAACCTACACACTAGAGTTCATGCACACACAACATCTATGGATATCTTAGGCTACAGATTGCCACCATCAAAGGAGCAGGAGTATCAAAAGCAGTATATGCGCATAAAGCCATATCAGTATAAAAAAATCTTAAAATTGCTATGCGAGGTGGAGCTACAGATAAAAAGTAGCCACTCAAATGCTAAAAATACTACACTTATTGCTACCTTGTTAAGGGTGCAGTCTATGCTTTAGTCTCTATCTTGTTCAAAGCCTCGATGACAGCATTTAGGTCTGTTAGAGGAATATGTACTTTCCATTCAGGATTATCTACATCCCCATCTAGTGAGACACCTATACTAGCAACACTTGGGCTACCTTTGGCATATGGCTCATCTATCTGAGATATACTGATTACACCCTCTTGAGTTGTAGATAATGGGATAAGTTTTAGTAGCTTTGTGTTTTTGCTCATAATATCTCCTTGTAAAATTTTTATGTATAAAATTGTACACAAATAGTTATTTAACCTTCATTAATCTCTATCTTGATCTAACATTTATGAGCCATCTGAAATACTTAAAAAGAGTAGGCAACTCTTAACTCTTGAAGTTTCTTGAGAGAGGGTCAAGTAAAGTTTAAAACTTATGATACAATTTGAGGAATTATTTGATATCAATATAGATTTTTGAACAGCACTTATTGTGGAGAAAGGATTTTACAACATGACCATACCAAATAAAAACACCATCTCGTTGACAAGAGGATTTTGGTGTATTTTTAAAGATGGAGTCGATACAATAGCTGCAGGCGCATCTGCAGTTAATGGAAAAGAGTATGTGTATATCAATGGAGATCTTATCTTAGAGCAGAGGTCATATTCAACAACAAGCAGACACTCATTTGAGTTTAAAAACAATAGATACGAAGTAGAATTTTGTGTGCCTGAGGTGCTCAAAGGGAAGATAGAGTGCAGTCTATCAAAAAATAGTAAGCTCATTCAAAAATATAAAACACTGTATAAGTATAAATTTAGTTTCTATGAATTTTCTATCTACTTTGCACTGGTGTTTATATATGGATTTGCTACGATTTATTATCATCTATCAGCCTGGAGTTTAATTCCATTTGTAGCAGTTATGTCCATAGTAAGTATTGTGTTTGCTATGAGACATATAGTTTTTATTGAAGAAGATCTATGAGAGAGTGTTGTAGTAGAAAGTTATTTATATAACTATAATTGCAAGCCTCTAAATCGGGACTATACTGCATACAACACTCCCTCTCTCTTAGCTTTTTTTACTCTCTTGAGTTTTTGTTGTCTCAACTTGCTGTAGTAGTGAGTTGAGCCCGTGCTCTTCTTCAAACTCAGCTATGATCTTTACAACCTCTTCTCCAGTGATATTTTCTCTATCGTAGAGTAGCTCAACCATCTTCTCAATAGCTCCTTTATATAGACGAAGTCTCTCAAGTACAAGCTCATAATGTTCTTGTAGAGTGAGTTTAATGTGCTCATCCATCTTCATGGCCATCTGTTCGCTATACTCTCTACCTTGAGTCATACCACCACCTAAAAATGTACTCCTCTGCTTCTCAAGTACCATTAGTCCTGCAACATCACTCATACCATACATCTGAACCATAGATTTTATGATATCGGTTGCGCGTTCAAGGTCATTGCTGGCTCCAGTAGAGATCTCACCTATAAAAACCTCTTCAGCAGCTCTACCACCAAGAAGTACATCTACTTCAGCTAAAAGTTCATGTTTTTGTGCTAGATACTTATTTTCCTCTGGAGTATTTAAAGTGTAGCCAAGTGCTGCTAGTCCGCGCGGAACTATGGATACTTTTGATACTCGACTAGCCCCTTTGGTTGTCTCAGCCAGTAGAGCATGTCCACTCTCATGGTAAGCTACAATCCTCTTCTCTTTCTCATTGATACGACGACTCTTTTTGGCAAGTCCAGCAATAGCACGCTCAACTGACTCTCTAAGATCATTCTGTTTTACACTATCTTGATTGTTTCTTCCTGCTAGTAGAGCTGCTTCATTGATGATATTGGCAAGGTCTGCACCAGCTAGACCAGCTGTAAGTTTGGCTATCTCTTTAAGGTCTACATCTTTATCTATCTTGATGCCTTTAACATGTACCTTTAAGATCTCAATTCGACCCTCAAAGTCTGGTCGATCAACAAGTACTTGTCTATCAAACCTTCCAGGTCGTAAAAGTGCAGGATCTAAAACCTCTGGACGGTTTGTAGCTGCTAGGATAATGATAGGTGTATCGGTGCTAAAGCCATCCATCTCAGCTAGTAGTTGGTTTAGAGTCTGCTCTCTCTCATCATTACCACCCATCATACCACCAGCAGCACGACTCTTACCAATAGCATCAATCTCATCTATAAAGATGATAGAAGGAGCATCTTTTTTTGCCTGCTCAAATAGATCTCTAACTCTTGCTGCGCCAACACCAACAAACATCTCTATAAAACTAGAGCCTGAAACAGAGAAAAATGGCACATCAGCCTCACCTGCAACAGCTTTTGCTAAAAGAGTTTTACCAGTACCGGGGCTACCTACTAAGAGTAGACCTTTTGGGATTTTTGCCCCTAACTCTACATACCGCTCTGGAAATTTTAAGAAGTCAACTATCTCTTTGACCTCCTCTTTTGCTTCAGAGGCTCCAGCGACATCATCAAACTTTGTTTTAGGTTTTTCAGAGTTGATAAGTTTTTTGCTGCCACCCATGCCAAGTATGCCTCCACCCATACTTTTTTGCATGCGAGATGCCATAAACATCCAGATTGCTAGTATGATCAATATAGGCAACATAAAACCAAACATCTCTGTAAACCAGTTGCTTTCAGAATACCCCTCATACTCTATGCCACTCTCATCTAAAAGTGGTACAAGTGTATCATCGCCTGCTACACGCCTTGTGGTATAGAGAGTCTTAACTCCACCCGCTTCACTGATGGCTTTGATATAGCTTTGACCTATCTCTACTTTTGTGATCGATTTAGTTTTGATAAGCTCTTTGAGTTCTGAATAACTCACCTCTTTTACTTTTGATACCCCTTTATAACTGCCTGATCCATCACCTATAAGTGTTTGAAAAATCAACACAACTGCAACTGCAAAGATTGCAAATGTTACTATTGGGTTTTGGTTAAAAAAATTATTGTTATTGTTACTGTTATTGTCTTGTTGTGCCATCGGCTCTACTCCTTATTTGTGGCAACTATACTTACCCACTCATCTTCTCTCATGATCTCAATGACGCTCAAAGAGTCAAATGAACTCAAGATTTTATCTTCATATCTATCCAAAATACCTGAAAGAATCAAAATAGCACCACATTTGAGTCTACTTATAAGCTCAGGTGCTATCATATGTAACACATCAGCCACAATGTTGGCGATGATGAGATCATACTGTTTAGTAGATCTTGCAATAGATCCTTTCCATAGATTTAGATCTATGCTATTTAGCTTAGCATTTTGAGCTGTATTGCTAATGCAAACTGGATCTGTGTCACAAGCATCAACTACACCTCCTAGTTTAGCAGAAGCTATAGAGAGTATGCCACTTCCACACCCTACATCTAATACCTTAGAGCCATCTTGTTGATACTTTGCTATTGCTTTAAGACAAGAGGCTGTTGTTGGGTGGTGACCTGTGCCAAATGCCAAAGATGGGTCTATTGTTATGTTGAGCAGAGTGCTATCTGGCTTTACCCATGTTGGGTGTATGTGAAATGGCTCTATGGTGATGGGCTCTATGGCATTTTGATATATCTCTACCCACTCTTGATTCTCTTTTAGCTCAGACTCAATAGTGACATCAATCTGCGTATTTAGAGCGTTTTGTAGTGCATCTGCATACTGTTCTACTCCCCAAGCTATATTTTCAAGACTCTCTTCACTTCTTACTATAAGACTCTCATCCGTGCTCTCAAAACCTATCGGTAGCACATCAGATAAAAAGTCACTAAAGAGCTCAATATGTGATGATGGTGTAATGGTCAGTTCGTGGTATGTTGACTCTTCTGATTTAGACATTACTGTAGACTTTAAGTGCATCTTCTAGGTCAAGTGTGCCCTCATAAAATGCTCTGCCGATAATGACACCAGCAATCTCATCGGTAACTGCTAGTGATGCTAAATCACTAGCATCTTTTACACCACCGCTTGCAATGGTTGGTATTTTGCAGGCGCGTGCTATCTCAAGCGTAAATTCAACATTTACCCCGCTAAGCGTACCATCGCGACCAACATCTGTACAGATAATTGCCTCAACGCCAGCATCAGCATAGGCGATGGCTAAATCAGTAGCCTTCATGCTACTAACCTCACCCCATCCCTCAACAGCTACAAAGCCATCTACTGCATCTATGCCAACTACGATGGGATACTTTTGTGCCATCTCTTTAACAAACTGCTCATCTTTTACCGCAATAGAGCCCAAGATGACTCTATCTATGCCAGCATCAATGTACTGTTTTATGGTCTGCTCATCACGAATTCCTCCACCAAGCTCTATCTTTAAAGAGCACTCGGAGCGTATTTTTTTGATCACATCTAAGTTTTTTGGTTCACCCGCAAATGCTCCATCAAGATCAACCAAATGCACCCATTCGCTTCCCATCTGTTCAAATGTTTTAGCTACCTCGTAAGGTTTTTTGCTATATATCTTAGCTGAATTCATGACACCTTTAGTCAATCTCACAGCTCTGCCATCTTTTAAGTCTATTGCCGGTAGTAGTACCATTTTCATCTCCTCTCTATTTTAGAGTTTTATAAAATTTTCTAAGATCTTTAAGCCATTTGTATGACTCTTCTCAGGGTGTGGTTGCAACCCATAGATATTCTCTTTGTGTACAGCAGATACAAACTCATATCCGTAGTGGCTCTTAGCTGCAACAAACCTATCATCACAAACCACATGGTATGAGTGTACAAAGTAGAGATAGAACTCCTCACTCATGCCATCAAATAGATCACCACCATTTACAAAAACCTCGTTCCATCCCATGTGTGGTACTTTGAGTGCTTGATCAAATCTCTTTGTGTCAAATGCTTTAATCTCTCCATCAATTAACCCCAAGCCCTCATGGTGACCAAACTCACAACTACTCTGAAAAAGTAGTTGCATCCCAAGACATATGCCAAGAAGTGGTCTATCTGTTTTACTAAACTCTATGATCGCCTCATCAAGATTGGAGCTTTTGAGATGATCCATAGCGTCACCAAAAGCTCCTACACCAGGCAGTATTACCTTGTCATATTTTGCTAAGTTATCAGCAGAGCTCTCTATGTGAACCTCTTTGCCAAGCAGTCTAAATGCATTTTGAACACTGCGTAGATTGCCCATGTTATAGTCTATGATGGCTATCATTAGTGCTCACGATTGGTAGAGAGAGTTAGCCTAACATAGATAGCTAGAGATATCACAAGTGCAGAGACTCCTCCAAGTATGTAGATTGCTACCATAAGCTTATCTGTGTCTATGATAGCAAACTTAAAGACAAGCATCAGTGCCTCAATCGAGAGAGCTATGATGATAGAGCCTAAAAACCTAACCATGGTTCTATGCGGATCAGAAGCACCACTATGTTGATCTCCCCTACCTAAAACCTCCTCTTCAAAAAGAGTTTTAACAAGATCAAATATGGCTAGAGCTAGTGTGAGCAAGATAGTAGATTTAAAGATACTCTCAATATCAATCGCTTTATAGTTTGCGCCAAATTCCCAAAAAACACTCACACTTTTTACAAGCAAAAGTAGCGCAATCATAGCCAGCAAGAAGGTAAACAGCGCATATCCAGCACGAAAAAACCTACCTGTAAATGAGTGCATAGGCATAGGGTGAGCAATATGTAGTACAGAGTCAAGAGGTAGATCTATACATGCAACAAAGAGTAGCTCACCCTTTTCATTAAAGATGGGTTGTGAGGCTGTTACTGTCAACTCTTCTGTTATGAGTGATGGGTACGGGTCTGTGATGGTGCATCGCCTCTCTTTGCATGCGCGGTAGTAGTAGGCGCGATCAGAGCGAATCAGTCCAACATCATCCTCTTTTTCGATAAATCCATTGAGTATAGTTGCAGATATCTGTACACCACGGTGATCTAAAAGATAGATCCCCTCTGCATCTCTTAGATCACCCATGATTTTACGCATCTTGTTCATAACCGACTCACTAGAAGCTGATGGTAGACGATTTGGAAGATTTTTAGAAAATAGATAACAAAAATATGCACGAGCTTGAGTGCGAATCTCTCCAAAGTTTTTTATATCTCTTGCAACCATAACTGTAAAATCCTCATTTAAATAGCACGAATTATACCAAAAGTTCTGTTTACAAGATATAATATCGACATGAAAAAGTCTATATCGAGGGTACTGATTGTCCGTCTAAGCGCACTTGGAGATATCATCAATAGTGCTATTGTTGCTAGTTTTATAAAGCAGCATATGCAAGGGTGTAGAGTTGAGTGGCTTTGTGATGAGCAGTTTGCAGATCTACTTAGACTCTCAGACTCTATAGATGAAGTCCATACAGTAGCTCTTAAGAGAATCAAAAAAGAGAAAAAGCTCTCGCTTATCTTCAAAGAGATAGCATCATTAAGATCTCTTGGTGCGTACGATCTCATCATCGACATGCAAGGGCTACTTAAGTCCGCTATTGTCTCTAGAATCATTGGTAGCAATATACACGGCTTTGATGCAGAGTCCGCTAGAGAGGGTATGGCATCTCATCTCTACTCTACTACTAGCTCTATAGCATATGAGACCAATATCATCAAACGAAACTGTACACTTATAGGCGATGGGCTAGGTATAGAGATAGGTGATGAAGATATAGAGTCTAAACGACGCCTATTTGTACCGCCAAAGAGCCCTCTCTTAAATCCTTATGTAGCTATTGTAGTTGGTGCATCTTGGGCTAGTAAGCGCTATAGTGTAGAGGGTTTTGCAGAGGTGTGTGACGCACTTGCTTTTCCATGTCTGTTGATTGCAGGTGATAGTGATGAGCAGCAAATGGCACACTCAATAGCCTCACTTTGTAGCAATGCTTCACACTATAAGACGGCTTCACTTCAAGATCTAGTTGCTATCATTACACACGCCAAGTTAGTTATAGGTGGTGATACGGGTCCAACACACTTAGCATGGGCTCAAAATACTCCATCTATCACGCTTTATGGACCAACTACGCCTAGAATGATGTTTGAGACCAGCGTAAATCTAGCCATAGAGTCTAGCTCAACCGTAGATATTTTACATATAGATAAAAATGATATGAGCATAATCGATATAGAGCCAAAAGATATCATTGAAAAAGCGAAACAACTACTTTGATACTATATTATATCTTTAGAACCATTGAGTATCTCTTGATGCTTTTTCCATACCAAGTAAGAAGATCTTTTTTTCTATTTTTAGCCTTTTTGGCTTATCATTTTGATAGAAAATATAGACGAGTAGTTGAGCAAAATCTTAAAATGGCATATGGCGATGAGTTGAGCCAAGATCAGATTATACAGATCAAAAAATACTGCTATAAAAACTTACTACTAAATTTTCATAGAGCTGTTGAGAATGCTCACTCTAGTGCAGATGAGATAAACAAACGCGTAAGTTTTATCAATAAAAAGGTGGTAGATGATGCATTGCAGAGTTCACGACCTATCATCTTTGTGTCTGCACACTATAGCAATTGGGAGCTAGGAGCTGCCTCTGTTTCTGCGCTTATTACCCCTACTTTAAACACCTATAAAAAACTTAAAAATCCATATTTTGATCACTACTTAGTGGCATCAAGATCTACACTCAATATGCATCTTGTTGAGAAAAAAGGTGCACTCAAGCAGGTGGTAAAAGCTCTAAAAAATTCTCAAGCAGTAGGTTTTTTGATAGATCAAAATACCAATCCACGCGACAGCTTAACAGTAGAATTTTTTGGTAAAAAAGTGACACAAACAGCTGCTCCAACCTACTTGGCGCAAAAATATAATGCTCTTATTATCCCGCTATTTATCGATACAGAAGATGAGCAGCACTATACGGTAGAGTTTATGGATCCACTAACATGTGGTTTAGATGAGTCTGTACAGGTGGTTGCGCAGAGGTTGTCTGATCTAGTGGAGTTAAGAGTTAAAAGAGATCCAAAGAGATATTTTTGGCTACATAAAAGGTTTAAAAATTTCTATCCAGAAATATATGGTGCAATTTCAAAGTAGCCATATAAAAACTGGACAGAATCTTTGTGCTATTTTTTTCTCATTTTTTTATGTTACATTTAGAAGATGAAGATTTTTACTATCTTATTTGGTATCTTAGCTATCTCTGTTACTGCCTTTAGCTCATCTTTGATTGATGATATCAAGGTCTATCAGACAGACAATAGAGGTGTAAATATCGACAATATCAATAGATATGTATCTCACATGCATGAGATTAATGACTCTAGAGAGATGTTGTCACAAAAAGGTATGAGTTACTGGCTAGAGTTTAAGTTAAAAGATAATTTGAAAGCTGATCTATATGTGGGTTATTATATTGGGTTTGAGATCAATGAGACATCTTTTAAAGAGCATCAAAACTTCCATAAGTTCTCTTTTACTAGCTTAGATCACATAGAGTTTGATTATGACCCATTAGAAGATGTTAAAACATACTATTTGAAAATAACTCCAAATGTACTTTTTATGGATAGTGCCACACTAAATATAATGCCTGAAAAAGAGTATCTTGCTCAGATGGATCACTACTCGTATGTTCAGGTTATCATAGGTATTGTTATCGGTATCATTTTTATGACCGCTGTTTACAATGGCGCTATTTTTTACTTTAATAAAGAGCGTGTTTTTATCTACTACACTCTGATGCAGATCTCTATGATACTGTTGTTGTTGGCATATAGTAGTAGTATGTTTCTCGATATTTTACAAGTAGTTATGGAGTGGAACAAGCTAGAGCTGTTAGCTATGGTTACAACTCTGTTTACCATTTTATTTACAAGAGATTTTTTTAATACACCAAGGTTTACACCAAGAATTGATAAGATACTTTTAGTATATATCACCATTCTCATCATCGACATAATCATAACTATATTTTATAGATCACTAATACTAAGAGATCTCTTCTACTCCCCTTTTTTAACAGTACTGATTCTTGTAGCGCTAATACGGATCAGACAAGGTTTTATGCCGTCGTATTTCTATCTTATAGGTTGGATTGTTATGCTAATTAGTGTTGCTATGCTTGAGTTTGAAGATGATCTCATTTTTAGTCCTATGCTTGTGGGCTCTGCTGTTGAGGCTATAATGCTATCACTGGCTCTAACATATAAGTTTAAACTTCTACAAGAGGAGAATGAGCAGCAGCGACAAATCATGATACAGCAATCAAAGTTGGCATCTATGGGTGAAATGTTAGGAAATATTGCTCATCAGTGGCGTCAGCCTCTTGCTAGATTGTCATATATTTTTATGAATATAGGTACTTTAGATAGCAAAACATCTATTGCTACTAAAGTTTGTGAGGGTGTAAAACAGCTTGAGTTTATGTCACAAACTATCGATGATTTTAGAGATTTTTATCTGCCAAATGGAGAGAAAGAGATCTTTTCGTTAAGCGTAGAGACTCACTCTGTTTTAGATATTTTACATGCTCATCTTGATAGCCAACATATAGATTGTATCTTTGTAACAAAGCAAGATGCAAAAATCAATAATCATAAACATCAATACGCCCAAGTGCTTTTAAATCTAATTTTAAATGCCAAAGAGGCTTTTGATCTATGTGAGGTAGAAAATCCAACTATTAGAGTTGTTGTTGATGGGCGCACGGTTAGAGTTCAAGATAATGCAGGAGGTATATCTGATGATATTGCAGATAAGATATTTGAACCATACTTCACCACCAAAGATAGCGGTAGTGGCATAGGTTTATATATGTCCAAGATGATTGTTGAGAAAAATATGAGCGCTATATTGGGTATGAAGAGCCTTGATGGTGGCTCAGAATTTTGGATAAGATTCTAAATCTTACCATCTTGCATAGCCCTTTTAAAATATGGTTTGCTTTTATTCTATATACTTTGTTTTATTGAATTTTTTTTATTAGTTTTAGCTAGTGTAAAATCTTCTCTAAGTATATTTAACTATGAAAGGCTAGTCGTGACACTACTAGATAGTTCAGCTACATTAAAAAGATTGGGATATGCTCCAAATGAACCACTTTTAGAGCAAGTAAAGCGCATCGAAGCCAATACAGCAGGATACGCTAAGATACAAAAACATATGTTTGATTTACATGATCGCCTCAAGATAGAGGAGGGGTATGTTGCTATGTCAAATACGCTAGATCTATTTAAGATCAAGGTTGAAGCTACGGATCAGGAGCGTCAAAATAGAGCGTTTGAGCAGATCAATGCATTTGCAACAAAATACAAGATCAATCTACAAAAAATCCGCAATAAAAATACATACTACATAGTAGGGTTCGATAAAGAGTAACTCTTATAAGGGAGATTTTATGGCAGATAAATTCGATATGTTACATCAAAAACACATAGAGTTTATAGAGCAACAGCAGATCTTTTTTGTAGCCTCTGCTGGGTGTGAGGGGCTAATCAATCTCTCACCAAAAGGTATGGACACACTTAAGATCATAGACTCATCAAAGCTAGTTTGGTTAAATTATATAGGTAGTGGCAATGAGACCGCTGCTCACATTAACCAAAATAGTAGACTAACCATCATGTTCTGCTCATTTGAGAAAAAACCACTTATACTAAAAGTTTTTGGTAGAGCAGAAGAGGTTAGAAGCACTCATTCAGATTTTAGTAAGTATAGCAACCATTTTAACAATATTAGGGGTGCAAGGCAGATATTTGTCGTTGAGATAGATTCTGTTTTGACATCTTGTGGGTATGGAGTGCCTCTGTATGAGTTTAAGTCACAGCGTGATACATTGACTAAGTGGCTTGACAATAAAAGTAACGATGAGCTTCAAGAGTATCAGCAGAAAAATAACACGATAAGCCTAGATGGAGTCAAAATTGATATAAGTTGAGTCGTATGCTATCAAGTTTATTGACAAAAAATCCTAAAGGTGATACAATTTCAGAAAAAAGGATTTAACAATGAGTACAATATTTGATAAACTAACACACCAGATGAGTCAGAGTGTAGAGTCTGCGCTATCTTTAGCGCTTCACAACTCAAACAGCGAGGTAGAACCTATCCACATGTTGTGGGCACTACTTACCAACTCCTCTTCTACTCTTAGCTCAGCACTAAATAAGCTAGCAGTTGAGAAAGAGGCGATACTTCTAGAGGTGAAAAGCAGGGCAGAGAAGCTACCTAAGAGCAGTAGCGTAAGCAAAGAGAGTATCAAGATATCACGCATGTTGGTTGCAGAGCTAGAGCGTGGTGTCGGATTGATGACTAGTAGTGGCGATAGCTATCTTGCGGTAGACACATACATCTTAGCAAATCTAGATTACGATCCTCTAAAGAGTGTGCTTGGCAAATTTATAGATCTGCTAGAGTTAAAAAAAGCTCTTGAGCAGATGAGATCTGGTGGCACAATTGATTCACAGAGTGCAGATGAGAAGCTTGAAGCGTTGAGTAAGTATGGCATAGATCTATGTGAGATGGCTAGTAAGTCAGAACTCTCTCCAGTTATAGGTCGTGATGAGGAGATCCAGCGCATGATGGAGATACTTATCCGTAAAAGTAAAAATAACCCGATACTACTTGGGGAGCCTGGTGTTGGAAAAACTGCACTTGTTGAGGGCTTAGCACAGCGTATATACGATAAAAATGTCCCACTATCTCTACAAAATATGCGAGTAGTTACGCTAGACATGGGTGCACTTATAGCAGGCGCCAAATATAGAGGCGAGTTTGAAGATAGACTAAAGGCTGTTATAGATGAGGTAAAGAGTAGTGCCAATATCATACTATTTATAGATGAGATTCACACTATTGTAGGCTCTGGAGCTAGCGAGGGCAGTATGGATGCTGCCAATATCTTAAAACCAGCTCTAGCGCGCGGAGAGCTTCGTACCATAGGCGCAACCACTCTAAAAGAGTATCGCAAATATTTTGAGAAAGATACAGCACTTCAACGCCGATTTCAGCCAGTTAATGTTGGTGAGCCATCTATCAATCAAGCTCTACAGATACTAAGAGGCATCAAAGAGCATCTAGAGGCTCATCACAATGTTACCATTACAGATAGCGCACTAATTGCAGCTGCTAAGTTATCGGAGCGCTATATTGCAGATAGGTTTTTGCCTGATAAGGCGATAGATCTTATAGATGAGGCTTGTGCAGAGCTAAAGATGCAGATAGAGTCGGAGCCACGAGCACTATCTATTGTTAAGCGTAAAATTGAGGAGCTAGAGGTTGAGAGAGAGGCGCTAAAGATGGATGAGGGCGCATCAAACGAGAAGCGTATAGAGGAGATCGAACGAGAGCTAGCAGATGCTAATGAGCAAAAAGCACAGCTGCAGAGCCAGTACGAGAGTGAAAGAGAGGTGTTTGAGAAGATAGCAGCACTCAAGACAGATATAGAGAGGCTTAGGCGTGAAGCTCAAAGCGCAAAGAGTGTAGGTGATTATAATAAAGCAGCAGAGATTGAGTATGCTCAGATACCAGCTCTCCTTGATGAGGTAGATATACAAGAGCAGCAGTGGAAACAGATGCAACGCGCGGGAACCCTGCTTAAAAATAGTGTAGATGAGAGCTCAATCGCTGGAGTAGTTAGTAGATGGACGGGCATACCAGTCTCTAAGATGTTGGCAAGTGAAAGAGAGAAGATCCTAAATATCCAAAGCGTGCTAGAGGAGGATGTTGTAGGACAAAGTAGAGCAATAGAGGCTATATCAAGGGCTATTAAGCGAAATAAAGCGGGACTATCTGATAGCTCAAGACCAATAGGATCTTTTATGTTTTTAGGACCTACTGGAGTTGGTAAGACTCAGAGTGCTAAAACACTTGCTAAATTTCTGTTTGATAGCGAAGATGCGCTTATCCGTTTTGATATGAGTGAATACATGGAGAAGCATGCTGTATCAAGATTAGTTGGAGCACCTCCTGGATATGTAGGTTATGATGAGGGTGGGCAGTTAAGTGAAGCTGTTAGACGCAAGCCATATAGTGTCCTGCTTTTTGATGAGGTAGAGAAGGCTCACCCTGATGTCTTCAATATACTACTTCAGGTACTTGATGATGGTAGGCTTACAGATAACAAGGGTGTGGTGGTAGATTTTACCAATACTATCATTATCTTAACATCCAACATAGCTTCAGATAAGATCATGGAGTTTAGTGGCAAGGATGGTTTAGATGAGATGGTTTTAGCAGAGCTTAGGCTTAAGTTTAAGCCAGAATTTTTGAACCGTCTTGATGATATAGTGATCTTTAACCCACTAGGTGAGGATCAGATCGTCTCAATTGTTAAGTTATTTTTTGCAGAAGTTGCTACAAAAGCAGCCAACAGAGGCATAGAGATAGAGCTGAGCGCGAGTGCCGCTCAATATATAGCAGAAGTTGGGTTTGATCCTACATATGGTGCAAGACCACTTAAGAGGGCGCTATTAGAGATAGTAGAAGATAGACTTGCGGACATGATACTGCGTGAAGAGATCACAGAGGGTAGTAGGGTTGTTTTTGATGCTGTAGATGGTGAGATAACCGTTAATGTTAGTGGAGTATAATCTAGATATGAAAAAAATTATTGTAACTATCTTGATCGTATTTGTAGCCATATCAGAGGCTTGTACTGGTGACTGTATGAGTTGTCATCCAAACTTGTTGCCAACAATCAATGAGGATTTGCGTCACAAACCGATGTTAACCTGTATAAATTGTCACAAGGCAGATACTGAGTCTATGGCGGAGTGTGGAAGCGACTGCTTTGCTTGTCATGATGTAGATAAGATTGAGAAAAAAGGGATATTTGAACATAAAGTTATCAGGAGCTGTCGAGACTGTCATATGCAGATGAAAAGAGAGCTTAGTGACATAACAAAACCAAAAGATCAGTCACAGATCAATCCTTTAGATATATTTTTGGCACCTTAATAACATGTTATAATACTTGTTGCACTAAGCCAGAGATGGCTTTTGACACAAAGAGGTAACATATGATTTTTATTACCAATAGGTTTCCAAAGCAGAGTATTAGAACTAGAATTGGGCGTAAGTTTGATTTTGACCTTGATGATAATGCGGCTAGCAACTCAGTCTTTTTTTGTGAACATTTAGGAAAAGAGAGATATAGTGAGATTGGTAGTATTGAGTTTTTACAGAGACTAAAACACTCTAAGTATCGACAAATTTTGATCTATATACACGGCTTCTCTAATATGCCAGAAGATGTGTTAGCAGATGCGCGTGAGTTTCAAAAACTCTGCGATCAAAAGAGGAGAGATGAGGTTTTAGTTATCCCTATTATTTGGCCCTGCGATAATGATCTAGGTATCATCAAAGACTATTGGGATGATCAAAAATCTGCTGATCAGAGTGCCTTCTCTTTTGCAAGAGTTTTAGAGAAATTTCTATCATGGAGAAGCTCACCAAAGTATAATCCAGATGGTGATCCTTGTCTAAAAAGAGTAAATATATTGGCTCACTCTATGGGAAACAGGGTCTTAAGAGAGACATTTGTAGTCTGGAATAAGTATGATCTACCAAAAGGCCTACCTATGATATTTAGAAATATATTCTTAGTAGCTGCTGATGTTGTTAATGAGACTCTTCAGGAGGGAGAGGCTGGTGAGCTTATCTGCCATGCATCACGCAATGTAATTGTGTATCACGCCTCTGATGATTTGGCATTAAGAGCCAGTAAAGCATCAAATCTTAAAAATAAGATTGCATCACGAAGATTGGGACATACTGGACCAGAAAACATGGATAAGACACCAAGAAATGTTTTTCGTATAGATTGTGATGATGTTAACAATCTATACGATAGACCAAAAGGGCACTCTTATTTTCGCTCTGGAACCAAAAAAGGCACACCAGGAGAGGTGTTTGAGCATATCTACTCATGTCTACTTTCAGGTCGTGTATTTCCAGAAGATGAGAACAGAAGATCCTCAATTATTAGACTAGAAAAGTAGCCCAATAGATCATAAAGTATAGCTATAGATTCTCTGCACTAAGCTCAATATTAGGCTATTTTAGGTATTATTGCCAAAATTTTTATTATTGGTAGAGTATTTTAACTACTCTTATCATAACTCAAGGAAAAGTACGAATGCAGACGACATTTAAGAAGCTAGATAGCGCAAACGCTCAGATAAAAGCCCTAATCACTAAAGATACACTAGAGGCAAACATAGAAAAAATCGCAAAAGACCTTAGTAGACAGGTCAATATAGCAGGTTTTCGAAAAGGTAAAACCCCAGTTAGTGCTGTGAAAAAACACTATGGCTCAAAACTTGTACAAGATGCAGAGTCTCAAGCTCTTCGTGATCTGCTAGATGATGGTCTGAAGCAGATGAAGATTGACTCTAGTTCTTTAATTGGTGAGCCACATATTGCTCAGTACGATAAAAAAGATCAAGATATTGAAGTTGAGATTAGAGTAGCTATGAAGCCCAGCATAGATCTTGGTAACTATCAAGAGCTTGTAAAGCCTGCTGTAAAACCTACTATAACAGATGAGGATGTCACAAAGCGTATAGAGCAGATAGCATCTTCTAAAGCCTCTTTGGTTGATATATCTAAACCTAGAGCTGTAGAGAGTGGCGATAGCGTCACTATTGACTTCAAAGGCTTCTTAGATGGTGAGCCATTTGCTGGTGGTGAGGCTAGTGAGTTTGTTTTAGAGATAGGTAGCAATCAGTTTATACCAGGGTTTGAAGATAGTGTTATTGGTATGAAAATTGGTGAGTCAAAAAGCATAGATGTAACATTTCCACAAGAGTATGGCAGTGCAGATCTAGCAGGAAAAGATGTAAAATTTGATGTAAAGCTTCATAAGATTCAGGTTAAAGAAGATGTGAAGATAGATGATAAACTAGCAAAGAGCCTCTTAACAGATGAAGATGATGCCACAGTTGCCAAGCTTGAGGCAAAAGTGAAAGAGCAGTTAGAGAGCGAAGAGCTTACAAAACTGTACAATGAGTCACTAAAGCCTGAACTGCTTGAGAGCATTGTTGATAAATATAGTGTTGATCTGCCTGAGTTTGTTGTTGAGCAGGAGATTGATGTTGCATTGAACAATAAGGCTAGAGAGCTAAGTGAAGATGAGTTAACTAAGCTTAAAGAAGATTCAGAGAAGATTAAGCAGATGAGAGATGAGCTAAGAGCTGAAGCAGAGAGATCTGTAAAGGCTACATTTATCATAGACGCACTTGCTAAAGCAGAAGATGTTAGCATTGGTGAACAAGAGGTTATGCAGACTATCTACTATGAGGCTATGCAGAGTGGACAAGATCCACAAAAGTCATATGAGCAGTATAAAGAGTCTGGTTACCTTCCAGCCATACAGATGTCTATGGTTGAAGATAGAGTCTTAACTAAGCTGCTGGACGATAAGTTAAAAAGCGTCTAACTATGAGTTACATACCATATGTTATAGAAAAAAGTGCTAGAGGTGAGAGATCTTATGATATCTTTTCGCGCCTGCTCAAAGATCGTATTATTATGCTAAGTGGAGAGGTAAATGATGCAGTATCATCTACCATAGTTGCTCAGATGCTCTTTTTAGAGGCTGAAGATCCAGAGAAAGATATCTATTTTTACATAAACTCTCCAGGTGGTGTGGTCACATCTGGTATGGCAATATACGATACTATGAACTATATCCGTCCAGATATTACAACTATCTGTATCGGGCAAGCTGCGTCTATGGGTTCGCTACTACTTAGCTCAGGAACAAAAACTAAACGGTTTGCTTTGCCACATGCGCGCATCATGATCCATCAGCCACTAGGTGGTGCTCAAGGTCAAGCCACAGATATTCAGATACAAGCAGCAGAGATTCAGCGTATGAAAGATGAGTTAAATAGCATCTTAGCAACCAATACCTCTCAAGATATCAAGCAGGTTGAGAAAGATACAGATAGAGATAACTTCATGAGTGCAACAGAGGCAAAAGAGTACGGCTTAATTGATGAAGTGTTGAGTAAAAATAGTAAAAGCTAGCTCAGTCATGAAGCTTCAAATCATAAGATATCCAGATAAAAAACTAAGAGAAGTTTCACATAGAGTCACATCGTTTGATGCTTCACTACACTCTTTTTTGGATGAGCTATATGGTGTTATGTTGGAGTCAAATGGTATCGGGCTAGCAGCGATACAAGTATCTAAGGCGGTGCGAGTATTTATCATAAACCTACCAGATGAAGATGGAAATCAGCTAGAGGAGAATAAGATAGAGTTTATTAACCCTGTCATAGTCTCATCAGATGGTAGTGTAGAGTATGAAGAGGGGTGTTTGAGTGTCCCTAGATTCTATGAGAGTATAGAGCGCTATGAGAGCATAGAGTTAGAGTATAGGGATCGAGATAATCTCAAAAAAAGTTTATCGGCAGATGGTCTGTTGAGCATAGCTATTCAGCATGAACTAGACCATCTAGATGGTAAGTTATTTATAGATAAGCTCTCATACTCTAGGCGTAAAAAGTTTGAAAAAGAGTATAAACAGGCTCAAAAGAGCAGGTCATGAAGCATCTAAAGTGTGCTACGCTTGAGGGCATAGAGGCACTTGAGGTAGATGTTGAGTCTACTCTCACTAGAGGACTGCCATCTTTTACCATTGTAGGCTTAGCATCCAATGCTATCTCTGAAGCTAGAGAGAGAGTTAAAAGTGCACTTCTTGCCAATGATTTTACATTTCCACCAAAGCGTATAACTATCAACCTAAGTCCTAGCGATATATCTAAGAGTGGCTCACAGTTTGATCTATGTATAGCCCTTCTTATCGCTTTAGATAGTAGTGATGTTGAGTTTGATGGTTGGTTTGTATTTGGTGAGTTGGGGTTAGATGGAGTTGTCAAAGAGAATAGCATACTCTACCCACTCATATTATCTTTAGCAAATCAAGGTGTGCTACTTAGAGCGGTTGTGCCAGAAGAGTCTTTACCAAAAGTCTCAAATATTCCAAATATTCAGTTTTTAGGAGTTAAAAATCTAAGTAATGCTATAGAATTTTTTAGTCAAAGTAGTCCAGATGCTACCCTGCAAACAGCAACTCCTATAGCACACCCGCACCAAGAGGTGTCAGGTGATAGATACTATTATGAGCAGAGTTATTATGAAGACTTTAGAGATATCAAAGGTCAGGAAGTTGCCAAGAGAGCAGCGCTTATTAGTGCATGTGGGCTTCATAATCTACTGCTAGAAGGTAGTCCAGGATGTGGCAAATCCATGGTAGCAAAGAGAGTTCGCTATATACTACCGCCCGTGAGCACTCAAGAGCTATTAGATATAGCCAAACTAGATGCTCTTGATGGTAAAGAACCACACTTTAGACCACTGCGACCATTTCGTTCTCCTCACCATAGTGGTACACCAGCCTCTATATTTGGCGGAGGTAGCACAAAGGCACGCATAGGTGAAGTTGGTTTAGCACATGGCGGGGTGTTATTTTTTGATGAGTTGCCACACTTTAGTAAAAGTGTTTTAGAGGCACTTAGGGAGCCACTTGAAGATAAACGCATTCGTATATCACGCGTGAACTCCAAAGTAGAATATCCAACTGATTTTCTATTTATAAGTGCTATGAATCCGTGTCCATGTGGCAACTTGTTGAGTGAAGATCTTGATTGCAGGTGTAGTGATCTTGAGATTAGGCGCTATAAATCACGCCTCTCTGATCCATTTTTAGATCGTATAGATCTGTATGTTCAGATGCAGAGTGTGCGAGCGGATGATAGCTCCAGTGTGAGCTCAAAAGAGCTTCATGAGATAGTCTTGAGAGTACACAAAACCCAACGCCAAAGAGGACAAAGTGCTCTAAATGGTGCGCTTAATGATGAGCAGATTGAGCGAATATGTCTACTTAGTGGCGAGGCGGAGTCTATTCTCTTTCAAGCTGTTAGTAGATACTCTCTCTCATTTAGATCGATCAAGAAGATTCAAAAAGTTGCAAGAACCATAGCAGACATAGATAACTCAAACGGTATTGAGCAGAAACATATTTTAGAGGCGTTGAGTTATAGGCGCAGATAAGGAGTAGTGATGGTAGGTTCAAAAGATAGTGAACTAAAGCTAAAGTTAAAAATGATGATCATTGAAGAGTGTGAAAAAGATGAGATAGATGTAGATGATATAGCAGATGATCTAGAGCTATTTTCACCACAAAGTGGACTTGAGCTAGACTCATTGGATGCTCTTCAGATCTCTTTGGGACTTCAAAATAACTTTGGAGTGCGCATTGCAGATCCAAAGGAGTTTAGAAGAGTTGTTGTAAGTATCAATACCTTAGCAGAGTATATACAGCCTAAGTAATGCAGCAGAGTACTAAGATCCTAGATTCACAGATATTGTGTGCTTTAGGTGAGAACAGCAGAGCACTACAACACCTTAGAGATGGCACAACAGAGCTAAGTAGCAAAGAGATAGATTCTGATCTGTTGCAGATTCGTTATCCGTACTATAGCATAGAGCCCAAAGAGCACAACTTTGGTCTATCTGTATCGTTAGAGTATATCTTTGATGTAGTGGGCAAGCTTTTAAGTAGATCAGATTTGAGTGCAGATGAGCATAAAAATATGGCCATATTTTTTGGATGTGCAAGCATAGACCTATCTGTAGCGGAGGTGTTGCAATATAGTCTTGATGAGAGTTTTGAGTCTACTCTATGCTCTAAGCGCATAGGGAGTGGCTACTATGCAGAGGCTATCGCATCAAAATTTGGCATAGATGGACTCTGTTTTACCTACAATACAGCGTGTACTTCAAGCGCAAATGCTCTATTGGATGCAGACTTAATGCTCAAGAGTGGGGCTATACAGCATGCGCTTATTGTAGGGTTTGAAAGCTATGCTCCAACAACAGTTGAGGGGTTTAGCGTGATGGGTCTTCTGTCACAAAACTGTTGTAGCCCGTTTGATATAAATCGTGATGGCATTGTATTGGGTGAGGCGGTTAGTGCAGCAATTTTAAGCTCTAATGGCTCTAGTGACTGGACTCTTTGTGGTGGTAAGAGTAGTTGTGAGACTCACTCTATCACAGGTACAAGCGCAGATGGTATCGAGATAGCAAAAGTTATGCAAGGTGCGCTAGAGAATAGCTCTTTAAGAGCAGAGCAGATCACGCTTATAAAAGCACATGCAACAGCAAGTGCTCTAAATGATACAGCAGAGATCAATGCTATGAGATCACTATTTGGCAATACTACACCCTTTATCTCACTAAAACCCTACATAGGACATACACTTGGTGGATGTGCTTTGGCAGAGTTGGTGCTGATGATGCTTGCGGTTGATGATGGATTTGTGCCAAAATCTTTAAACTTCATAGAGGGTGAGTCCAGTGATATGTCACCTCTTTGTGAGATAGCGAGTGTTGATGGTGGAGTGTTTATGATGAACTATTTTGGTTTTGGTGGGAACAATACATCGTTTATAGTTAGTAAGAGTAGAGCATGATCTACATAAAAGCACTCTCAACTTACCACTCACTAAAGCGTATCGATACTAAGCAGACTTTAAAAGAGCTAACAGGTAAGATATTTCGCCGAAGTGATAGATTTACACAATTAGCACTGATGGGCGCACATGTAGTAGCAGATAGCCAAAAACTAGATGATAAGTGTGCCCTATATCTTACATCAGCGCAAGCAAATCTAGCAGTTTTTAACCGCATAAGAGATCAAAAATATCTACACAATCAACTTCCGCGACCTGTGGATTTTATAAACATGTTAAGTGGATCTGCAAGTTTTTATGTAGCAAAACATCTGGGCTTAAAAGGTAAAAATATCTCACTGTCTCACTCTGGATTTGCTGCCCAGATGAGCCTGATAGTAGCTAGTAGCGAGTTGAGGTCTGGCAACTCAACGCAGGTACTCTTTGGTGGAGTTGATGAGCTTGTAGAGCCACTTAGTCTACACCAGAAAATAGCTGGCGTAGAGCCAAGTGTGAGTCTTGCAGAGGGGAGTAATTTTCTACTACTTAGCCAAGATGCTCAAGACGCTTTAGGCGCTATTGAATTAAGCTATAAGCAGCACAGTAGTAGTGAGATGATAGCAGTCATCAAAGAGCATAAAGATTTAGATTGTATCAGTTTTAGTGCGCGTATATCTCAATCTCAAAGAGATAATATGTTGGCTGGACATGAAGTATTTGAAGTTGAGAGTGGATATTATGAGACTGCTGTACTCTTTGTTGTAGCGGAGTTTTTAAGGTCTCAAGATAGTGGTGATAAGATGCTATTTGTAGATAGGTATAATGATAGATATATGAGTACTTTGATCCATAAGATGCCAAAAGGGAGAGGTAGTGAGTAGAGTCTTTATAAATGCGTATGCATCACATAGTTGCGTGGGAGCAGATAGTGAGCTTATGCAGAGTATATATGCAAAAAAGAGTGGTGTTAAGAGTGATGGTGAGTATATCAGCAGTAAAAGTGTAGCTATTGGAAAGTTTAATGATATTGAATTTTTTGATGCTCTTAGTAGAGCCACATCACAACTATTAAGTAGCTCCTCTTTGAAGAGTTTTGCTGATACACTCTTGATTGTGGGCTCTTCAGTTGGTGGCATGGCAACTAGTGAGAAGGTCTATTTTGCTACAGGCTCTTATGAACAGATAGATCCAGCTTTGCATACCATCAGTGTCATATCAGACATGTTAGATAGAGAGTTTAAGTTTAAGCAGAGCAGGTCAGTATCAACTGCTTGTACCTCAAGTGCTAATGCTCTAATATTAGCACATCGACTTATCAAGCTTGGGGTATATCGCTCTATTGTTGTGGTGGGTGCAGATGCACTTTGTCACACTACTGTTTGTGGATTTGACTCACTTGGAGTACTTAGTAGTAGTGCTTGTAGACCATTTGACATTGAGCGCGATGGCATGAATGTAGCAGAGGCAGTTGCGGCGATACTGCTACAAGATGAGATGACAGATGAGAGCATAGAGTTGGTTGGTTGTGGGGCAAGTTCTGATGCTTTTCATATAACCAATCCAGATCCAGAAGCCAAAGGTGCTATTGCTGCGATGTGTGCCGCACTTGATGAGGCTGGAGTTGATGCTAGCATGGTAGACTATATTAATGCGCACGGTACAGGTACAGAGGCAAACGATAGTGTAGAAGCTCTAGCGATCTCTAAGGTGTTTGATAAAACATCTACATATGTAAGCTCTACTAAAGCCATCACAGGACATACGCTAGGAGCTGCGGGAGCACTTGAGGCGATAGTGAGTTGTGAGGTACTAAAGCAGCAGCTCATACCTCCACAGTCTGCTTTAAAGACTCAGCAAAATGGTGATATATCTCTTCTTAAAGAGCCTCTTAGTAGTTGCGTGAAGTATGTGCTATCTAACTCATTTGCATTTGGCGGAAATAATACATCACTACTATTTGCTCTACCTCAACAAAAGAGTGCTAAGGTGGCTGCATCTAAATGCAAAAACTTTAAGATCGTATCATCTGCGCAGATAGACTCACCTCTTAAGATAGACTCACTAAACGAAAAAGAGTTGGTACCAAAGATGATGTTGCGTCGTCGCTTAACGCGTCTAGCACGCATAGCTATCTATCTAGCAGATCAGTGCTCATTTAGAGATGGGCTCATTGTATTTGGTAGTGCTTATGGTGAGCTTAAAGCCACTGCTGATATCACAACAGCAATATTTAACAAAGAGCCCATAAGCCCAACATCTTTTCAAAACTCAGTCTACAATACTGCTGCTTCATATCTATCTCTACTACACAATAATCAAAATGAGATCATCACTATCTCAAGTGGACTTAAGACCTCACAAGATCTGCTCAAAACAGCAGCTCTTCAAGCCACCTACCACAATAGAGCTGTACTCATCATATGTGCAGAAGCCCTTAATATACCAAAGATAGATGAGTTAGATTGTAAGATAGATCTACTAGAGCAGGGCGTGGCGATACTGATAGAACCTACAGATGATGAAGCAGAAGTTTGCAACAAAAAAGGCTCACCACACAGCCCATCTTCATCTTTGTATGATATGTTGGATATAATATCGAACAAAAAAGATGGTAGCATAATCTCACTGGAGCTTTAGATTGATAACAACAGATAGATTAAAAAGTGATATTGTAGAGCTATTTGAACTTGATCAAAATACCAATATAGACAACAGCGAGCCTCTGTTTGGCGATGGACTTGGACTTGACTCTGTTGATGCTATTGAGCTGAGTATCTATCTTGATAATACTCACTCTATCACAATTACCAATTTAGCTGATACACAGAACATATTTGCCTCTATCGACACTTTGGTAGAGTTTATAAATAGCACTGGAGAGAAGAGTGCATAGATTGCCACATCAGCCACCAATCAGGTTTGTAACACAGATACTTGACTCACAAGAGCAGAGTGCGAAGTGTCAAGTAAGCTTTAGCTCAAAACCAACTCTAGCTATGATCATAGAGGCAGCTGCACAGAGTTCTGTCTACATGAAACTTACCATATATAAAGAGGCATTGGGTATCAAATCTGGTGAGTTGGTTCAAGGCATGTTGCTTAAGATGAGTGCAAAACAAAGAGGTAGTCTACATAGCGGCAAGATGATCATAAGCACAAGCTATGTAGCCAACTACAGACATTTTTTTGAGATAAATTTTGAAGCTGTAGTAGATACTCATATAGTAGCAGACGGGAAGATCAATATTTTATTGGGAGATGAGAGTTGAGCCTGCTTAGTGATGATATCTATACTCTTGTGAGCAGGGATGGCAATATCATAGTTATAGAGCTAGCAGATGCCACTCACCCAGTCTTTAAGGCACATTTTCCATCAAACCCTCTTCTACCAGGATATATGCAGATAGATATCTTGGCAACACTTTTGCAAGTAGATGTCTGTGAAGTTGTAAGTGCTAAGTTTATGAAGATAGTGCGCCCTAAAGAGAGGTTAACTTTTACAGTTAGCTATAAAAATACTCAATTAAGAGCAACCATAACAGATAGCTCACAAAGAAAAGTCTCTGCTCTTAAGTTACTTACTGCCTAATCTGCTAGCTATCTGTACAGCTCTGCTACTTCTTACGGGTTGTAGTGTCAAGTCATCAATGAGAATCACAGATCAGAAGCGGATGGCTCTTGAGAAGATGCTACTTGAATTAGATGGTAGAGTTTTAAAGAGAGAAGCACATGAGTTAGCCTCAAGTGCACTACTGCACACAAAAGCTCTATCACATAGATACGCTCTTGTATCACCACCTCTACTACACAACACACTTGTAAATATTGGTTTAAGAGATAGGGGTTTATGTTATGAGTACGCCTATGATCTACTTGAGCACCTTAGAGCCCAAAACTATAGAAGTTTTAAGTTCTATATAGCAGGCTCAAAGATAGGCACCTATTTTGAGCACAACTCACTAGCAGTAGGGTTTAGAGATGGTAGGTTTGAAGAGGCTATTATCTTAGATCCATGGAGGGAGTCCGGAGAGCTCTATTTTATACACATAAGAGATGATGAGTATGAGTGGAGCAGTCGTGAGCATCTACTAAAACTCATTAAAATCTCTCCCCAAATCTAAAAAGTGCATAGACTCTTATAGTAGCACCTTCTACAGACTCATCTCTATCATTATCATCATCTTCTTCTAATATTACAGTAGCCAAAGATGTGCGATAATCAATATCTACAGCAATGGCAAAAGCTCGATTAATATTGAAGTTAGCACCTAATGCGGCTGCTAATCCAATCTCCACATAGCTTGATACATCATCATCTTGTCTATTTGTGCTATTTCCATTCTCTTCATTTATAGCTATGTTAAGACGCGGTCCAAGCCAGAGCCTAAAGTCTCTATTGCGTATCGCCCCAAATCCAAAAGTATGCACCATATTGTATCGTGTTGAAGTGCACTCTCCTTGACATGTTTTTCCATTTATTTTATCAATTTTTAGCCTTATAGTCTCTAAACTGAGTCTGTAGTTGTAGATTCTATTTTGACCTATATTGCTATCAAAAGTTATACCCTTGCCAAATGAAGTTTTATACTCCACATCATCGGTGTCATACTCTTCTGTATCTGAACGGTAGATATCGTTATCTACTACAGCAGTACTGTGTAGCGATATAGGAACATGAAGCCCCATGCCAGCTGCCATAAGTGCCGTTGATGGTAAGGCTAGAGCTATGAAAATTATCACTTTAAATCTGCGCATGTGTAACTCCTAAAAATCGCATTGTAAAAATAGATAATACACTAAAATTAAAAACATAAAAAGTTTAAAAGCTTTTAGTCAAGCCAAACTATACACAAAATTAGTGTATAGTTTCTAAAAGAGATGACAGATAGGAGATAGTGTGTTAGTTGATACGCATGTACATTTAGATCATGAGAGATATATTGATGATATTGAGCAGGTTTTAGAGCGCTCTAGTAAGGCTGGAGTTGGAGTAAAGATCATACCAGGTGCAGATCCTTCAACACTTCAAAGAGCAGTTTTGCTTAGTGAGAGATTTGATGAGGTCTATTTTGGCGTTGGTGTACACCCTTATGATATGAGTAGTTTTGATGAGCAGATCTTTAAGAAGTATGCAACCCATAAAAAGTGTGTGGCTATTGGTGAGTGTGGGCTTGATTATTATCGATTAGAGGGCAGCCAAGAGCAGCAAGAGCTAGAAAAAGAGAGTCAAAAAAAGATATTTAGGCGACAGATAGAGTTAGCTAAAGAGTACAAAAAGCCACTTATTGTTCATATTCGTGATGCTAGTTTGGATGCTAAGAGGATACTACTAGAGTGTGGTGCCTCAGAAGTTGGCGGAGTGCTTCACTGTTACAATGCAGACGAGCAGCTTTTGTCGCTATCTAATGAGGGTTTTTACTTCGGTATAGGTGGCGTTGTAACATTTAAAAATGCAAAAAAGTTGGTTAATGTTCTGGTAAACATAGATCTTGATAAGATAGTATTTGAGACAGATGCACCATATCTTACACCACACCCATATCGCGGTAAGCGAAATGAGCCATCATACATACCGCTGATACTTGAGAGAGTAGCAGAGCTGCTAAACATTGACAGCAGTAAGCTTGCTAAGATCAGTACGGCAAATGCTAGAAGGCTTTTTATGCTATAATTGCACTAAAAATTGGGTTATTTATGCTATTTAGAGTTTTACTATTGATATCTTTATCCTTTTTGTCTCTTAGTGCTTCTACTACTTATGGGTATGAGCAGGTGAAGCAGCAGAGCGTGTTGAGTGCTTTTGATGTTGACTACTCATTTTTACACAATAGAGACTTTCAGGATGTCTTAAAACATAAGCAACAAGCACATATTAGTAGGTTTTTTGCTAAAAAACTTCAAAATGCCTATCTGTTTTTGCCGATGATGCAAGAGACAATCGCAAACTCTACTCTGCCAGAAGAGTTTCTATTTTTGGCTATGGCGGAGTCTGGCTTTAGTGTTGATGCACACTCTCACAAGAGAGCTTCTGGTCCATGGCAGTTTATGAGCGCGACTGGTAAGAAGTATGGTCTACATATAGATGAGTATGTAGATGAGAGGCGTGATCTTGTTAAGTCAACTCAAGCAGCAGTGACATACCTAGAGGAGCTTCATCAGCGTTTTGATAAGTGGTACCTTGCTGCACTTGCATATAACTGTGGCGAGGGTTGTGTGTTGAGGGCTATTAAACGCGCACAGACAGATGATCTTGAGACACTTATTGACCCGTCAAAAAAGTATCTACCACGCGAAACACGCAACTACATTAGAAAAATTTTGGCATTTGCTATGGTGGCTTCTGATGCAGAGTTTACACACCTACTAAACCGCGCAAAGGCAAACTCTATAGTTGGTGTTGATGTTGTGCGAGGTGAGAGAGTTAGTAGGGTGGCAAAGATGCTTGGTATGAAGGTTTCTGAGCTTAAAAGACTCAACTCTCACCTATGTCACGACTTTGTGCCACCTTATGATGAGAAGTATACTCTTTATATACCAGCCTCTAAGCTTGGAGAGTTTAATCAAAAATACTCACCATCTGCACTAGTTGAGTACTACATCTCTTATAGAGTCAAAGCAGGAGATAATCTCTCTAAAATAGGCAAAAAATATAGAGTAAAATATAGCCTAATACAAGACTTTAACGACCTTGAAGATACAAGACTCAAGATAGGGCAGAAGCTTATCATACCAGTAGATGCAACAACTGATCTAAAAAATGGTCAATATACCGTCAAAAAGGGTGATTCGCTTATTAGCATAGCTAGAGCATATAAGATCTCCACAGAGAAGCTCAAAAAGATAAATAACCTTAAGGGTAGTCTAATTCGCATAGGAGAGAGGTTGAGTATATATGATTAAGACTGTACTATACGCGCTACTAGTTGCGCTTTTGATATCTGGTTGTAGTAGTAGGGGTGTACCATCTGTATCACCTAGTGTAGATAACTCAAATGTGTATGAGACTCCAGATGGCTCAGCACACTCTCATCCAACCATGCGAGCATATACCATTAGGGGCGTTAGATACTACCCTACAGTTGTAAGAAAAGGCGATATTTTTGATGGAAAAGCTAGCTGGTATGGTCCAAACTTTCATGGCAAACTAACCTCAAATGGTGAGACTTACAACATGTACGATGATACAGCAGCGCACAAGACTCTACCTATGAATACAGTAGTAAAGGTAACCAACCTTAACAACAAAAGACACACCATTGTGCGTATCAATGATAGAGGTCCATTTGTGGCTTCACGCATCATAGATCTATCGAAGAAGGCAGCAGAAGATATAGGCATGCTCAAAGATGGAACAGCGCCTGTGAGGGTTGAGGTGTTAGGTTTTGCACAAAAAGGTAGCAGATCTGTACCAGATAGCGCAACACTTATAGCTAGTGATGAGCAGCAGGTTATAGATGCACTCTATATTCAGATAGGCTCATTTAGTCGCTATGAGGGTGCGCTATTGACGCAGAAAAAGTATGATAACCTTGATGGCTATACAACTATAGTTAGAGATACAGAGCGTGATGGAAAGAGACTTTTTAGAGTCTGGCTTGGTGAGTTTGAGAGCGAAGATGAGGCTAGAGATTTTATATCATCGTCACCATTTCATGATGCATTTATAGTAAGGAGATAGTCTTGATTAAAAAGAGCAGAAAGACTCAAGAGACATCTATAACAGTTGAGCTGGAGTTGTATGGCAGTGGGCAGAGCAATATAGATACAGGGGTTGGTTTTTTAGACCATATGTTAGAGTCGTTTACAAAACACTCACTTATAGATTTGAGTGTATCATGTGATGGCGATACTCATATAGATGATCACCATAGCGTAGAAGATATCGGCATAGTGATCTCACAAGCACTCAATGAAGCGCTCTATCCGCTTAGTGGTGTAGAGCGGTTTGGTAGTGCTGGTATTGTGATGGATGAGGCTTTAGTGCAGTGTGATTTAGATCTTAGCAATAGAGCATATCTTCACTATGATATAGAGATAGATGGCAAAGTAGGTAGTTTTGATGTTGAGCTTGTTGAGGAGTTTTTTCGTGCACTTGTTGTAGGTTCTAGTATATCTGCTCATCTAGTTATGCTTAGAGGCAGAAACAAGCACCATATTATTGAGGCATCTTTTAAGGCTTTTGCAGTAGCACTAAGACGAGCTCTAAGCCCAAATAGCAGAGTAGGTGTTCCAAGCACAAAGGGTCTACTTTGATTCGCCTTATTGTGCTTGATGTAGATGGATGTTTGAGTGATGGCAAGATCACATATAGTAGTTGTGAAGATGAGCTTAAATCATTTAATGTCAAAGATGGTTTGGCGATCAAGAGTGCTAAAGCTCTTGGGTATGAGATTGCTATTATTACCGGTCGCAACTCTTCTATTTTAGCTAAAAGAGCTAAAGAGCTTGAGATAACTTATCTATACCAAGGTATCCGAGATAAAGCCACTAAGCTAAAAGAGCTCTGTTTAGAGTTAGAGATCTCACTAAATGAGGTGGTGGCTATTGGCGATGATCTAAATGATCTTGGTATGTTGCGCATTGTAAATAGATCATTTGCGCCAGCAGATGCAGCTAGCTATATCTTAAAAGAGTGCGATACTGTTCTTAAGAGAGTTGGTGGTGATGGTGCTGTTCGAGAGATGATAGAGATTGTATTTGAGGAGAGTGGTGACTATGATAGATTTGTGGCTCTTTGGGAATGAGTATAAATAGTTTTTTTATCACACTATCCATTGTGTTGGCATCGATATTTCTATTTTTTAAACCACTAGATATTAAAACTATACCAGAAGATGAGCCTATTGCGCAGTTACAGATATCTGATTTTACAGTATATAGAGTGTTTTTAGACGGTGTTAAGAGTATCATTAGTGCAGATATAGCAGAGCTGATAGATGACACCTATAAGATAGATAATATAACTGTATTGGATCGCTCAAGAGAGCATGTTGAGCAGATGAGAGCCGATAGGGCAGAGTATAGCGATGGTGTAGTCACACTAGAACAACAGGTAGTCTATCTAAGAGATGATGAGTTGAAGTTTGAGAGTAGTAGAGCTTCATGGTCTGAAAAGAGCTCTGTTATTAGAGTTGATGGTGCTTTTGTGCTTAGTAGAGGTGAAGACAAGATGAGAGGTACCGACTTGTTGTATGACACAGAACTTGGCAAATACTCTGCAAAAAAAGTCAATGGTACATATGAGATAAAGGAGAAGATTTGAGAGTCCCAATAGTCCTTATGCTACTAATCTCAACCCTTGTAGCAGAGCAGTTGAGTATCAGTGCTGACAATTTTAGTGGTAGCGAGAAGAGTGGAGTCTCTATTTTTGATGGTAGTGTAAAGATCAAAAAAGGGTTTGATGAGCTTAATGCCTCTGTTGTTGAGGTGACACTCAACGAGAAGAGCCAGCCTATCAAGTATGTAGCAAAGGGTAGTGTCTCTATTAGATTACGCACAGAGAATGGGTCTATCTATACAGGTAGTGCAGAGCGTATTGTCTTTTTGCCATATATAGAGGAGTACCGTTTTTACGACAATGTGCAGTTGCGCCAGATAGATAAACATAAGCAGATCAATGGAGATGAGGTTGTGGTAAACATTAAAGATGGAACAGCGGTGGCAAGAGGTGATGGTAAAAGACCAGTTATTATGGTCTTTGATCTACCTGATGGAGCTAGTGTAAAATGATAGATATCGTAGGAGCATCTTTTATGACAAGCGCACCCAATTTATCACTATCACCACCAAATGAGCTTCAGAACGAAGTTGCATTTATGGCGCGTTCTAACGCTGGTAAGAGCTCACTACTAAACGCATTGACTGATCATAAAAATCTAGCAAAAGTCTCATCTACACCAGGAAAAACTAGATTGATAAACTACTTTGATGCTGCTATTATCGATCGAGAGAGAGGAGTTAAACTACCTATCAAGCTAGTGGATCTACCAGGTTTTGGGTATGCTAAGGTGTCAAAATCTATGCTTGGTGATTGGGAGAAAAATCTTACGCAGTTTATAGCTGAGCGTGAACAGCTTAAGCTATTTGTGCACCTCATAGACTCAAGACATACTGATTTGGAGATAGATAAAAGTGTTCGAACATATCTTGAGCTTCACTGTAGAGAGGAGCAGACTATTGTGCAAGTTTTTACTAAATCCGATAAGTTAAATCAAAAAGAGCTGTCTGCGCTGAAGCGCAAATATCCAGATGCACTTATAGTCTCAAGTAGCAAAAAAAGAGGTCTAGATGCTCTAAAAAAACAGATCTTTGGCTTTTTGCAAAGAGAGGTTAGTGGTGATTGAGTATAGAAAAGCCCTATTGAGCGATATAGAAGCGATGCAGTCTCTTGTTGCAGATGAGGTAAAGAGTGGTATTATACTTGAGAGAACTAGTGATGAGATGGCAACAAATATACGCTCATACACATTGGCACTTAAGAGAGATAGAGTAGTCGGCTTTGTAGCTCTTCATATACACTCTCTTGCTTTAGCTGAGATAAGATCTTTGGTAGTAGATGAGGCGTATAGAGCTCAAAACATAGGCTCCTTGCTTGTTACAGAGGCTACTGCTGAGGGTAAAAGACTTGGCTTAGAGCGTCTATTGGCTCTAACATATGCAGAGAAGTTTTTTCTTAAATTAGGATTTGTTGAGATCTGTAAAGAGAGTCTACCTGAACAGAAAATATGGGCTGATTGTATCAGATGTAAACACTTTCCAATATGCAACGAAATCGCACTTATCAAAACCCTCTAATAGCACTACTTTTAGTAGCTATCTTTACAATCTATGCAGCTTTTTTAATGAGCTACTGGCTACTGCCACCGCTCATCGGAGTACTCTTTTTCTACTTTGTACGCGCTCTTGATCGGCAAGATGGTGTACTTCTTATCCAGATTATTGCTATGAGCTGTATTATTGAGGTAGCTTTAGGCTATACGCTATTTTTGTTAACTATCTTTTTTGTCTTGAGCTACTACATAGCTATCCCGAGGTTAAAAACCGTGGTTAATACAAAGCTCTCATATCATGCTCTTCTTATACTGTATGCCTATGCAGGATCTGCTTTTTTTATATATTTGATATCTGTTATATTTGCGCTTGAGTCACCATCTTTTCCGCTATATGTACTTTTCTATATACTGCTAGAGTTTCTGTTTGTGAGTCTGATTTGAGAGTCTATCTGCTTGTCTTAATCTTTGTTGTAGTCTGGATATCTCTACTTAGTAGAACATACTATCTTAGTGTAGAATCCAATAGCTACTACGAGAAGCTATCGCTTAAAAATACAACAAGAACATATCTAATTGCACCAGTAAGAGCAGATATCGTAGATAGAAACTTCAAACCAATAGCGATCAATAAATTAGGCTTTAAGATAGAGATTGAGCCACATTTGAGTATCCAAAAAAGATACGATCAACTACAAGATGTTATCAACAAAATCGCCCTGCTGTTGCCAGAGTTTAAGAGTTACGAGATGCTAAAGAGCTATATAGATCAAGATTCTCACTATAACCATAAGTACATAAGCGTCATAGATTTTGTCTCATATGAGTCTATACTACCTGTCTATACAAAACTTAATCTTCTAGATGGTGTTAAGATAGATCTCTCACCTAAACGATACTACCCATACCAACAAAGCGCAGCTCATCTCATAGGCTATACATCAAAAGCTAACGCCAAAGAGATGGATGAAGACTCTGTACTTAAACTTACACATAAAAGTGGAAAAACAGGAATTGAGAAACAGTATAATAGTTTCTTACAGGGTGTTCCAGGCAGTAAAAAAGTTCAGATTGATGTCTACAATGAAGAGATTAGAGTGCTAGATTCACAAGAGAGTATCGAGAATAGAACTTTAGTGCTCTCTATCGATATCAGACTTCAGCGCTATATCACTAAGCTTATGCGAGGCAAAGCTGGTGCTGTTGTTGTCATGGGCGTAGATGGTGAGATCTTGAGCGCTGGAAGCTACCCTGAGTTTAATCCAAACCATTTTGTCTCAGGCATCTCTCAAAAAGAGTGGAAGAGTATTATCGAAGATCTTGATCTGCCGTTTACAAATAAGTTCATAAATGGTCTCTATCCACCAGCTTCTATCATTAAGCCGTCAATGGCACTATCTTTTATCAATAACGGACTATCAAAATGGTGGTATGTAAACTGTAGTGGAGGCATGGAGCTTGGTAATCGTAACTTTAGATGCTGGAAGAGGTATGGACATGGTAAAACTGATCTCATTAAAGCGATTCGTGAGAGTTGTGATGTCTATTTCTATAAGGCTAGTCTTAAAACTGGCATAGCCAATATGAGCGCAGATCTAAAAAGACACGGCTTTGGTGCAAAAACACTCATAGATCTACCAAATGAGTTTATAGGAACCATACCAAATCGTGAATGGAAGATGCGTAAATATAGTGAGAGATGGTATAGCGGCGAGACATTAAATACCTCCATAGGTCAAGGTAGCACACTAGTAACTCCCATGCAAGTAGCTCAAAATACAGCACTTATAGCTACAGGAAAACTACCTATCCCAAGAGTAGCATATATGATTGATGCCAATAGAACGGTGCCTGTTATTAAAGATCTTTTAACAGAAGCGGAGAAGGGTGTTTTGCCCCTAATTCGTCGTGCTATGGTTGAGGTGTGTAATCACCCAAAAGGGACCGCTTCTAAACATATCACAAGCAAGATAAAGATAGCGGGCAAAACAGGAACAGCACAAGTTGTAGGCATACCACAAGAGACAAAAAAGAGGATAAAAGAGAAAGATATGGCATACTACACACGCTCTCATGCATGGCTTACCACATACGCTCCCATTAAAAATCCAAAATACATTGTAACAGTACTTGTGGAGCATGGAGGACATGGTGGGGCGGCAACTGGAGAGATAGTCTCTAAGATCTATGATAAACTATCAGAGTTAAAATATCTACCATAAACTTAAGAGGATTTAGTATGCGTATGCCTATAATATTTCTACTAGCATGTTCACTACTGTTAGCACTAGAGCACTCACCACACCAAGGAGGTGTGGCAGTAGTAGAGCTTAGTGGATTTAAGCAAAAGCCAAAGCTCTTTTATCGTGCCAAGGAGGCAAAAGTTATATACCAAGATGGAGTATATTATGGTGTTATAGGTATCGGTCTTGATGCAAAAGCTGGAAGCCGACATATATTGGCAGTCAATAGCGAGTTAAAGAGAGATTACTATTTTGATATCTATGAAAAAGAGTATGAAAAAGAGTACATCACCTTAAAAAGCAATAAACATGTATCACTATCAGCCAAAAACCTTAAAAGACATAGAGGTGAGAGGGCAAAAACTTTTAAACTTTTAAACTCCTATACTCATCTACACAACATAGAGTTAGAGTTTATAGCCCCAGTAGATGGACGAATATCTTCACCATTTGGCAAAAAACGCTACTTCAATAGCAGACCACGAGCCCCTCATAAAGGTATAGATATCGCAGCAGCCGAAGGGACTCCTGTTGTGGCTAGCGAAGATGGTACTATCTCTATAGCAGAGGAGTTTTTTTTCAATGGCAACACTCTGTACATAGATCACTCAGAGGGAGTTGTTAGTATGTATTGTCATCTTCACAAGCTTTTTGTAAAGAGTGGCGATAGAGTTAAAAAAGGTGATATTATAGGTAGTGTTGGCAAGACTGGACGCGCTACAGGAGCACATCTTCACTTTAGTATCTTTCTTAATCAAGAGGCAGTAGATCCTGCGCTATTTATACAGAGTTATGCAAAATAGCATACAAGTTATATTTTAGAAACTACATACTATAATAGTGAAAACAAAAAGGAGATACTGTGCCTAGATGTAGGAAATTGTGTATCGCTGTATTTGCACTGATTGTGTTAATTATATTATGTACACTTACACACTTAGATAAATTTAAACCAGACTCTTCGCCTAAGGAGTTGTCAAGTAGCACACACGCTAGCGTTGTGTTACCTGCTGTGGAGCCTATCTATACAGAGTTGCTTATCATCAAAAGCCTTGATGGGGTTTTTCTTGATGGAGTCTTTTCAGCTCAGGATGAGTCAGATCAGCTAGTGGGTAAGATAGAGAGCCTAGGCACTCTACTAGCAGATAGAAGTAGAGTAGATGACAACAGACAGAGTGCGGAGTGGGTTGTGAGTGTCACTCAGATTCTAGGGCCTTTTATGAGTAGCTTTGATAGCGGCAGGATAAGTTATAAAAACAGAACTTTAGATGTACAAGGCTCTATCTCCTCACAAGTTGAGCTAGATAGACTACTTAGTATGCTGAGTAATACCAATATAACATACACTCACAATATAGAGCTTATAGTACCAGAGGTAGAAGAGACACAAGGCAACATAGAGGTTGCCCAAAAAGAGCTAGCAGATCTGCTTAGTATTGAAAATATAGAGTTTAAAAAAGCTAGTGACTATCTATCACGAAAGGGTAGCTTAACAGTCAAAAAACTAGCAGATATACTGAAAAGACATAGTACCATTAAGGTTGAGATCGCAGGTCATACAGACTCAGATGGTGATGACAATCTTAATTTGAGGCTATCACAAGCTAGGGTAGATAGTGTCAAAGATGAGCTTATACTTCTTGGTATCAGTCCAGATAGACTTAGGGCTGTTGGATATGGTGAGAGTAGACCTCTAGTCTCAAATACAGATGCGGCAAATAAACAGAAAAATCGTCGTGTAGAGTTTATAGTTATAGGAGAATAACATGTTAGAAATCGCTTTAAAAATTATCTTTTGTCTACTGCTAGCCGCTCTCATAGGCGGTATTATTGGTTATCTAATCTGCCGTGTCGGCTGTAGTGATGAGAAGAGCTGTGATGATGAGTCTGATACTCAGAGTGTTGAGGAGCTTTTAGGTGAAGATTTAGGAACTGCTCCATTGCAACTAGATGCCCCACGCGATGGCGTGAAAGATAACCTAACACGCATAAAAGGGATAGGTGTTAAGATCGAGGAGTCTTTAAACTCTAAGGGTATATTTCACTTTGATCAGATAGCCTCTTGGGGCGCAGATGAGATAGTTTGGGTTGATCACAACATAGCTTTTCCAGGTAGAGTTGTGCGCGAAGAGTGGGTCAAGCAGGCAGAACTTTTAGCATCCGGAGCTCAGACAGAGTTCTCTAAGCGCGTAGATGCTGGAGAGGTGTCTAGCAGTAAGAGAGGGTAGGATTAGCTTCTAGTAGCGATCTACTCTGTAAGAAGATCAAAACCGTTTGGCATGTTTGGGACAAATCTCTCTGGCGGTATGATCTGATTTGTCTGTTGTGAAGAGAAGACTATGTTTATGCGATTTTCAAAATCATCTTGATAGGTGATTGATACAAGCTTATCATCAACCATCTTGATCTTAAACTCTCTTTTCAGATAGAGAGCTAAATACCTATCTGTACCTACTTTTTTTGCACTTTGTAAGATCTTAAAGATATCAAGATCTTTATCTAGCTTCCGCACTATAACTTGCTCTAGTTCAGGCTCTATGATTGTCACCTGTCTGCTATTGATATAGATATCTTTTTTAACAGGTGAGACATACTCCCATTTGGCAAGGTTTGGTCTCTCTATCTGCACTTTGCCACTGTAGGTAATGGTGCGTTCAGAGTCATCTGTAAGTGTCTGTGTAAAGTTTGCTTGAAATGTTTTTATGTTCTCAGCAAGAGCAAAAAGTGTAGTAAATGTTAACGATATAACAATCAAAATCTTCATCAAAACCTCTCTAGTCGATAAGTATAGATGCAATTTTAGCAAAATAAAATAGATCATTAGGTATAATCGCATAAATTTAGTCAATTATTGATTGTGAAGGTAGATGATGCTTCAAGCTATGCTAGGAAAGGTTTTTGGAACCAGAAATGATAAAGAGCTTAAAAAATATAGAAAAAGAGTAGTTGCTATAAATAGCTTGGAGTCGACTTATGAGGCGATGAGTGATGATGAGCTAAAGAGCTCATTTGCTACACTCAAGGCGTCCGTATTGAGTGAAGAGCAAGGACTTGATGATGTGCTTGTAGAGTCGTTTGCAATCACCAGAGAGGCTAGTAAGCGCATACTCAATATGCGCCACTTTGATGTTCAACTTGTTGGTGGTATGGTGCTACATGAGGGTCGTATCGCGGAGATGAAAACAGGTGAAGGAAAGACACTTGTAGCAACTCTACCGGTAGCTCTAAATGCTATGCTGGGTAGAGGCGTGCATGTGGTCACAGTCAATGATTACTTGGCTATTAGGGATGCATCAGAGCTAGAGCCTCTATATAACTTTCTAGGTTTTGAAGTAGGAACTATACTTGAAACCATGCATGATAGCGCTCTTAAGAGAGCAGAGTATGCAAAAGATATCACCTATGGTACTAACAATGAGTTTGGGTTTGATTATTTACGAGACAACATGAGCTACTCACTAGAGCAGATGGTACAGCGCAGTCACAGTTTTGTTATTGTAGATGAGGTTGACTCCATCTTGATAGACGAGGCTAGAACCCCACTTATCATCTCAGGACCAGTTAGTCGCACTATGGATGGGTACTTAAGAGCAGATCAGATAGCCAAGCAGCTCTCAAGAGATACACACTTTGAGGTAGATGAGAAAGATAGATTGATTCTTATTACAGAAGAGGGTATTGCAGAGGCAGAGAAGCTACTAGAGGTTGATAATCTATATAGTCTTGAAAATGCCACACTCTCACATCATCTAGATCAAGCTCTAAAAGCAAACTATATATTTGAAAAAGATGTAGATTATGTTGTGCGTGATGGTGAGATACTGATTGTAGATGAGTTTACCGGTCGCCTCTCTGAAGGGAGACGCTACTCTGAAGGTCTTCATCAGGCACTAGAGGCAAAAGAGGATGTAGATATCAAAGAGGAGAGCCAGACGCTAGCTGATATCACATTCCAAAACTACTTTAGAATGTATGAAAAACTAGCTGGTATGACCGGTACCGCGCAGACTGAAGCTACAGAGTTTGCTCAGATCTACTCACTAGATGTTGTCTCTATCCCTACCAATGTTCCTGTTGTGCGTGATGATCTCAATGATCTTATCTATAAGACGGAGACCGAAAAGTTCAACGCGGCTATCGCAAAGATCAAGGAGCTAAACACAAAGGGTCAGCCAGTCTTAGTGGGAACTGCATCTATAGAGAAGTCAGAGGCCTTACATCTTCTACTTAAAAAAGAGAAGATAGTCCACACTGTACTAAATGCTAAAAATCATGAGAGTGAGGGTGAGATCATTAAAAATGCCGGCTCTAAAGGTGCTGTTACAGTAGCTACTAACATGGCTGGTCGTGGTGTAGATATCAAAGTTAGTGATGAGATTAAAGAGCTTGGAGGTCTATATATCTTAGGTACGGAGCGACATGAGAATCGCCGTATAGATAATCAGTTGCGAGGTCGTTCAGGTAGACAGGGTGATCCTGGTACTACAAGATTTTATCTCAGTTTAGAAGATCATCTATTGCGTATTTTTGGCTCTGATAAGATCAAGTCCATCATGGAGCGCATGGGTGTTGAAGATGGTGAGTATATAGAGTCCAAGATGGTTACTAGAGCTGTTGAGAAGGCTCAGAAAAAAGTTGAGACTATGCACTTTGAGGGTAGAAAAAATATTGTTGAGTATGATGATGTTGCAAATGAGCAGAGAAAGATAGTCTACAAATTTCGCAATCAACTACTAGATCAAGAGTATGATATAGCTAAAAAAGTTAAAGAAGTGCGTGAGGAGTACCTAAAGCATCTTCTGCTAGAGTCCAATATCTATGAGGGTGCATCGCCAGAAGATTTTGATATAGACAAACTATCAAAATTGCTAAAAGAGGAGTGCAATTTTACTCTTAGTATCGCAGACTATGAGTCACTAGAGTCTGATGAGCTTGAGTATAAGTTACTTGCAGACTTGAGTGGTGAGTACGATCAGAAGATGCAAGCAGTAGATGAGGAGTTGCGCTCAAATATAGAGCGTGAGATCTATCTTAAAACACTAGATAACGCATGGCGTGAGCATCTATATAGAATGGATACTATGAAAACTGGTATCAGATTGCGCGCTTACAATCAAAAAGATCCACTTGTAGAGTATAAGAAAGAGAGTTTTGGGCTCTTTGGTGAGCTTATTGAGACTATCAAGTTCGACACCATTAAGACACTGCATATCATACAGTTTAGATCACCTGAAGAGGAAGCTGAAGCATTTGTAAAGGCTCAAGAGCAGAGTAGAAAAATAGCTGAAGAGCAGATGAGACTTAGTAGCGAAGAGCAGAGCATACTTGTTGAGAAGAAGCCTGCTAGAAATGCACCATGTCCATGTGGTAGTGGTAAGAAGTATAAGAGCTGTTGTGGTAAGAGTGGACCAAAAAAAGGAGCTCTTGTATCTTGAACCATAAGCGTTCATTAGTGGGCTATCTGTTACGCCGTTTTTTGCGTTTTGACCCACAGCAACCTTTTATCTTCCTATCTGCCATGTTGGCATTTGTGGGTATCTTATTGGGTGTAGCGGTTTTGATTATAGCTATGTCCCTTATGAATGGCTTTAGCAAAGAGTTTAAAAAACAACTCACAACAATGAACTATCCACTGACAATTGTTCCTCATTTTTTTGCAAGTGTCAATCACAATCTCTTAGAAGAGCTACAGCAGAAGTTTCCAGAGTTAAAATTTAGTCCATATGTTGTCTCGTCTATCATGACTAGAAGTGGCACAAAGATAGAGGGTGGATATCTATTTGGTGTAGATTTTGAGGCGGAAAAAGAGGTAAATGCCGTAGTTGCAGAGGCTCTATCTAAGACTCCAAAACAGAACTTTAGTGTAGTCATTGGTAGCTCTTTATATGATGAGTTTTCACTCTCTAAGGGTGATAAGCTCATGTATATATTTACTCAGATTGAGCCTGGAGGATTGGCGCTTACTCCTAAGATTAAAAGATTTAAGGTTTTTGATACTTTTAGCTCAGGACTCAAGGCGTATGATCGTGCCTACAGTTACACATCCATAGACTCTTTACAGAAAGTTCTTAATTTACCAAAAAACTACTATGATGGTATCCATATACACAGCGACAATCCACGAGCCACACTACAGATGATAGCTCCAGAGTTGCCTAGCAATGTTCGCATTAAAGGTTGGTGGGAGGATAACGCAAACTTTTTTGTAGCACTTGAGCTTGAGAAACGATCACTATTTATTGTTCTAATGCTTATCATACTTATCGCATCAGTTAACATCATCTCATCTCTTCTTATGACAGTTATGAACCGTAGAGCAGATATAGCACTTCTTATATCGCTTGGAGCTTCACCTTCTCAGATAAAAAGACTTTTTCTATATTTGGGAGTTGTTATTGGTATTGGTGGTATTGTGGTTGGGGTTGCTCTTGGCTTAGGTGGCGTATGGTTACTGCAGACATTTGACATAGTATCACTTCCAAAAGATGTCTACCCAACTTCAACACTAGCACTTGAGTTATCTACAATAGATCTAGTATCTATCATCATTGGAGCGCTACTGATTGTACTGCTCTCAGCTTGGTATCCAGCCTCAAAAGCTAGCAAAGTTGATGTTTTAACAGTATTGCGCAATGAGTAGTTAACCCAAAGATGATAAACTACTTTTATGAGACAGCTACTTCTATTTGCACTACTATTGTTACTTGCAGGCTGCTTTGAGCCAACTAAAGAGCCGGAGAATTCGGTAGTTGACCCAGAACTTACACAAGAGTTAGCCCATATTGACTCAACAAAAGAGGTAGAGCTAAAAAAGCTAGAGCAGAGAGTAGAGCTAGAGCAACTTCAGAGTGATCTTCTACTAAAGCAGCAGAGCATAAACGAAGAGTATCTATATAAAAAAGAGCGCAATCTTATACTGTTGAGCGCTTTTTTGATACTTATCTTAGCGCTTGGGGTCTATATGCTTATCAAACATAGGCGCGAGAATCGTCAAAAAGCTTATGACAACAATCTTAAAAAGTATTTCCATCAGCAAGAGATACAGAGCAGAATGCGTCTAGCAGAGAAGATTATAGATAAAATTCAAGACTCTACTCACCCAACCGAACAAGATAAAAAACTCATAGAGATACTACACAGCGTAAGCACACCAGTAGAAAATGAGATCACAAATAGCAACAATCAGATAGCTAAAAAGTAGCAAATTAAAAAACTTTCCAAATTCCTCCCCAACACTCTTGACATCCAAACAATAATCCCCTATAATTCCCCTCCACAAACAAGAGACCACTTGTAAAAAGAGGTATCTCAAAGCTGCTCTTAGTGTTTAAGAG
>Ga0256834_1000126_pt1 | contig 51013 bp, 48 predicted proteins | sample 4281140metaG_FD_190536 | JGI IMG/M metagenome (GOLD analysis project Ga0256834, IMG submission 190536) | Hydrothermal vent microbial communities from East Pacific Rise, Pacific Ocean - 4281-140 | ecosystem: Environmental > Aquatic > Marine > Hydrothermal vents | place: Pacific Ocean: East...
CGCGTGTAAGCGTAGTCACCGTAGGATCGTCCGGATCATCATTAGGCTCGGTATCGGCATTGTCCGCATTGGTACCGTCGTCCGGATCGTCGGAGTCGTTGGTAAACGTATTGCCTTGCGGGTCATCGTAAGTTACCGTAGCTTGGTTGCTTACTTGTCCGGCGTCAATATCCGCTTGCGTAAGCGTGTAACTCGTATTTACCTGCTGGCTTTGTCCCGGTGTCAATGTGCCGATACTTCCGCTCGCGCCCGTCAACGGATCATTATAACTAATGTTGGTCAGCGTGGTATTGCCGGTGTTGGTAATCGTTATCGTATAATCGATTCTATCGCCGGCATCCACTACGCCGTTTCCATTGGCGTCCACATAAGTGTCGGTCTTTTCGACAGAAAGGGATGAATTACGTTGTAGAGGTATAACCGTGGGATCATCGGGATCGTTATCGGGTTCCGTATCCGCATCATCGGCATTGGTTCCGTCATTGGGGTCGTCCGAGTCGTTGGTGTAGGTATCACCTGAAGGGGTGGTATAAGTAATTGTGGCTTGGTTTTGAATATATCCGTTATCGATATCCGTCTGAGTAATCGTTTGATCCACAACGACCGTATGGCTATCGCCGGGATTCAAATCCGGAATGGGTGTTCCGCTGACAATAGTTGTTCCCGGATCGTTTATTTGAAGGTTGGTTAACGTGGCATTACCCGTATTGGTAATGACGATATTGTAACGGACCGTTTCTCCGGCATCAGGGCGTCCGTTAGCGTTTCCGTCTTGGAAAGTTCCCGTTTTAACTACACTTATGGAACTGTTTACCACTTCGCGCCAGTCACGCTCGGGGGTGGAAGGATTATCCAAGTTGGGGAAGTCGGTAGGCACTTGTCCGTTGGTAGGATTGATTTGCGTATCGTCGTTGTCGTAGGCATCGTCGAGTCCGTCGCCGTCGCTATCGGTTCCGGAAGGGGTTGTATCGGGGATATTATCGTTATTCGTATCCCAGCCTTCGAGGGCATCGTTCATTCCGTCATCGTCGGAATCGGAATCTCTGTAGTCGGGTTTACCGGCACCGTCGGTATCTACGGGATCGATCCAATAATTATTGGCGCCAGTAGTATCATAAGCATCATCCACTCCGTTATTATTGGCATCCGTTCCGCTAGGAGCCACATAACTATCAGTGGGTTGTCCTTCGATATTATCCACGATTCCGTCATCATCGGAATCTATATCCAAATAGTTGGGATTGCCCGTATTATCCGTATCGGGCAAATTGTAATTCATTGATGCTGAAGAGGAATCGTCGGTCTCGAGTGTATTATCCAAGCCGTTATTTCCTACATTATAATCGGTTCGTCCGTCATGATCATTATCCAAGTAACCATGTCCTGCTTCTACAATATCATAGATACCGTCGTCATCCGCATCTAAGTCCAACGAATTGGCAATACCGTCACCGTCGAAATCACAAATGGCGGAGACCATAATATCGTCAATAGCAAGGTCATTCCCCATTCCACCCCTTGCATTATTGATAAGAATAAATCTAACTTGAGATAGATTTCCCGGATTAAATTTCACGACAAAATTATGCCACTTTTCATCATTAGGCAGGTCTCCGGTTGCATATTCTTTGATAACATTTCCCGAAGTGTCTTCAATTCGTACTCTGATATTGGGTTCAATTAAATTATGATTACTATCGATAATATTTATTACCCAGAAAGACAGTTCGTTTTCAATATTAGGAGTTACATCAACCACTCTGTTATAAAATTCACCAAAAGGATCATATTGGGCATTAAACACAGCCATTCGTCCTTGGGGGTTTCCGGTATGATCCCCGATGTGCAACCATCCGCTGAAATCAGCCGCACCGGTTTGTTGGTCGTAAGGACTGGCAAACTGTAATACGGCATATTCCCCATCATTTACATATACTTGAGCAGCCGGATTACATCCCGAACCCGTTCCGTCTTCGTAGCAATAATTGGTATAAGGCATCGACGTTCTATTACCGGTTCCGAAGTCTTCAAAGAAGGTAATATTACCGGAACATAACGAATTTTCTTCGACATCGGGTATACCATCGTTATCATCATCCAAATCAACGGAATCATCAATACCGTCACCGTCGGAATCCTGCGGAATAATCAATAATGCTTCACGGGTAACAATATCATTATCACAAACATAACTTGATGTGAAAGTACATCGATAATAATACCCATCCATATGGGCCGAAACAGGGCTGATGGTTAGCGTAGATGTATGAGTACCACTATAAGGGCCTGTATCGGATAGATCGTGCCAGGATTGTCCGGCATCGGTACTTTCTTGCCATTGATAATCAACGGGTGTTCCGGAACCGGATGATTGAACCGTAACGGTAAAGGTTGCCGTGCCTCCCGAATAAACGAATTGATCCAGAGGCTGGTCGATAATATCGGTTACATATTGTGAAGATTGTTGGAAATCATAGGTTCCGTTATTATCACCGTCGGCAGGTTGTTGGTAAGAGGCGGCTGTGACGGTGCCGTCGGAGTCGGTTGCGGGCGGATTTCCGGTTCCATAATATCCATTATCTCCGCCGTCGGCATTTGTGTCGGCATAAGCTTCATTGGCATCGGAACAATTATCATTATCGGAATCCAAATCCAAAAAGTCGGGTGTTCCGTCACTATCGGTATCGGGAATGGTATAATTTATGGTAGCGGAAGACGTATCATCCGATTCGAGGTTATTATCCAGTCCGTTATTTCCTACGGGATTATCGGTGCGTCCGTCGTGGTCGGTGTCGTTGGCGCCGTTGCCCGCTTCGACGATATCGTAGATACCGTCGTTGTCGGAATCGAGATCGAGATAATCGGGGATTCCGTCGTTATCGGTATCCTCACAGGTAGCGGGAGTGACGCTAACGAAATCCAGTGCCGCTCCCGGAGCATATCTTCCGGCCGGCGGCGTAGCCGAAAACCATACCTTGGTTTGAGTGGTAGTAGCGGTAAAAGTATTGGTATAATGATGCCAAGGTCTAGGACCGGATTCACCGTAAAGCGGTCCGAGAGCCGTTTCGGTTAAAACCTCGTCTATGAGGCGGTTATTATTGGCATCGATAATTGCCGCCTTTAGGGTTACGGTTTCTCCTTGCCAATGGCTCCATTGACCCCAATAGAATGAGAAAACATAAGTTTCACCCGGGACGGTTTGAATAATTTGATATAATTCGTTATCACCCGGCAAGAGATGAGGCGATCCGCTTCCCGAAACACGATTATTACCTATGACATCCACATATTGATTTCCATATGCTGCGGGTCCAACATTCGGTGAGGATGCCACCCATCCGTCTACATTTTGGGTGTATGTCCAACTTCTTAATGTATCATTATTATAATCTTCTCCTATGAATGCTCCGTCAACACCTTGAACAAAACTAAATTCATTGGTATCCAGGAAATACTGGTCTTCAAAGTCTCCATTTCGCACCAAATTACCGCATCCTTCTTCCGTGTCGGGAATTCCGTCGTTGTCATCGTCCAAATCCACGGTATCGGGTATGCCGTCGCCGTCGGTATCGGTGGGGGCTTCGCGCCAATCCCTTTCGATGGTTCCGCCGTCCAAATTGGGGAACGAATAGGGCGTTTGTGCATTAGTGGGATTCATTTGCGTATCGTCGTTATCATACGCATCATCCAAGCCGTCGCCATCCGAATCGTTTCCGGAAGGAACGGTATCGGCAGTGCCGTCATTGTCTGTATCCCAGCCTTCGAGGGCGTCGTTATCGGCGTCATTGTCGGAATTTAAGTCTCTGTAATCCGGTATTCCGTCTCCATCCGTATCGGCAGGGTTTATCCAAGTTCCGTTGGTATCGTATGCATCGTCCACACCATTATTATCGGAATCCGTTCCGCTCGGGAGGATATAACCTGTGGTGGTTTGTCCTTCGATGTTGTCCACAATACCGTCGTCGTCGGAATCGATGTCAAGATAATCGGGTTTTCCGGTCCTGTCGGTATTAAATACACCGTAAGACAGAGAAGCTGATTCCGTATCATTGGATTCCAAGGAGTTATGTAAACCGTTATTACCGAAATCGGCGGGATTACCGTCAATCATTCCGTCGTGGTCATTATCGGTTACGCCGTTGTATAACGCGCCGGATTCATGCAGGTTATAAATACCGTCATTATCCAAATCCAAATCGTAACGGTCGTTTACACCGTCATTATCGGCATCTCCATAGATACAAACATCCCCGTCCAATTCGATATAGATATCATCTTGAGTTCCAACCGAACGAATAACGACACGATCGTACGGTTGAATTCTGGGAGAAAAAGAAAAAACCGTACTTCCGGATGCATCACCGATCATCGTATTATTAACAAATTGACCTTGCCCGTTAATGCTCGGAGTTATATATACGGGATGACCTTGGAAAAAGAAATATATTTCTTGATCTTCATTCTCATCGATTACAATGGAAATTTGCTGCATAACCCCCGCTGTAAAATCTATGGAAGTCACGGCACCGCTACCTCCGTTTCTATAAATACCAATATTGGAGGCATTGTCGACATAATGCGGATATCCTGGTGCGAAACTTCCGGATGTGGGTGCGGTTGTTTGCATGGTTCCGGTATAAAATCCGGAGTCATGGGCGAAATTTGCCGTTAAATCTCCATCGTTCGGTTGAGGTGTATAATCCAAGTCATCATCAGGAGAGCTCGCGCAAGTCCAAGCCACATTATCGACCAATCCGTCATTATTGACATCTATATCCGCTTGATCGTCAATACCGTCTCCATCATAATCTTTCAAAATTCCCAAAACGGCCGCATGCGACATATAATCACTGTCACAAATCATGCTTGGAGTTATAACCAGCGCCCGATATAAGTATCCGTCCATAGAAGCCGTTATACCGCTAAGGGTCAAGGTTTGGGATTGTGTTCCGCTATAAACACCTCCGTTGGAAAGGTTGTTCCAGGTTACACCTCCGTCTCTACTTTCCTGCCATTGATAAACCAGAACATCGGTACCGCTTCCGGATGTTTGGGGTGAAACCGTAAATTGAACCGTACTTCCTACCGCTTGCCCCAAACGGTTGACCGGTTGATTCACATCCAACCCGGTTAATCTATTGGTATTTTCCATAAAATCATAGGTCCCGTTTCCATCACCGTCGGCCGGTTGTTGATAGGAAGCCGCCGTAACGGCTCCGTCGGTATCGGTTGCAGGCGGGTTTCCGGTTCCGTAGTATCCGTTATCACCTCCGTCGGCATTGGTATCGGCATAAGCTTCATTGGCGTCGGAACAATTATCGCCATCGGAATCCAAATCGAGGTAATCGGGTGTGCCGTCGCCGTCCGTATCGGGAATAGTATAATTTATGGTAGCGGAAGAGGTATCATTGTTTTCCAGACTATCATCCAAACCATTGTTTCCTACGGGATTATCCGTGCGCCCGTCTCCATCGGTATCGTTAGCACCGTTACCTGCCTCAACAATATCATAGATACCGTCGTTATCGCTATCCACATCCAGGTGATCGGCTATACCGTCGCCGTCGGTGTCTTTGGGCAAGCAGGATTGAAAAATACCGAAGGCAAAAGCCTGCCTGCCACCTACCGTGCTAGCTTGCACCCGCAACTCGGTAACATTTCGACTAAGAAAAACGTAGTATCCGTTTCCATTATTCGTTCCCACCAAGTGTACGTGATTGCCGGAAATGGCCGTATTGGTAAAACGGTAACTTATCGTATCGAGAGTTTCCCAATCTTGACCATCGGTATAAAAATCCAAAGTTTCGGTACTGGCATCCGTTGATTCCGCATCGCTTATAACAATGCTAGGCAAAAAAGGGACTCCGTTATATGAAGCTTCTATCCTAAACGTCACATCGAGATCATCACTATTGATTCCATAAAAGGCTTCGTGCGTATCCGGGGTATCGTAATAACGATAAAGTTGAGCTCCCATAAAGCCCCATCCTTGCCATGTATTCATATCCGTCGGTCGATACGAAGCGCCTCCGCTGTTTACGGAAATCACGGTAACCGTAATAACGGACCCATCGGGCAGATTAAAAGTCTGTGAATCTCCGTTATGAATACCGTTCGAAAAATCCCCGCTCCAATTAAACCAATATATATCGTCCAAATAAGCTCCGTTTCCCGAAGCGTTTCCTATCTTGGGAGACAATGAACAATCCATTTCATCGATATCCGGGATGCCGTCGTTATCATCGTCCAAATCCATATAATCTTGTATTCCGTCGCCATCGGTATCAGGCTGAAGATATCTATAATAAGCCCTCGTCTCTTCATTATCACCACCCGTTCCATAAGCGGATCCTATAAGCGAGATATGTCCGGTAGTTTTATCAACTTCATAAATATTTTGATTGACACCATTGGTTACAAAAAGGCGTCCGTCAGGTGTGGCGTACAAATTCGTCATATTCTTCATGTTGCTGGTCCCGTCATTGAAAAATCCAACTACCGTAACATCCCCGTTTGTTTTGTCAATGATAATAAGTTTATCTCCATCACTTCCTTCATTGGCAATGGCATAAAGGGTTCCGTCGACGGGGTTGAAAGCCATTCCTTTTAGCTTGCCGTGTTTTCCCGGCATATTAATAATTACATAATCATTACCCTTAAAGGCTCCCGGCACATATTTACCCGAAGTAGAATCTATCTGAATCAAATAATAACGGTTATCGTTCCCATGAGCATTGTTCACCGCCGCCGCATATAGTGTTCCCGTGGCCGGTTCAAACGCCATGGCGTCATAAATCACGAGCGCACCGGTATTGTCCGCGTCACGGTAAAACTTCAAAGACTGGGCAAAAATCGATTCGGAACTTGCCCAAGTCGTCAAAAACAAAAACAATATCGCCCCTTTCCTTATCATAAAGTAAGTATTTTTCGTTTTAAAAAATTGAATTTTCTTTATTATATTTTCAAAAACATTAAATACGAACATAGCCTTTTCACAATTACGGTATTTATATTTCATTTCGATTATTTTTGTATATTATTAACACGGCAAATATAAACACTTTTTATTAAAACATACAAATATCATATGTCCAAATATTTCTATTTTAAAAAGATTCGAACAAACCAATCAATAACACCGCTATCTTCTTTAGATAACGTCTTTAACAAAAACCGTATCACTACGGCTTAAAAGAGAATTAAAATTTATTCAATTTACGGAATTACTTTCCGTAAAGTATTTCATTTAATTTTATCAAAATTTGATCGGGATAGAGCGGCGACCATTCAAAAAACGAAACCGTATCCGAACCGGGAAGCAAATCTTTTAACATAATCATTTTTGTTTTTTTTATGAATACGGAATCCTCCGGTTTCGCATACCCGCTATTAATCCACAAATCCGCTTTTGCCAGTAATTGAAATACACGTTCCGGTCCCATCCGTAAAGTATGTGTCGAAGTATCTTTTTCGGGCAAAGGAATCCCACCGGCATCACGGATCATTACACTCGCCCATGTTTTTCCACCGGGCACAAACCAAACTCCTCTAAATTCAGCGGCTTGTAAAACTTTTGGCTTACGATCGGATACAATGGTATCGCTCTTATGTTTGATTGTAAGATATGCCTTTTCAATACTCACAAAAATACTATCACCCTTTTTTTCTTTTCCCGTTAAATATCCGAAAAATTTAATCCATTCGGCTCTTCCCAAGGGATGTGCTTCAAGCCATTCGCTCACATAAATAACGGAAATACCCGCTTGCTCGAGCAAATTGAAATCTTTTCCGTCATCGCCGGTGGAAAATACAAAAACGGCCTCCGGATGCAATTGTATAATCCGTTCCAAATCGGGCCTCATCTCATTCCCGACATCCACCAACTTTCCTTCCCGTTTCAAACGGCGGAAATAAGGCATTCGGATATAATCGACATGCGGAAATCCGGTCACCTTATCCGCCTCACCGAGTGCCAGTAAATAAATCAAATGCGTGGTGGACATAGGCACAATGGAACGCAAAGGCACATTCAATCGAGGTAGCGATTGCAAAGAATCGGGAATGTTAACCTTTTTTCCGCGTTCGATCAGAATCCACTGTTGCTCGCTGGCTCCGGGATAAGGCCGAATAAGATGCAAAAGTTTATATCCCTCTCTTTTTTCCACATAAAAATTCCTTGCATAATGCAAAGAACCCTTTTTCGTTTTTTTCCCGGATTGAGAACATGAGAAAAAAATTTGTATTATATATATAATTATAAGGTATAAAACTCGTTTCACGGACGACGAATTTTACCGGGAAATTTCATGGGATAATCCACCCGAACTTGTCCTTTGGCGATTTTTTCCAATTTTCGCTTTAAAAGTCTTTTTTTTAAAGGCGACAATCTGTCCGTAAAAAGAATCCCTTCCACGTGATCATATTCATGCTGAATTACTCTGGCAATTAATCCGTCGAATGTTTCGGTCAAGCGATTTCCTTCCCGGTCGGTATATTCCATGGTTATCACGGGTTTTCTGTTCACTTTTTCATGAATGGCCGGAATACTTAAACAACCTTCTTCAAAAGTCCATTCTTCACCTTCTTCGTTGATTATCAGAGGGTTAATAAAAACCTTTTTAGCATTCAACAGACTTTTTTTATCGGTTTCGCCCAGTTCATCCCATTCGGCAAAAGGCGCAGGATCAATCACAAATAAACGCAAGGACCGATCCACTTGAGGTGCCGCCAATCCCACGCCCGATGCATTATACATGGTCTCAAACATATCGTCGATCAATTTTTGCACTTCATCCGACAGTGGATTTTCTATTTCTTTTCCGCGTTTCCACAAAATGGAAGTTCCGTATGCAACAATGGGTAGTATCATTTTTTCCGGTTTTCTAGATATGATTGCAAAATGATGGCCGCACTAATCTTGTCCACCAAGGCTTTATCACGTCTGCGTTTTTTTTTCACACCCCCCGTAATCATGGCATCAAAGGCCATTTTGGATGTATAACGCTCGTCCTCCCGATCGATACGAACCGACGGATAGTTTTTCTTGAACGTCTCAATAAAACGACAAATTTTTTTTTCCAATTCATTCAAACTTCCGTCTTCACGATACGGTTTTCCGATAACCACCGCTTCCACCCGGTTTTGCCTCAAATATTCCGACAAAAAATCCATCAACTTTTCCGTAGCTACGGTCGTTAGCGGCGATGCAATCCATTGCATATCATCCGTTTCGGCTATACCGCAGCGCTTGGTCCCATAATCGATAGCCAAAATTTTCATATGGCAAAAATACAAAAATGAAAACGTGCTTGCCTAAGCGCTAATCTTATGTTTTTATTAAATTGCGCATAAATTCCCATCGACCATGAGATTTTTTATGGCAATTTTTATTTCATTGCTTTTCAATGCCGTCATAGCGCAAGAGCAAAATACTGAAAATCAATCGATTACAAACATTCAGACTGACAACGTTCGCAGCTATGAAGCCTTACAATTTCTTCCGCTTTACAATACGCCTCCTTTTGACAATAATCGAATAAAATCTCTACGAATCCACACCGAAAAAATATTCCCGGATTATTTATTCAATCGCCCGTTGTGGCAAACTCAAGGCAAAAACTATGCACTGGCATTATATCCGTTATTATGGAACGAAGCGGGAAAAAGTAACCGGACATCCCGTTTTATTTTTATCAATTCCCGTGGCTTGGGTATAAGCGGACGCTTGGGGAAACACGTATTTTTCGGAACGGAAGTTTTTGAAAATCAAGCGCGTTTTCCAGCTCTTATCGACAGCATTATTTCCTCCAAACATACCGGACAAGGATTTCCGGGCATTGTTCCCGGTTTCGGTATTGCCAAAAACCACCGAAACGGCATTTTCGATTTCCCCTCCGGAAGAGCTTATGTAGAATATCGTCCTTCGGCTGTTTTTCGTTTTCGCATCGCACACGGCAATCCTTATATCGGATACGGACATCGCTCTTTACTCGTAGGCAATCATTTACCACCTTTTCCGTATTTTGCGGTTGAAGCCCGTTTTTGGCATATCCGATACACCACTTTTTGGGCGGAACTGCAAGACGTAAGAGCGGGAATTATGCCCAAAAACTATTACTACAAAAAATACATGGCGGTGCATTACCTCGACTGGGCCGTTTATCCGCGCTGGAATTTAGGATTGTTTGAAGCCGTTATTTGGGACCCGGGTAACGGACGAGGCTTCGATGTCAATTTTATCAATCCCGTGATTTTCTTTAAAACCGCCGAGTTTCAAAGCGGCACCAAATCCGCCAACACTTTACTCGGTTTGAATACACGCATCAAACTCCCCCTTCATTGGCAGGCTTACGCACAATTTTTGTTGGACGAAATGACCGTTTCCAAATTCTTCGGCCAGCCCGGTTATTGGGGAAATAAATTCGCCGTTCAAACGGGTTTACGCTTTGATTTTGTTCGAAATAATCACCTATGGCATGCACTCATCGAATGGAATTGGGTGCGACCCTATACCTACTCACATCACTTGACGACTATCAATTATGCACACGACAATTGGCCGATTGCCCATCCCTGGGGCGCCAATCTACGTGAAATTTATGCTGAAATTTCATGGCAATACAAACGATTCCGAACAAATATGGCTTTCAGCCACGGACTGCAAGGACTGGATTTTCCGGATGAAGAAGCCGGATACGGTGCCGATATTTACAGAGATTACGAAGAACGCATTTCCGATACAGACATTTTTACCTTACAAGGAAATCTCTACAAACGCACCTATTTTTCCTTGGAAACCGGTTGGATCGTCAACCCCGTTTACCGGCTCGAAATATATACAGGAATAAGATATTTTAACCGTCAAATCGAAAAAACCCTCCTCCCCTACCACACAATCTCGGAATCATGGGCCTTTATCGGCTTGCGCACAAAACTATTTCGCTATCATTTCAACCTTTAAGCCACCCTAAAATATGCGAGTCCTAATTCTCTGTTCAGGAAATTCATGCCGTAGTCAAATGGCCGAAGGCTTGCTCAAAACCATGCATCCCGACTGGGAAGTTTATTCCGCCGGAACCCGACCCGAATCCCGCGTTCATCCCTTAGCCGTGGAAGTCATGCGCGAATCGAATATCGATTTATCGAAAAATATCCCGAAAAATGTTTCACAATTTTCCGGTCAATCATTCGATTACGTCATTACGGTTTGCGATGACGCCAAAGAAAATTGCCCCGTTTTTTACGGCAATGTCCGGCACCGGTTGCACCGTTCGTTCGAAGACCCCGCCTTGTTTGAAGGAACCTTCGATGAAAAAAAGGCATTTTTCGGTGAAATCAGGGACCAAATAAAGAAATATCTACAAGAAATTTTTAACTAGATTTTTTTATATACCACCAACATTATAACAAAAATACAACTACCAAAACACCTTTTTAGCCCTAAAAATTCACTTTTAAGCCGGTTAAAAAATTTTTTTTGTTACAATTTTAAGCCACATTTAGATTTGAATAAAATTTTTTATTAGCTTTGTAATCACAAAAAAGCCGAAAGACGATGAGCGAAAAAGAATTCAACGGACAACAAAACGAGATTTACTCGAAAGTATTCAGAGCAGGACGACGCACCTATTTCTTCGATGTGCGGGAAACCAAAGCAGGCGATTATTACTTGACCATTACCGAAAGTAAACGCCAATCCAATGAGGATGGATCATTCCATTACAAAAAACACAAAATCTATCTTTACAAAGAAGATTTCGGGAAATTTAAAGAAATGCTCGACGAGGTGACCGATTTTATTATCAAGGAAAAAGGACCGGAGGTTATTTCGGAACGTCATATTCCCGGCTATAAAGCCCGACAAGAAAATCAAGAAAACGCTTCCGATGCCGAAGAAACGGAAGAATCACAAGAAAATGAATCCGAAACCGAAGACAAAGTCACCGAAGATCAAGAACATGATCCCCAAAAATTCACCGATGTCGATTTCGACGACATTTAACTAAAAAAAATCAACCGTATGAAAAGCCGTCCTATTCAGGGCGGTTTTTTTTATCAACGAATTTCTCTTTTTTGATTAACTTTGTTGGGCAATAATCATCCTTGAAAAGAGATTTTATATGGCTGGACACAGTAAATGGGCTAATATCAAGCATCGCAAAGGCGCGCAAGACGCCAAACGCGCCAAAATTTTCACCAAAGTTTTACGCGAAATCAACATCGCCGTTAGGCAAGGCGGGCCGGATCCGGAAAGTAATCCCGCCCTTCGTCGGGCTATTGCCAATGCGCGCGGAGTAAATATGCCCAAAGACAATATCCTTCGTGCTATCAAAAAAGCTTCGGGAAAAGACGCCGAAAACTATCAGGAAATCTCCTTTGAAGGCTACGGCCCCTACGGAATTGCCTTCATTATAGAAACCGCTACTGATAATACCAATCGAACCGTGGGGATTGTGCGTTCGATTTTCAATAAAAACGGAGGCGAACTCGGAAAAACTGGATCCCTTGAATACGTTTTCGACCGCAAAGGCGTCTTCGTTATTGAAAAAGAAGCGGTTAAAGAAATTGATCCCGAAATGTTGGAAATGGAACTTATCGACGGCGGCGCCGAAGATATTGAACAAGACGAAGAATTGATTACCGTTTACACCGCTTTTGAGGATTTCGGAAATATGGCTTCGAAATTGGAAGAACTGGGAATCGAAACCAAAAGCGCAAAAGTGGAACGTATTCCCAAAACGACCAAAACCCTTCCACTCGAACAAGCAAAAAAGATATTACAACTGGCCGAAAAATTCGAGGACGAAGACGATGTGCAAAATGTCTATCACAATCTCGAAATCACGGACGAATTAATGGAAAATATCGGCAAATGAAAATCCATTCACTGGTTCACGAATATTTTAAATTGGATGGAGGAGCCATGTTTGGCGTGGTTCCCAAAACCATCTGGCAACGCACCAACCCCGCCGATGAAAACAACCTTATTGGTATGGCCGCCCGTAGTCTGCTTATCGAAGATAAAAACCGATTAATTCTAATCGATACCGGTTTGGGAACCAAACAAAGCGAAAAATTTTTCGGCTATTACAAACCCTCGAATCGCGGAGGATTGGACAAAAAACTCCATGAACTCGGTTTTTCCCGAAACGATATAACGGATATTTTTCTAACCCACCTGCATTTTGACCATTGCGGCGGCGCGGTTATCCGTAAAGACGAAAAACTAATTCCCGCTTTCCCCAATGCCAAATACTGGTCAAACGAAGCTCACTGGCAATGGGCAATCAAACCCAATCGGCGCGAAAAAGCTTCTTTCCTTAAAGAAAACTTCGTCCCATTGCAAGAATACAACCGGTTACACTTCGTTCCCCTGCCCGGTAAAGAAAAAAAACACATCCGTTTCAACGAACTTAACATGGATATCATCTTCGTCAGCGGACACACCGATATGCAAATGCTTCCCCTTATCCGGTACAAAGGAAAAACCCTTGTATTTATGGCCGACTTGCTGCCCACAACCGGACATATTCCTTTACCCTACGTAATGGCATACGATACAAGACCACTTATCACCCTTGACGAAAAAGAAACTCTTCTTAATCAAGCCGCCGATGAAGGCTGGTACTTATTCCTCGAACATGATCCTGTAAATGAAATTTGCACGGTCAAACACACCGAAAAAGGAGTCCGGTTGGACAAAACCTTAACACTGGAAGAATTCAAACAACTATAAAAACCATGAAAATGAAAAACATGAAAAAATTATTGATTGTATTAATCAGCATGCTGATGCTCAATGCTTGTGGCATTTTCAAAAAAACCGCCGGAAAAGACTTTAACGATCAAGCGAATACAGTGGAGGTACAAATGGAAAAAACCGGACTGGATACCATCAATCCCCGCCCTCAATATTTGGAAAGCCTCTACACTAAAGAAGAAGAAAAAGGTTGGCAATTGAAAGACCCGCTCGAAGACAAATTCGCAGGAATGAGCGTGGAAAAAGCTTACAAGGAAATTATACCTCTACTACCCGAAGGAGATACGGTGATTGTTGCCGTTTTGGATACCGGGCTGGATATTAATCATGAAGATTTAAAAGACGTTATTTGGACCAATAAAGACGAAATCCCCGGAAATGGAATCGACGATGATCACAACGGCTATGTGGACGATGTTCACGGCTGGAACTTCCTCGGCAATCGCGACGGACGCAAAGCCTATGAAGAACAATTGGAATTGACACGCCTCGTGGCTAAATATCGCCCCGTTTGGCAAGATAAAACCATTGAGCAAATCCCCGAAAAAGACCAAGAAATATTCAAACTCTATCAAAGAGCCGAAAAAGCATTAAAGAAAAAGCTCAACGAAACCAAACGCATGGAAGCTTTGCTCAAAATGAGAATGAACGCTATCGAAAAACAAGAACAACTCCTGAAAGATTTCTTGAAAACCGACACATTGACCGTAGAAAAAGTCAAAAATATCCAAACCGACAATCAAGACATCAAAGATGCCAAAGAATCGTACTTGAGCGGCATGAGCGACCGGATAAAACATTACTATGACTTCATTGAAGCACAATTCAAATACAATCTCAATATCGATTTTAACGGACGTGCCGTTGTAGGTGATAATCCCGACGATATCAACGACAGAAATTATGGCAATCCCGATGTTACTCCCGTCAATGCCGACGAAGCCCATGCCACCCACGTAGCAGGAATTATTGCAGCTAAAAGACATAACGGAATCGGTATGGATGGCGTAGCCGACAAAGTCTTAATCATGCCTATTCGCGCCGTCCCCGACGGAGACGAATACGACAAAGACATCGCTTTGGGTATTCGCTATGCAGTGGATAACGGAGCCAAAATCATCAACATGAGCTTCGGCAAATATTTTTCACCCCACAAACAATGGGTTTGGGACGCTATCGAATATGCCCGTCAACACGATGTTTTACTCGTTAACGCCGCCGGTAACGACGCCAAAGATATGGATCAATTCGGTGAAAACATTTCCTATCCTAACGACGGAGAAAATCCCGGCGAAGACAAAGAAAATTTCATCACCATAGGTGCACACGGTCCCATCTTCGGCGCTAATTTACCCGCCGTGTTCAGCAATTACGGAAAAACCACCGTGGATATCTTTGCACCCGGCGTAAACATTTATTCTACCGTTCCTTTCAGCAATTACGCTTCATTCAACGGAACTTCCATGGCCGCCCCCGATGCCGCAGGCGTAGCCGCCTTGATTCGATCCCGCTTCCCGGGACTTTCTGCCGGTGAAGTCAAAGAAATCTTGATAAAATCGGGGATTTCTCCCGAAATATTTGTTTTTGTTCCGGAAACGAAAAAAAATAATCCGCCCCAAGTGAAATACTTTAAAGAACTTTCCAAATCCGGAAAAATCATCAACGCCTACAATGCATTGCTCATGGCTAAAAAAATTTGTGACGAAAAAAAGAAAGCCGAAGAAAATCAATAACCCGAAAAACTAACAATAACAAACCAAAAGGCATCCGGACCGTTCGGGTGCCTTTTTTTTTCAAAAAAACCATAAAATAAGCTACACCCCCATCAATACAACGAGCAAAACAAAATCAAACAACCTGCCGGAGAATTCAACCGAAAATATTAATCAAACACACATCCACAAACCACTTAAAACGAATACCCCGAAACGCCACAATCAAATCCCGGCATTTTTTCATTGAAAACTTCCGAAAAATTAATGATTTATTCAACTAAAAAGTTGTTTAAGGTCGTTTTTTTATTTAAATTTGAGCATGAAAAATTTAAATCCTCAAACCATGAAAAAACTCTACACCCTTCTCGCTTTTATGCTTTCGCTCACTACCGGTTGGACACAAGCCACCGATTTGTATTTTAGTAAATACGGCGAAGGTTCCTCCAGCAATAAATTTCTTGAAATTTACAACGGAACCGGTGCCGACGTAGATCTATCCGCGTACTCCGTAGCTATGTATGCCAATGGCGACACCACCGCCACCAATACTTACACATTTCCCGCCAACACAATTTTGGCCGCCGGAGACGTATATGTGATTGCCAACGCAAACGCCGACCCAACCATTTTAAACGCAGCGGATGCCACCAGTACCGTGTGCTATTTTAACGGAGATGACGCGGTAGCCTTATTAAAAAACGGTGCACCCCTCGATATTATCGGGGAAATAGGCAATGATCCCGGCAGCGGTTGGGAAGTGGCCGGAATCAGCAACGCAACCAAGGATCATACCTTAATTCGTAAATCCACCGTTTGTAGCCCCACCACCGATTGGGCGGCTTCAGCCGGAACCGATGCGGCAAGCTCTCAATGGAACGTATTGGCTCGAAATGCCGGTTGGAACGACTTGGGAAGCTACACCGGTTGTAGTTCAAGCCCCGAATTACAAATCACCTCGCCCTCCGACGGACAAACCTTCACACCCGAAACCACCCAAGTAGATGTAGAATTCACCACCACAAACTTTACACTTGGCACCGACGGAAGCGTGCAATATACCGTCAACGGAGGAACCGCCCAAACCACCACCTCATCGCCCATCACCATTTCCGTTTCGTCCGGAAATAGCTATACGGTAGTATTGGAATTGGTAGACAACAACGGCGACCCGCTCAACCCTACCGTCTCCGATCAAGTGAGTTTTTCGGTAGCCGATTATACACAAGTAGCAGACCTTTCCGCACTACGCGCCGGAAATATCGGGGATTACTATGAAGTAACGGGAGAAGTAATCGTTATTGGCGGAGAAGACTACACTTCCAATACCAAAATTTACGTTCAAGATGACAATGCGGGTATTCTCATTTACGACCCCAACGGCGTAATGCCTTTCTCGGGTTATTCCTTGTATGACGGAATTACCGGCATCAAAGGACGTTTGGCAGAATACCGCGGAATGATGGAATTAATTCCTACCATCGATCCGGGAACCAGCTCCCAAGGAAATGTAGTCACTCCCATAAATGTCGGCGTTGCCGATTTCACCACCAATCATGACGACTACGAATCACGCCTTATTAAATTCACAGGCGTAACCGTAGACGCAAATGGTAACACCGATTTCGCCTATGCCACCAATTACGACCTTATCCAAGGAAGCGACACCACCACCCTGCGTGTTGTATTCCATTCATTGGCAGGCGCCACTATTCCTACCGGAAGTGTTGATGTAACGGCTATCGGAGGCGAATACAGTTACAGTTCCTCCAACCCCCATCCTCAAGTTTATCCGCGCGACGCCAACGACTTTAACACCAACAATGCCGTTACAAATCAAAACATAAAAGGATTGCAAGTCTATCCGAATCCCGCCACCGGAAATCAACTATTCGTAACAACCGAAAGCGGACAAAAAACCATAGTTTCCATCTTCGATCTCTCCGGCAAATTGATTCTGCAACAAACCATGGACAACAACCGTAGTATGAATATTGCCGCTTTGCGCCCCGGTATTTATCTCTTGAAAATCCGTCAAAATGAAAACGAACAAATGATTAAATTGGTTCGTAAATAATCCGAAAACACTCATAGACAAATCGTCCCTGTCCTTCCCGGACAGGGACTTTTTTTTAAACTCGCTTTTAAGCAAGTTTTCGTAATTTCCTATCTTTGTTCAAAAAATAATTGAATGAGTCAACACACGCCGCATGTCGTTATACTTACGGGCGCCGGAATATCAAAAGAAAGCGGAATTCCCACTTTTCGCGAAATGAACGGACTGTGGCAACAGTTTAAAATCGAAGAAGTGGCCACTCCCGAAGCTTGGATCAATAATAAACAAGCGGTTTTGAATTTCTACAACTATAGACGAAAACTGCTGAAAGAAGTTCAACCCAATACCGCCCATTACGCATTAGCCGAATTGGAGAAAACATATCCCGTCCATATCATCACTCAAAATGTAGACGATTTGCACGAAAGAGCCGGAAGCCGAAATGTGCTGCATCTGCACGGTGAATTAAAAAAAGTCCGAAGCGAAAAAAATCCCGAATTAATCTATCCATGGGAAAATGATCTTCACATAGGCGACAAAGCGGAAGACGGCGAACAACTCAGGCCGCATATCGTTTGGTTCGGTGAACCGGTGCCGGCTATGGAAGAAGCCGCCAAAATCACTCGCCAAGCGGATATTTTCATGATCATAGGAACCTCCATGCAAGTATACCCCGCCGCCGGATTAATCTTTGAACTGAAATCCGGCGTCCCGGTCTTCTACATTGATCCGTATCCCGCCCCCATTCAAACTTCAAATCCCTTACACATCATTGCCCGGCCTGCCACAATCGGTGTACCCGAAGCCATACAAATGATGAATGAACGCTATGCTTAACCGAGATTTTTTTGAAAGAGATACCCGAATCGTAGCAAAAGAATTGATAGGGAAATGGCTGTACCGCAAAACCCCAACGGGAATATATCGCGCCCTGATTGCCGAAACCGAAGCATATCACGGACAAGATGACCTGGGATGCCATTGTTCCAAAGGAGTAACCCCGCGCACAAAAGTTATGTTCGGCCCTCCGGGACATATTTACGTTTACCTGATTTATGGCATGTATGAAATGCTCAATTTCGTCACAATGCCCGAAGGCTTCCCCGCAGCCGTACTAATTAGAGGATTATACCGGCTTGAATTCAGCACTTCGGAAAAAAGCTCTTTCCAACCGCTTCACCTCAAAACCGACGGACCGGGAAAACTGACCCGGACACTGAAAATCACCAGAAACTTAAATTCAAAAAAATTGCATCCCGAAACCGGAATATGGATTGAAAATGCCGGTATCGAACCCGGTAAAATAATCACTACACCGCGCATAGGAATCGATTATGCCAAAGAATGGAAACATAAACCTTGGCGCTATGTGGCGGAATTTTCATAAATTCGAATCAAAATTTATCCGTCATGAAAAATGGCCTCCCGGTTCTGTTTTCGATTATACTATTGAATTTCGCCTGTCAAAAAAAACATCAACCCAAGGTAATTTTTAAGCACTTCCCCGAAAAATGGCATCTAAACCAAACCGTCAAAATTTATGGACATAATTTAAAAGAATTCAACATAGACCGGGTCCTGTTTAAAGTAGATCAAAACATTCGCGGCGGCACCAAACCTTTTGATACCCTGAGAATCCCCCCGCTACCCGGCATCACCACCGGAAAACACCGGATTACTTTTTATTTCTTCAGCAGAAAAAAATTCATCGATTCCTTGACACGCCCCTTTACTCTCTTTGCTTCCAAGCCTCCTTTCGAATTAAAATATCAATTAATCGCAGAATATCCCCACGAAATAAATGCCTTCACGCAAGGACTTGAATTTGATGGCGATACACTCTACGAAAGTACAGGACTAAACGGCGAATCCTCTCTACGAAAAACGGATTTTAAAACCGGAAAAATCATCAAAAAATACAACCTACCCAAACAATATTTCGGCGAAGGAATTACTATCTGGAATGACAGCATCATCTGGCTCACTTGGCAAAGCAAAAAAGGATTTGTTTTCAATAAAAAAACATTCGAACAAATTGGTTCATTCCCCTATGGAAAAAGCAAAGAAGGCTGGGGACTAACCCATAACGACCGGGTAATATTCAAATCCGACGGCACCGAAAAAATTCGAATATTAGACCCCGAAACACTCCGAGAAATCGACTCCTTTAGTGTTTATTCCTACAAACATCCTATCAAACGAATCAACGAATTGGAATGGATTAACGGAAAACTATTCACCAATATCTGGCAAAAGAACGCTTTGGCCGTCATTAATCCCGAAAACGGCGAAGTGGAAGCCGTTGTAAACCTAAAACCGCTCTTGAAAAAATTAAAAAAACATCCCGGAATGGACGTCCTCAACGGAATTGCCTTTCATCATAAATCGGGGCATATTTTCGTTACCGGAAAAAAATGGGATAAACTCTTCGAAATCGAAATTGATAGCAATTCCATTCCTAAAAAACAACACGCCAATCACCCGCCGCAAGGATTACAAAACAACTAAATCCCCAAAAACGCTTCCGTTTTCGAATAACCCTTTATCTTACTTGTTTCCTGTATTGTAAAAAAATAAATAAGGCGCCCTTTCGGACGCCTCGCTCCCCCAGCTGGACTTGAACCAGCGACACATGGATTAACAGTCCACTGCTCTAACCAACTGAGCTATGGGGGAATGTTTCATTTTGCGTTTGCAAATATAATACGATTTTTTTTTTCACGCAAGAGGTAAAAAAATTTTTTTCTCGTTTTTTCGGAAAAAACGGCCCGGAAAACCCGGGCCGTTCCTTTGTAAAATAGCCCCGAAAACCCAACCGCCAAAGGTACGGTTGGTTATTTTCGATATACCACGAAACTAAATCCCTTATCGGTCAAAGTCGTACCATCCGAATTATATGTTCTTATGTAAAAATATCCGCTATATAAATCCGTTGCAATAAATCCCGCATTTCCAGGTCTGAAAGAAGTAATCACGATATAATTTCCGTGGCTTACCATTGTCGTCGAAGATAATTACAATAGGAAACAGTAGAAATTTTTCTCTTATAGCTTTTGAAATTTTATTGCATTTTCGCTTTCTTTGAATCCTTCTCAAAATTAAAACACAAAACAATAGCGAATCAAAAAAATTAGGTGAATGTCATGGTTTTTATGGTAAACGACATATGGGAAAAGTAAAATACAATCCGGCACGACTAAGCACCGGAAATTATCCACAAAACAATTAGGTCAGACAGGAACATAAAAATAAAAATCGATTCTAAAGAACCTAAATTCAAAAGCAAATGCTATTTCAATCTCTGAAGCGAATCAACATTAGACCGTCTCTAACGGGCAAAACCACCTTTTCCAAATCGTGATCGTTTTTTACTTTATCGTTGAATAATGCTATGGATTGTGCTTCACGATCATTTCCCGGATTGACGACCTTTCCGTTCCACAAAACATTATCGGTAACCCATAGTCCGCCGGGGTTTAGCTTTTCCTTCAGCAAATCAAAATACAAAGGATAATTCTCCTTGTCGGCATCCAAGAAAATAAAATCAAAGGTCCGGGCGTCGTGCTCCAAAAAATCAAGGGCATTTCCTTCGATAATTTCAATATCATCGCTTCTGCGAAACTTATTGATAAAAGATTGGGCTATTACCAAATTATGCGGATTTTTGTCCAAAGTAACCAGTTTCGAATTAACGGGCATTGCATCGGCCATGGCAACGGTGGCATAGCCGGTGAAGGTTCCCACTTCCAAAATATTAGCCGGTCGAATCATCTTCACCAAAAAATAAAGTATCGACGCTTGAATTTTCCCGCTTAACATTTGTGGATAAGTGGTTTTCCAATATGTTGCCCGTTCTATTTCATCCAAAATTTCGGGCAAAGGCGAATTGAGTTGCTCGATATAATATTCCCAATCTTGCGGTAAAATAATCATAACGGTTTCTTAACTAAAGGTAGAATTTCTTCTTTGTCCAAAGCGAACTTTTCAATTTCATCCGGCGTAAATAACGCTTTGATTTCCAAGGCTTCCGTTCCAAACCCCGCTTCACGCAAACGCTTGAAGTAATCCCTTCCGTAAATCCTCACGTGGTCGTATTGCCCGAACAATTCGGCACGTTTTGACGGGTCGGTAATTGAAGGATCTTCGAAAGTCTTTTCCCGGTTTTTATCCAAAGGAATTTGAAAAATACCGTAACCACCCGGCTTCATTACACGATAGAGTTCGGATATGGCTTTGCGGTCGTCCGGAATATGCTCCAAAACATGATTGCAAAATATCACATCGAAACGGTTATCGTCAAAGGGTAAGTGCGTAATATCTGCTTTCACGTCCGCTAAAGGCGAATGCAAATCGACCGTAATATATTCCAAATGCTTCAATCGTTTAAACCGCTTATAGAATGCTTGCTCCGGTGCAATGTGCAAAACAGCGGCGGGTTTCTTGAAAAAATCCGTCCGGCGTTTCAAAAAAAGCCATAAAGCCCGGTGGCGCTCCAAAGACATCGTAGCCGGCGACAAAGCATTTTCACGCAACCGGCCGTAGCCGTAAGGTAAAAATTTCCTGTAGGACCGCCCGTTGATGGGATCTATCAATCCTTTTCCCCGGTAGAAGAAACCCGCCAAAGGCATAAAATACATACTTGCTCTAATCAATATCGGACGTGGTATCCGGTTCAAAATCAAGCGAATCAACGACATAAATCCTAATAATCTTCCAATTCCAATTTTTGCCGCCGGAAAGCATCTTCTTCGGTTTGTGGCAAACCCAAGGCATCGTATATGTAGTAAAAGGTCGATAAAATTTCCGGTTTACCGTTTACCAGCGCCACATCGTGTTCAAAATGTGCCGAAGGTTTACCGTCGGCCGTCAAAATCGTCCAACCGTCTCTCAATTGCACGATTTTATCCGTTCCCATATTAATCATAGGTTCTATAGCCAGCACCAAACCTTCCTTGATTTTTTTTCCGCTGCCGGGACGACCGTAATTAGGCACCGAAGGATCCTCGTGCATTTTTCGCCCCAATCCGTGCCCCACCAATTCCTTTACCACTCCATATCCGTGCTGCTCGGCATGCGATTGTATGGCATGGCTTATATGTCCTATTCGCTTGCCCAATCGCATCTGTTCTATACCTTTATAAAGCGATTCCTTGGTAACCTCCAGCAATTTTACCGTCTCGGGATCCACCTCGCCCACCTGAAAAGTGTAAGCATGATCTCCGTAAAAACCGTTCATCAAAACCCCGCAATCAATCGACACGATATCGCCTTCATCAAACGGTTTGTCCGTAGGAATACCGTGTACCACCTGTGCATTGGGACTAATACAAAGCGTAGCCGGAAAATCATACAATCCCTTGAATCCCGGAATGCCTCCGTGATCACGAATATATTCTTCGGCCAATTTATCCAAATATTTTCCCGTTACACCCGGCTTTAATTCTTTGGCCAGCATCCCCAATGTCTTCGACACCAGTAATGCGCTTTGCCGAATAAGTTCAATCTCTCTCCTGCTTTTCAATTTAATCATTGCTGATAGTCGTGCTTATAATTTCCCTTCAAAATTTTTATCAAATCCTTCTCCAAACTTTCCATAGGATATTCGATAATGCGACCCAATTCCTTCTTGTCTTCAAAAATAATAAAAGTAGGCACGCGAATAATATCTTTTCCGTTCACCACGGGATCATCGTTATAGTGCCGGCGTAATGCATAGATTCTAATCTTCTTTCGGGGAAATCCCGCCCGATCCAGCACTTTCAACATATGCGGAACATGCTCACGGCTATCGGGACACCAAGTACCCATATAAATTTCGATAACCTTATCCCGCAAATGTTTTTTCAAATATGCAACGGACGCCGAATCGGGAATATATTCTTGATATGCCGGCACAAACCAACTTTTGAAATGATCCGAATAAAATTCCTTACCGCTGACCCGACCGACCAAAATTTGTTGCCCCTTGTAATTTTCCAAATGATATCGATTGCTAACACAAGAAACAGCCAAAAGACTGATAGCCAGCAAGGAAATCCGTTTTTTCATCCGGAATATTTTTTTCAAAGGTAAGAAAAAGAATGGGAATTCTTAGCGAATTTTGTAATACCCGATCTTGAAACCGAAAATCAATAAAAAATCCTGTCCACAGGACGGGTTGCGAAATAATACGGAATTTCTCCGTAATGATTGAGCGGAATCGTCATAAATACCCTTGCCGGCATCCCGCGAACAATTTGCCCCGCTTCATGAGACAACTCCATTGCAGCGGCGGCATTAACCGTAGCGGCATTTATAGCTTGCTCGGGCGTTAAACCCTGCTTGATACATGCCAATGAAACCATAAAATTCATATTCCACGACGGCGCCGATCCGGGATTAAAATCCGTAGCCAATGCCAACGGTATATTCCTTTCTATGATACGCTTGGCAGGCGCATAAGGAATCTTCAGAAAAAAAGAACAACCCGGCAAAACCGTCGCTATCGTCTCGCTCCGCTCCAATGCTTCGAAATCCGTTTCGGTCATCACTTCCAAATGATCCACTGATAATGCCTCGTGCTTAACCGCCGTTGCCACACCGCCTAATGAAGTAAATTGATTAACATGTGCTTTTAATTTCAACCCGTATTTTCCCGCTTTTTCCGCCAAAAGTTCCAAATCCGTCACATTAAAATAACCCTTCTCACAGAAAATATCCACATAATCGGCCAAATTTTGCGAGGCTATTTCCGGCAACATTTCATCCAAAACAACCTTCATATAATCTTCTTTGGACATGCCTTCGGGAATGGCATGCGCACCCAAAAAAGTGGCTTTCACGGGAATGGGCAACAAGGTTTTCAAACGCCCGATCACCCGCAGCATTTTCAATTCCCCATTCACCGACAACCCGTATCCGGATTTAATTTCCAAAGCGCCTGTGCCATATTGCATCATACGCAACACACGTTGCAATGCACGATCAAGCAATTCGTCCTCCGGTACCGCCTCCAATTGTTTCGCCGAATTCAAAATTCCGCCGCCTTTGGCGGCAATTTCGGCATAACTCAATCCCTTGATTTTATCCATAAATTCACCGTAGCGCGAGGCGGCAAATACGGTATGCGTATGTGAATCCACCCATGCAGGCATTACCAAACGCCCTGCAGCATCCACCGTTTCGTCTGCATGTATCACCGGCATTTCCTCCATCCTGCCGAAATCCGCAATGCGCCCGTTTTCAATCAACAAATAAGCATTTTCCAACACCGGCAAATCATTCATGGCAAAACCGCGCAATAAACCTACCGGTTCAGGACGCACTTGAACCAATTGCCGTATGTTTCGGATAAGAATTTTTCCCGTTTGCTTGGGCTTAATGCGTAAAGGCATAATACAAAATATTTAAACCCATCTGAAGTGCGGCTTGATGTTTTTCCGGCGGATCGTGATGAACTTCGTAGGATTCCCATCCATCGCCCAAATCGGTTTCGTATGTATAAAGCAAAACCAAGCGACCGTTCCGAAAAATTCCGAATGCCTGCGGACGCTTCCCGTCATGCTCGTGAATCTTCGGCAATCCGTTCGGAAAATCAAAAAAATTGTGAAAAATCTCAAAATCCGCTGGAAGTTCCTGCAATTGCTCTTCCGGAAAAATCTTCTTGATTTCGTCGCGCACAAACCGGTCCAATCCGTAATTATCATCAATATGCAAAAATCCGCCCGCATCCAAGTACGCACGCAAATTGGCCGCTTCGGCGGCACTAAAAAATACCCGCCCATGGCCTGTCATGTGAACAAATGGATATTTAAACAAATCGGGACTGCCCGGTTCCACAACGGCTTGCTCCTCCTCGATAGCAAAACCGTGAGACCGTGCAAACGCAATCAAATTCGGCAAAGAAGTCCGTTGATTCGCATACCAATCACCCCCACCTCCGTATTTCAACAATGCTATTTGCTGCGACGAACTATTAGTGTAAATTAAAAAGATTGCTAACATTAAAATAAATCGCTTTACTCGCGCCATTATCTTCATAAACGAAAATTTCATAATATTCATCTCCGATTTTTTTCATGGTGAATTTAAGAATTTTTTTATTTCCGACCATTTTATCCAATATATGCAAAATGGTTTCGGGCTTGTATATTTCCCAAGCACATCCCGGGCAACTCCCCCGTTCTTTATTTTTATCCGTACTACTCATTTTCAATGGATTTCGAACGCACGCGCATATTAACCAATTCAATTACAAACGAATAGAAAAAGGCAAAATAAATGTAACCCTTCGGTATTTCATAATGAAAGGCTTCGGCAATTAACAAAGTCCCGATTAAAATCAAAAACGACAACCCCAGCACTTGCAATGTCGGGTGCTTTAAAATGAAATTCCCAACCGTATCAATGAAAATAATCATAATAATCATGGAAATAATTATAGCCATCGCCATCACGGGAATATGCCCGGTCAAACCGATAGCCGTCAAAATACTATCGAAAGAAAACACTATATCCAACAGAATAATTTGTATGATTATCCCGGCAAAATTCATCTTCTTGATTTTCACCTCTTTTTCCGCTGTTTCGCCCGATACTTTTTCGTGTATTTCTTTGGTACTTTTATACAAAAGAAATAAGCCGCCGAACAATAATATCAAATCTTTCAGACTCATGTGCAAGGGTCCCCAATGGAAAAGCGGTTCCGTTGAATGAATAATATATCCGATTAGCAATAAGAATAACAATCTGACTATCAACGCATAAGCCAATCCTTGCTTACGTGCTTTGGATTGTTGCTTCGCGTCGGACAACTTGGCGGTAAGAATGGATATAAACAAAATATTGTCGATCCCCAAAACAATTTCAAGTGCAGTCAAACTCAATAGAGCCATCCATGTTTCGGCACGAAAAAAAATCTCCATAATCAAAAATTTATACAAAGTTAATAGATTGAACTTGAAACGCCAATTTATGGCAACAATGAAGTCAATTCGAAAAACTTGACAAAGGCGGTAGAAATGTCGTATATTCGCAACCGAAAAAACTGATATTAATGAAGTTATCCGAATTCGACTATCAACTCCCGCGGGAACTCATTGCAGAATACCCTACCAATTTACGAGACGAATCACGGTTAATGGTTATTCACCGCGATACCGGCGAAATCGAACACCGGTTGTTCAAAAATATAATCGATTATTTTGACGCCGGCGACGTTTTGGTTTTGAACAATACGAAGGTTTTCCCCGCCCGTTTGCTCGGAAGGAAAGAAAAAACCAATGCCGAAATCGAAGTTTTTTTGCTACGTGAATTGGACAAACAAACCAAATTATGGGACGTCTTGGTGGAACCCGCACGAAAAATCCGTATCGGTAACAAGTTGTTCTTCGGCGAAGATAACGAATTGGTGGCGGAAGTAATCGACAATACCACTTCGCGCGGACGGACCATCCGCTTCTTGTTTGACGGCCCCCGTCATGAATACGAAAAAAAACTCAAAGAACTGGGAAAAACGCCGCTTCCCAAATACATCAAGCGTGAAGAAGAAGATTTCGATAAAGAACGCTATCAAACCGTCTTTGCCAAACACGAAGGTGCCGTAGCGGCACCCACAGCCGGGTTACATTTCTCCAAACGGCTATTGAAAAAATTGGAAATCAAAGACATTCACATGCCCGAAATAACCTTACATGTGGGAATCGGTACTTTTTCGCCCGTGGAAGTGGAGGATCTGGGAAAACATAAAATGGACTCGGAATACTATGAAATTTCCCAAGAAGCCGCCGACATCGTCAATCAAGCACTCGACCAAGGAAAACGCGTTTGTGCCGTAGGCACAACGGTAGTGCGCGCCTTGGAATCGTCCGTGAATGCATACAGCCGTTTACACCCCGCCAATCGATGGACGCACAAATTCATCTATCCGCCTTATCAATTTAATATCCCCAACGCATTAATTACCAACTTCCATTTGCCCAAATCCACCCTGCTTATGCTGGTGGCTGCTTTCGGCGGATACGACCTGATTATGAAAGCCTATAAAATCGCCGTCGAAGAAAAATACCGCTTCTATTCCTACGGCGACGCCATGCTTATTATCTAATGAAAATTACTTTCTTGGGAACAGGTGCTTCGCTCGGCGTGCCGGTCTTAGGCTGCCAATGCTCCGTGTGTCAATCGAAAGATGCGCACGACAAACGCTTGCGATCGTCCCTTTTCGTGGAAACGAAAAACGACAGAATCCTAATCGATCCCGGACCGGACTTTCGCCAACAAACCCTCACCCATCATATCACGCGCATCGATACTTTCCTGATCACACATCCCCACCACGACCATATCGGCGGATTGGACGATACCCGACCCCTTTTCTATGCCATGGACCGTAAACCGCTCCGGTTCTATGCCGAACTCTTCACCATTGAAGCCATCCGCAAACACTTCGATTATCTTTTCCCCGCCGGCGGAAAAACCACTTACCACGGCGCTCCCGAATCCCGGTTCCATACCATAGAAGCCGGAAATCCATTTCAAACAACCTCCGGAACACAGGTTCTACCCTTGCGAGCATTTCACGGCAAGATACCCGTTACCGGATTCAAAATCCAAAACCTCGTATATTTGACCGACGTAAAAAAAATACCGAAACAAACCCTCGAACAAATCAATAATAACACCGTCCTTATCCTTGGCGCATTACACCGGCAACCTCATCCCTTGCATTTCAATTTGAACGAAGCATTGGAATTTATCCGAAAAACTCACCCCGCACTCACCTACCTGACCCACATGAGTCATTGGATGGGAAAACATAACGAAGTGCAAAAAATATTGCCCCCGAATGTCTTTTTGGCCTACGACGGATTAACCGTCAATCTATAAAAAACGAAAATCATTCTACCCGATACCAATACTGCGTGCGCCCCAACAACGAAAATCCGATATAACCACGCACCTTCAATTTATTCGGTTCCACCAAGGCCAAATAACAACTGTATTCCTTGGCATTCTTGGGATCCATTATGGTTCCGTCCACCCATTCTTTATCGTCGGCATCGTATTCCAAATCCTTCAAAATCACCAAACCGATAATATTTTTGTTGGCATATTTTCCCGAACAAGTCCGGCAAATACCGTCCTTATTCTCTTCGGTCAACAACCGGACAATACGGCCGTAATATTTGCCGTCTTTCTTATAAATCTCAATAATCGATTTGGCCTTGCCCGTTTCATCGTCGATGGTTTTCCAGCGCCCTACGATTTCGTCCTGTGCAAACGTCCATTGAAATACCCACATGGCTACAAATAGAAACAAAAACTTTCTCATATCTCTTGATTTTTATTCGTTTTTCAAAATTAAATATACACTTTTTTTATTTATCCACCTTTTTCAGCCGGATTATCGACATATTCAATTCATGACCTAATAACAAAAAATAGGCATATAAATAAATCATAAACATCAAAATCAACAACGCACCGATAGAACCGTAAAGCTGATTATAACGGTTAAAATTCATGATATATAACGAATATAAATAAAATCCCAACGTAAAAAACAAAGTGGTTACCACGCTACCGGCCGATATAAAAGGCATTTTTTTTCCTTCTTCGGTGCCGAAACGATACAATATGCTCACCGAAATCAAAATCATCATAAAATAAAATATCTTCTTCGACCACAAAAGCCAAGGCGAAATATCCTCAATCAAGCCGTGCTTTTTCAAATTATATACCACAATAATTTCAAAATAAATAATCGCCGAGATGGTGACGAGCAAAATCAATACCAAAAGCAACGATATCATCAAAGCAAAGCCGTATTGCTTAAAAAATTTCCGGTGATTATACACCTTATTGACCGACCCTTCAAAACCCGTTAAAATGGCATTAATACCGTTAGCCATAAAGAAAATTAATAACAAAAGCCCGATCGACAACAAGCTTTCACGCCTGTGGGTGGCTACGTCGTAAATGATGTTTTTAAACAATTCGTGTGTTTTCGGCGGCAAAACGTCATATAAAAAATGGATGAAATCGTTCTGAAATCCTTCAATGGGAATAAACGGAATCAAACTCAGCATAAAAAGCAAAAAGGGAAATAAAGCCATAAAAAAACTATAGGCAATGGCCGCTGCCCGCATGCTAATCCTTCCGTAAAATACACCTTTCCAATAAAATATCAGCAAATCATAAAAATTCATTTCGCGCGAAAACGGAACACGAATACGCTTCAAAAATCTTTCCAAGCGTAAACCCGTCGCATAAAGTAATCGATATAACGAAAGAAACCGTTTTCTCACCGTTCAAATTTAATAAAAATAACCGCCCGTTATACCTCTTTGTATTTATGAAAAAATCCGTATTTTTAAGCCAAGAAAATCATCTATGCGCGAAAGCCTTTTCATGCTATCACTTGTTTTCCTGGCGGTATTCACCGTCAAGGCACAAGAAAATCCCGTTAAAGTCTTTGTGGAACAAGATGGAAAACGTTATTCACTCAACAACCACACCGTTACGCTCAAGCGCAAACCCTTCACCCTCATCGTGGAATTCGATCAACCCGATCAATACAACGGAATATATATCAATACCTCCTTTGAACGTTTTTATTTCAAACTGTTCCCCTCCGAACGCATCCCCGATTTTGAATATTTACCCCAAAAAGTTCTTTCGGAATACAAATTCAATCCGAATCGAGAACTGAAAATTCATCCCGAATATTTTCAATATCTGGGATTTAACCCGAACCGCAATTGGTTCAAATTCAACAAAATAGAAAGAAAAAACGGAAAAGTGATCGGATACCGGATAGTGGAAAACCTCGACTTGGTCAAACAAGGAAGACGTATTCCCATTGCCCAAAACAAAAAAGAATTATATTTGTTTTTCACCGTTGTCAAAAAAGACCCCCGCGCCTTGGACGGGCTTCGGGAAATTTATCGCTTTAAAGGAAAAATAAAATTCCGTTAAGAAATATTTCTTTATTCCGAATCCTTTTTCAAAAAATTCCGCCATGCTCCACACCATACCGATCGATAAAATCCTTTTCCTCGATATTGAAACGGTGCCATTGAAATATCGCTATGAAGATTTGAACGAACACGAACGTTACCTTTTCGACAAAAAAGTTTCTTATCGAATCAAAGAAGGAGTTACAACAAAAGACATCTATGAACGAGCCGGCATCTGGGCTGAATTCGGTAAAGTGGTTTCCATCGTATTCGGAATATTCAAACAAACACAAGGAAAAAGAACATTTCACATCAAAAGTCTTGCCGGTTCCAACGAAAAATCATTATTGGAAGAAACTTCCCGAATCCTTAATGATTTTTACACTAAAAAACCGCAAGGATACCTCTGCGCTCACAACGGCAAAGAATTCGACTTTCCGTTTTTGGCCCGCCGTATGTTGATAAACCGGGTTTCCCTTCCCCGAATCCTGAAAATACACGGGAAAAAACCTTGGGAAACACCCTTTTGCGACACCCTCGAATTATGGCAATTCGGCGATCGCAAGCATTATACATCCCTCGAATTATTGACCGAAATACTGGGTATAACCTCTCCCAAAAACAACATCGACGGAAGCGACGTGGCACGCATTTTTTATGAAGAAAACGACTTGCATCGCATTCAAGAATATTGCGAACGCGACGTAATTGCTTTGGCCAATGTTTTCTTACGACTTCGTGAAGAAGATACGCTTAAAGCAAATGAAATCATAAAAAAATCTTAGCCTATTGTTCCATGCCGGACCGGTTAACTTTTCTTGCCAAAAACATATTGTACATCCCGAAAGAAAAACAAACACCCCTGCACAACATGATTTTAAATATGCCCCATAAGCACCTCACGGGTAAATTAAAATTTATTCAATCTCAATCTTTGTTATTAATAGGAACGCTCCCCTATGTATTGCTCCAATTCCTCTTTCGAACTCTCAAAATCCAGCGTATCATAAATCAAATGAAAATTACTCAAATCATATAAGTAATCCCAAGCGAATTTTGCTAATTCAACTTTATTTTCATCGAAAGAAAACAAATTCATCATTTGCCGCAATTGCACCGCCGTCAGGCATGCATTGGTGCGAATAACCGTTTTGGCCACGCGCAAACGGCCATCATCAAAAGATTCGTTTTCAATAGCCTCCAACATGCTTTTAAAACGTTGCCGCGAAACCGGAACGGAACAACCTACCGATCCCGTATAAACCGGTTGGGGGCCAGTCGGCATGATTAAATCCACAGCATACAACGGAACGGAGCCGTATGTATTAACCGAACCCGCCGGATAAATATCAGCCACGATAAAACGTTTCCCGTTACCACCCTGCAAATAGGGAACTACATGATAAACTATTTCGCTGGACGGCGGAACATATAATTCTTCACTTATTTTCTTATCGATATTTCCGAAACGGAAATAAACACTCACGCGATAATAACCGCCCCGTAAAGGACCTATTTTTAACTCCGGAACCGGCTTAATGTTCACACCAACCCCGTTTATATCAACCCTAACCGGTTGACCGTTATCCGATATAATCACCAAATATCCCGGCGACTGCGCAAAAACGAAGTGAATCAACCCAAAAATCAATCCGAATAAATATTTCCTTAATAACATAAGCACAACTTTATTGAATCACAAAACAAATAACATGCCATTATCCCAAATATGGGAATTCGTACATCCTCGTATAGCCCTACGAAAAAACCGCTCCCGAAGCAAACGGAAGCGGTTTATGAAGAATCTTTTAAGCTTATTTGTTTTTCAGCAAATCACGAATTTCCGACAATAATTTTTCTTCGTTCGACGGTTCGGGTGGTGCCACGGGCGCTTCCTCTTCTTTCTTCTTCATCTTATTCACGGCCTTCACCACCAAGAACATCACAAAGGCAATGATAATGAAATCCACCAATGCCGTCAGGAATGTTCCGTATTCCAAAAAGATTTGCTTTACTTTTCCGTCCGGGCCCGCGGTCTCCTTCAATAAAATCTTCCATGCCTTCATATCCGTATTGAAAATCAACCCGATCAAAGGTGAAACAATCCCGCCGGTAAATGTATTAACCACTTCCTTAAACGCCGCACCCATCACAAAACCAACGGCAATATCAATCAAATTGCCCTTCATGGCAAAATCTTTGAACTCCTTTAAAAATCCGCTCATAACTTATTTGTTTTAAATTCTTTAAGCAAATATAAAACATTTTTATAATAGAAACGAAATGAGATATTCGGAATATTACAACCAATTAATTAACCCATTGATTATCAATCGTTTGCGACAATTCGAAATATAAAATATAAAACCGTATGAATGCCTTTTTGCTAACAATCCTATTTTATCCTTTTCAGGACAAAATAATAAAATCATACCGGATTCGTTTTCATTATCGATTCGATAATTACCCTGTGCGGCCATTGATCAAGTAATAACGCCGTTTCTTATCCATAGCTATAATACCTCCGTCAACGAAATAATCCAAAACCCGACGCCATTTTTCTTCGTCAAAGATATAAGGTCGCATCTCTGCGTAAGTCATGGGAGTTTGTCTCAATAAACGCATAATTTCGGATTGAATACGCTTCAAATCCCCTTGTTTTTTTCGCAAACAAACATCGCAATTTTCGCAAGAAAAAGGTATCTTCTCGTCAAAATATGCTTTCAAAAATTCCACCCGGCATTGATGTTCGTTTCTAACGTAATCCAACATTTTTAACGCCTTATCACGCTTAATTTTCAAATAATGCTCCATCGAACGCCGATAAGTATTAATCAAGCGTTCATGCCACGGTCTCAAAAACACAATCCTGATCATCCCTTTTGCATTCGAATATTCAATCCATCCGTGTTTGTCCAAAATATCCAGATGCTTTCGTAAATCCTCTTTTGATATATTCCACTTCCGGGAAAAACGGTCCTCGTCAAAAGACACAGGATAATCAAACACATCCAAAACGGAACGAATAATCATTTCCAAAGTCCGCTTCACAGCATTGCGCGGTTCGCTTTCCACATATTCCCTTACTTTCCCCGGCGCAACAACCACCCGCAGGCGTGAATGCAATTCTCCTTCTTCAGTTAACCGTATCAAACCGTGATTCTCCAAAATTTTTAAGGCAATCATGATCTTATAGGGCGAAAAACCGTATTTTTTTGCCCATTGCACCAAGCGAATAAATATTTCGGTTCCTTCGCCTTCGCCTTCGGGAATGAAATGAGATTGATATAAACGCGTATAAATTTGCCGGATAAAATCAAACGAAGGAAATTGCCAATCCATCTTCTCAACAAAACTCTTTAATCCCGAAGAATCCGCAACAATCACGGCAAGCGCTGGCTTACCGTCGCGCCCACCTCTGCCGGCTTCTTGAATATATTGCTCCGGCGACCATGGAATGTCGGCATGCACCACCACTCGAACATCCGGTTTATTGATACCCATCCCGAAAGCGCCCGTAGCCACCACCACGTCCGCCTCCCCTTCTAACCATGCATGCAATGTTTCATCCTTTTCCTCCTTCGACATTCCGCCGTGAAAATACATAGCACCAATACCGGCGGAACGTAAAAAACCGGCCAATTCAACCGTCGCACGACGTGTGTTCACATAAACGATTCCCGATTGACCGGGCACCAATAATGAACGTATCTGCGAAAAACGATCCTCCGTGAGATAAACCGAATAACGAATATTCGACCGGTAAAACGACGATATAAAAACAGCCGGATCACGCAATTTGAGTTGTTTGACTATATCTTCACGCGTCAACCGGGTTGCTGTAGCCGTAAGGGCCATCACAGGCGTTCCCGGAGATATTTCTCTAATCTCTGCAATACGCAAATAATCCGGCCTGAAATCATGACCCCACTCCGACACGCAATGCGCCTCGTCAACCACAATCAAATCCGGCGGCTTCTGACGTAAAAAATCCCTGATCAACGGACTGCGCAAACGCTCGGGCGACAGCAGTAAAAACGGAAACCCGCCGTGGTAAATATTATCCAGTTTCCTTCGGATTGCCGTCCCCGATAAAGGTCCGGATAAAACCTCCACACTTATCCCTACGCGTTTTAACCCGTCTGCCTGATCGCGCATCAATGCAACCAATGGCGTAATAACCAAGGTATAACCGCCACGAACCAAACCCGCTACCTGATAAATCAAGGATTTTCCCGAACCCGTAGGTAAAACCGCCAAAACATCACGCCCGGAAACGGCAGCTCGAATAATTTCTTCCTGACCCCGGCGAAAAGAATCAAAACCCCAGTGTTGACGTAAAATATCAATCGGTTCCTTCTGCACGATAACAAAACGGTTTCAATCCTTATCAATCGTATTTATCCAACACTTCCAAAACAAAATCGGCACGTCGCTCCACCGTACCGAAAGGTACAAAAATCAAAAAATATCCCAATTCCATATACATATTCACCAACCGGTTATGAATCAATTGCGCCTGATTAAAATTCTCATAACGCTCATAATCCGTAGTATAAATTTCCTCCCATGGCGGCATTATAAATACCGGCTGATCATAAGCATGTCGTTCGGTCAATTCCATAAACTCCTCCGGAACGGGCGTTTTACTATAGCGCAAATAAGCGGGAACATCGGGAATGCCACGATCAAAAAATACAACCGGGGCATCCGTCTCTACGGCTTCGTGAAACTGCTTCACCCTCCCTTCAATAAGCTTTCGACTGAATAGTAAGGGATCTTCCAAAAACAATTGATCGATACCCTGTGCCTTCGCTTCGCGTATGATTTCCCTTGATACTTCCGGCATAATTGCGAACCCGCGCCGGTGCAATTCTTCAATAACCGTCGTTTTTCCCGACCCGGGCCCTCCGGTGATTACAATACGTTTGGGAATTTGTTTTGCTTCCATGAGCAAAGATAAAAAACAAATTTCAAATTTTGCAATGACTTAACCCATTTATTCCCATCCTTTTTCCGGTTACTAAAAACCGGATCCCATGCCCGTCTCAAACGGTTCGGTTATCCGGCGCAAATTTAACCAATAACCTATTCCACTTCCAAAAATAGGATATCGCAAATAATACTGGCATTAAGAATTTTCCAACAAAATCCACGGGTATGCAAATAAAAAAACCGGCCCGACAGACCGGCTTCAAATATTTAAGTGCCATACTTTCTATCCTTGGTTCTTCAAAGCTTCGGCACCACTGACGATTTCCAAAATTTCGCCGGTGATAACCGCTTGACGGGCCTTATTATATTGCAAGGTAAGTTCGGCCGCCATTTCTTTGGCATTGTCAGTAGCCTTGTGCATGGCCGTCATACGCGCCCCGTGTTCCGAAGCCCAAGCATCGCGAATAACCCGCAAAAATTTCACACGCAACGATTTGGGAATTAATTCCCTCACAATCTCCGTCTGCGAAGGCTCAAAAATAAAATCCAATTGAACCCCATGTGACCCTTTTTTTTCCTGCTGCGGTTTTTCAACGGGTAGATATTGCATCCGAACGGTTTTTTGCAAACCGGCATTTTTAAACTCACTGAAAATCAATTCAATACGATCATACCGCTTCGATACAAACGCTTCCATCAACCAAGCGGCCGTCTCCATGGTTTTTTCGTAATTCACATTTTTATCGAAAATATCACTCCGGTTTTCCACCACGGAATATTTTTTCTTGAATGCGTCATACGCGCGCTTACCTATAGTCAGCAATTCAAATTCCGTCCCTTGCTTTTGCAATTGAACAATATAATTTTCCGTTTCCTTTATTACATTACTGTTAAGCGCTCCACATAAACCGCGGTTAGACGTCACCGGCACGATTAACACTTTCTGCACCGGCCGTTCTTCCGCATACATGCCACCCGCCTCATCACCGGCAGTTCGGCTCAATGACACAAGCAATTCATTGATTTTTTCGGCATAAGGCCGCATATTTTCAATGGCTTCCTGTGCTTTTTTGAGCTTCGCCGCCGATACCATCTTCATGGCGTTAGTAATCTGCATGGTCGATTTCACCGACTGTATGCGCGTACGTATGTCTTTTAAGTTTGCCATAATCGTTTACCCTTGGGTTTACTCTTCGGTTTCGAATGCAGCTGCTATTTCCTTAGCCGATTCGGTCAATACTTCGGCGATCTCATCGTTCCATTCTCCTTTTCTTATGCGATCCAAAACATCACGATGCTTCATTCGCAAATATTCCAAATAATCTTTCTCGAAATCTTTAACTTTATTCACCGGCACATGACGCAATAGATTTTTTGTCCCGGCGAAAATCACCGCCACTTGTTCTTCCACAGGCATCGGTTGATGCTGAGGCTGTTTCAGGATTTCCACGTTTCGCTTACCTTTTTCGATAACGTTCAAGGTAACGGGATCCAAATCGGAACCGAATTTGGCAAATGCTTCCAATTCACGGAATTGAGCTTGATCAAGTTTAAGTGTTCCGGCCACTTTTTTCATCGGCTTGATCTGTGCCGAACCACCCACGCGCGATACGGAAATGCCCACATTAATCGCCGGACGAATACCTGCATTGAACAAATCCGCTTCAAGGAATATCTGCCCGTCCGTAATGGATATTACGTTTGTAGGAATATAAGCGGCAACGTCACCGGCTTGCGTTTCGATAATCGGTAAGGCCGTAAGCGAACCGCCTCCTTTGATTTTATCTTTTAAAGGTGCGGGAACATCATTCATCATCTTGGCCACATTATCGTCTTCAATGATTTTGGCAGCACGCTCCAGCAAACGCGAATGCAAATAGAACACGTCACCCGGATAAGCTTCACGTCCGGGCGGACGACGCAAGAGCAAGGAAACTTCTCGATAAGCCGCCGCTTGCTTCGACAAATCATCGTAAACAATCAACGCCGGGCGTCCCGTATCCCGGAAATATTCCCCGATCGCCGCGCCGGCATAAGGCGCATACACTTGCATCGGCGCCGGATCCGAAGCATTTGCCGCTACAATAACCGTATAATCCATGGCGCCCGCTTCTTCCAATTTCTTGGCGATTTGACGCACTGTGGAAGCCTTCTGGCCGATGGCCACATAGATGCAATAAACAGGTTTACCTTTTTCAAATTCTTCCCGTTGATTAATAATGGCATCAATGGCAACAGTCGTCTTTCCCGTCTGACGGTCACCGATAATCAACTCGCGCTGACCTCGACCGATAGGAATCATCGCATCGATAGCTTTGATTCCCGTTTGCAACGGCTCGTTCACCGGCTGACGAAAAATCACACCCGGCGCTTTACGTTCCAAAGGCAAGTGAATCAATTCGCCTTTAATATCACCTTTTCCGTCGATAGGATGCCCCAAAGTATTGATTACCCGCCCGATCAAGCCTTCGCCCACGGGAATGGACATGATACGTTTCAAACGCTTCACGGACGAACCTTCGGTTATATCGGTATAAGGTCCCAAAATTACAATACCCACATTATCTTCCTCCAAGTTCAAAACCACACCTTCGGAACCGTTATCGAATTGCACCAATTCGCCCGATTGAGCATTATTCAAACCGTAAACTCGTGCAATACCGTCACCCACTTCCAAGACCACTCCGGTCTCGTCCAAATTGGCCGAAGTGTCGGTTTGTGCCAATTGTTCCTTGATAATTGCTGAAATTTCGGAAGGTTTTATTTCTGCCATAATCTTTTTTTTTCTAAGGTTTAAATACGTTGAAATTGTGCTTTGATTTGATTGAGTTTGCCTCGAATGCTGTCATCGATTCGCAAATCTCCGATTTTTAAAATATAGCCGCCTATAATTTCCGGTTCAACCTTATTGAGCAAATGCACCTTCGATTGACCCGTGATTTCTTTCACTTTCTCCAAAAAAGCCTGTTGAATATCGTCATTCACCGGCGTGGCAGTTATCAATTCGGCTTCCACAGTGCCTAACAAGCGCTTGTACAATTGCCCGAACCGAACGACAATTTCATCCAAAATATCAAGCCTATCCTTAGCCGCCAACAAATCCACCAGTTTCCACGTAGCGGACGACCATTTTTCTCCAAAAATTTTTTTTAGTATGTCTAATTTTTGTTTATTTCCGATTGTCGGATTTTTCAAAAATCTCACCAAATCCGGATTTTGTGTCATGATTTGCTCCGATTGCATCATATCCTTCGCCGCTTCCTCCAAATTTCCTTCGGATTTTGTCCATTCAAAGAAAGCTTTTACGTATCGCTTGGCGGCTTTACTGATTTTCACCATCTCAATTCAATTTTAAATCGGATAAATTTTGCTTGATATAATCCAATTGTTTTTGCTTATCACCCATCTGCTTCTTCAAAACTTTTTCGGCGATTTGAAGAGAGATTTCGGCTACTTGATCATGAATGCTCTTCAATGCCGCTTGTCGTTCCGCTTCAATCATTTGTTTGGTCTTGGCCAATTCTTCGGATCTCGCTTTCTCGGCCTCGCTACGTGCCTCATTGATCATTTTCTCTTTCAATTCACGTGCTTCTTTCAAAATTTGTTCTCTTTGCTCTCTTGCTTCTTGCAACAATTTTTCATTATCGGCTTTCAATTGCGCCATTTCTCGCTTTACCTTCTCTGCTTCGTCAATAGCATCTTCAATGGACTTTTCGCGTTCTTTGATCGCTGTCAGAATCGGCTTCCAACCCAATTTGGTAAGCAAAAAAAGGAAAATCAAAAAGAACAGCGTCATCCAAAAGACCAAAGTTTCCGGTGAAGTAAGATTCATAGTTATTTTATTTTATTATTTTGCTCATGTTCATACTTAAAAGAAAAACCCTCCGACCAATCGCCGGCAGGGCTTTTCGTTTCATTACTTGATCAAAGCCACAATTACGGCAAAGAGAGCAACCCCCTCCACCATAGCGGCGGTGATCAACATAGCACCTTGAATTTTTCCGGCAAACTCGGGTTGACGTGCCATGGCTTCGGTAGCCATCCCACCGATTTTACCAATGCCGATACCGGCTCCGATTACAGCCAAGCCGGCACCTATCACTGCCAAACCCGGTCCGATTCCTGCTAATACTTCCATAATAATATATTTAAGTGGTTGTTATCCGTTTAACGGGTCGCTTGAATACTCCCTTCGGCGGCATGCTCCTCCTCATGTCCCTCTTCCAAAGCCAATCCGATAAACACGGCCGTAAGAACCGTGAAAATATAAGCTTGCAAAAAAGCTACCAACAATTCAATAAAACTCATGAATACCACAAAAATCCCGGACACTATTCCCCATTTGGCACTTTCAAAAATAAAAATCAATGCCACCAAACTGATCATCATCGTATGCCCGGCCAAAATGTTCGCAAACAAACGAACCATCAATGCAAATGGCTTGATAAATATCCCGGCTATTTCCACCGGTACCATCACAATCCATATCAGCTTGGGAACCGGTGGTGTGAAAATATGTTTCCAGTAATGCTTGTTGGAACTTGCCAAAATCACCACCAGCGCGATAGCCGCCAATACAAACGTTATCAAAATATTCCCGGTCAAATTATGTCCGAAGGGCGCAAACGGTATCAAACCTATCAAATTACTATATAGGATAAAAAAGAAAACCGTCAAAAGATACGGCATATATTTTTCATAATGCTTTCCTATATTTTCCTTGGCTATATCATCCCGGATGAATAAAATAATCGGCTCCAATACGGCCGCAACACCCTTGGGTAATCGCTTCGGATTCTCATAGGCTTTACGCGCATAATACAAAGTAATCGAAAGCAGCAAAAACACAAAAAATATCGCCAAAACATTTCTGGTAATGCTAAAATCCAAGGGACGAAGACTGTAATCCATCAATGACGGATGTTCCATTCCTTCGATTTTATCGGCATAATAAATGATTTCATGTTTTCTTACCAAACGGTTTCCCTTGTCATCGTTAACCACCACTTTCCCTTCATTGTCTCCTTGAAATCGCGCCGACGAAAAAATACTCAATCCGTTTTTCGTCCACAAAATAACAGGCAAATGAATGGTTTTATGAAAAAAAGGCAATTCAACCAAATAATCATGCGAATCACTGGTGTGGTGCGCTACCAACCCGGCTGTATTGAAGTGTTCCTTCCCGTGCGCTTCCCGATTTTCCGATTCCGCTCCTCCTTCACCCTCTCCGGCCATTAGGCTTGAAGGACTAATAAGTATCCAAAATAAAACGAAGGAAACAATGAAATATGTTTTTCTCATGAATTTTTATGCCCGTTTTAAATTTGTCGCAAAAATACAATTAATCGGAAACAAAACAAACCCTTGAAAAAACTTTTTTTACTTCGAACCTGCACCGTTATTAATTAAATGTTTCAAAGAAAATCCCGGAAATCTCCGATATTTATTCATCGAATGAAATTTTTTCCCCCTTGACACTTCGGTCGATCTTTCGAAGTAATCCGAGCAATACATTTCCCGGACCTAATTCGTAAAATTCCGTCGCTCCGTCGGCAATCATTCGACGAATAGTTTGGGTCCAACGTACGGGCGAAGTCAATTGCGCAATCAAATTTCGTTTGATTTTTTCCGGATCCGATTCGGGCAAAGCGGTCACATTCTGATATACGGGTGCAACCGGCTTGTGAAATTCCGTTTCCTCTATGGCTTGCGCCAAATCCTGTCTGGCCGGTTCCATCACGGGGGAATGAAAAGCACCTCCCACTTTGAGAATAACCACACGGCGTGCACCGGCTTCTTTAAGTTTTATTGCCGCTTCTTCCACGGCTTTTATTTCCCCCGATATCACCAATTGACCGGGCGAATTATAATTGGCCGGCACCACTATTCCCGTCGTTTCTTCACATATTTTCTCCACCACTTCATCCGCCAACCCCAAAACCGCTGCCATGGTGCTTTCGGTCATTTCGGTAGCACGTTGCATCGCCAAGGCACGCTGCAAAACCAACTTCAAGCCGTCCTCAAACGACAAAGCGCCCGCCGCCGTCAAAGCGGAAAATTCTCCTAACGAATGGCCGGCAACCATACCGGGGCGAAAATCTTCTCCCAACATTTTTGCCGCTATCACCGAATGCACAAAAATAGCCGGTTGCGTAATTTTGGTTTGACGCAATTCCTCCTCCGTGCCTTCAAACATAATTTCGGACAACTCGAACCCCAATATTGCATCGGCTTGATCAAACATTTGCTTGGCCGCATCAAACCGTTCGTACAATAGCTTACCCATACCCGGATATTGAGCGCCTTGACCCGGAAACAAATATGCCTTTGCCATAGTTTTTTGCCTTTTTTTTCGTCGGCAAAGTAACAAAAAATTCAAAAGAAAACAGACGTTTTCAATTTTCCGTGATAAATTATATATTTGCGCCGAAATTCCATTTACGAAAAAAATCAACAATACTCATGGCAAATAAAAAAGGAACCATTGCACAGATTATCGGGCCGGTAATCGACGTGTATTTCGAAGGTGAAAACGTAGAACTTCCCAAAATTTACGAATCCTTAAAAGTTCGTCGCCCCGACGGCACCGAAGTCATCCTCGAAGTTCAACAACACATTGGCGAAGACACGGTTCGTGCCGTTGCCATGGACTCAACCGACGGATTACAACGCGGGCAGGAAGCGGAAGTTTTGGGAACACCCATTCAAATGCCGAAAGGTAAAGTATTCGGTCGCTTGTTTAATGTGATCGGCGATCCTATCGACGGTTTGGAAGCACTTCCTAAAGACGGCGAAAACGGAAGTCCCATCCACAAACCGGCCCCAAAATTCGACGACTTGTCCACGCAAACCGAACCGCTATTTACCGGAATTAAAGTCATCGACCTGATCGAACCCTATGCTAAAGGTGGAAAAATCGGACTGTTCGGTGGTGCCGGTGTGGGGAAAACGGTATTAATTCAGGAATTAATTAACAATATTGCCAAAGGACACGGCGGTTTATCCGTATTTGCCGGTGTGGGCGAACGCACCCGCGAAGGAAACGACTTGCTGCGCGAAATGCTTGAAGCCGGCATTATCAAATACGGTGAAGAATTCATGCACAGCATGGAAGAAGGCGGCTGGGATTTATCCAAAGTGGACAAAAAACAATTGGAAGATTCCAAAGCGACTTTTGTGTTCGGACAAATGAACGAACCACCGGGTGCACGTTTGCGTGTGGCACTCTCGGGGTTAACCATCGCCGAATATTTCCGCGACGGCGCAGGAACCGGACAAGGCAAAGACGTCTTGCTCTTTATCGATAACATTTTCCGCTTTACCCAAGCGGGTTCCGAAGTTTCGGCATTGCTCGGACGAATGCCCTCCGCCGTGGGATATCAACCCACCCTGGCTACGGAAATGGGGCAGTTGCAGGAAAGAATCACATCCGTTAAAAACGGCTCAATCACTTCGGTGCAAGCCGTTTACGTCCCCGCCGACGACTTGACCGACCCGGCTCCCGCCACCACCTTCGCTCACTTGGATGCTACCACGGTATTATCGCGTAAAATCGCCGAACTCGGCATCTACCCCGCCGTAGACCCGCTGGATTCCACCTCGCGTATCTTAACACCCGAAATTGTAGGCGAAGAACATTATCGCACCGCTCAACGGGTTAAAGAATTGCTTCAACGCTACAAGGAATTGCAAGACATCATCGCCATCCTCGGTATGGAAGAATTGAGTGAAGAAGATAAATTGGTTGTGCATCGCGCTCGCCGCGTGCAACGTTTCTTGTCGCAACCTTTCCACGTAGCCGAACAATTTACGGGAATCCCCGGCGTTTTAGTAGATATCAAAGATACTATCAAAGGCTTTAATATGATTATGGACGGCGAATTGGATCACCTGCCCGAAGCGGCCTTCAACCTGAAAGGAACCATTGAAGACGCTATCGAAGCCGGTGAAAAAATGCTGGCGGAAGCGAACGCTTAAAATTTGCTCCCATGAAAGTGGAAATCGTATCTCCCGAACAAAAACTACTCGAATGTGAAGCCGAAGCGGTTTCATTACCGGGAATAAACGGAAAATTCACCGTGTTGAATAATCACGCCCCTATCATTTCTTTGCTCGTCGAAGGCGAAATAAAAGTAAAAGGCCAAAACATTCGGTTGGACGAAGAAGTGGAAAACAAATTTTCCCGAACCAAAGAAGGTGTTATCCTTCCCGTTAAAGGCGGCGCTATGGAAATGAAAAACAATCGCATAATTATTCTTGTAGACTGATTGGTATTCATTTTAATTCATAAAAAACATCCCGGCAATTGCCGGGATGTTTTTTTATTTTTTAGACTTGGAAGCAAACGCCTGCATACGCCCCCGCCATGTTTCGGTTTGCGACAAAAAAGCAAAATTATCGGCGGCGTATAATTTCATGGCTTCCAATTGTAAATTGGTAAGATAATTCACCGTGTGTTTGGTCATTTGTAAAGCCAGATTACCGCCTTCCAAAATCGTATCCGCTATTTGTTCGGCCTCTTCCCATAAATTCTCCCTAGGAAAAACATATTCGGCAAGGCCCGTTTCATAAGCTTCCCGGCCTGTCAAAATCTTCCCGGTCATCAATAAATCCATCACTTTGCCCCGCCCTATTAAAGACTGCAAGTAAACCGTGCATGTCGCAGGCAATATAGCGCCTAATTTGACCGCCGGATAACCTATACGGGCCTCCTCCGAAATAATACGTATATCCGCCGCCGTAGCAAAGCCAAATCCCCCACCGAAAGCCCAACCGTTAACCACCGCAATAACCGGTACGGGAAAACGATAAATCTTCTCCGACACCGTTTCCAATAACAAAGCAAATGCCCGCACTTCCTCCACCGATTGCAAATCCAATAAAGCTTTCAAATCCACACCCGCCGAAAAAGCATCCCCTTTTCCCGAAATAAACAACAACTTCGGAATATTTTTCCCGGCCAATTCTCCTAGCAATAATTCCAATTCTACCAACAACGCGCGGTCAAATGCATTCTTTTTTGCCGGACGGTTGAAATATAAATAACCTTTTCCGTCCTTCTCCGAATAATCGATATATTTCATGGATTTTTTTTTCAAATGTAAAGCCTTATATCAAAATAAAAAAGCGAAGCCGAAAAAAAAGGCTTCGCTTCTATTTTTTACAGCCACCGGGATTTATTCTTCGCCGGCGTCATTGTTTTCTTCGGCTTCACCTTGCTCCATCTTGCGTTTCAATTCGGCCAACTCATCCAAATCACCCAAGGTAGCTTTAGGTGCCTCCTTATTGATTTTCTTCAAGGTATCTTTGACTTTCTCTTCCACTTCCCTGTATGTATCCGTATGCGATGCCACCACTTTTTGGAAATCTTTGTCAAACTCCTTGATTTTAAACATGGCTTTTTCACCTTTTTTCAGCTTGGTTCCGTCTTCTTTAATCAACAAACGTCCCGGTGCAAAAGCTTCCAATTCACCGTTGAGCAAAACAATGGCACCCTTGCCGCTGGTTTCTTTCACTTCGCCCTCATACACTTCGCCTTCTTTATACTTTTCGGCATAAGCATCCCACGGGTTTTCTTGCAATTGCTTGATACCCAAGCTGATTTTTCGTGCTTCGGGATCCACTTCCAAAACCACAACGTCCACTTCTTCTCCTATATTCAATACTTCGGATGGGTGTTTTACTCGACGATCCCAACTCAAATCGGAAACGTGAACCAATCCGTCAACACCTTCTTCCAATTCAACAAAGGCACCGAAATTGGTAAAGTTTCTGACCACACCTTTATGCTTGGAACCGACAGGATATTTCTTGTCGATATCCTTCCAAGGATCTTCGGTCAATTGCTTCATGCCGAGCGAAAGCTTACGCTCTTTGCGATCCAATTGAAGAATTTTTACATCGATTTCATCGCCCACTTTCACAAAGTCTTGTGCCGAACGCAAATGCGTACTCCATGACATCTCCGAAACATGCAACAAACCTTCAACGCCGGGTGCTATCTCTACGAAAGCTCCGTAATCGGCAATAACGGTAACTTTTCCTTTCACCACATCACCTTCCTTCAAATCCGGGTCGAGCACTTCCCAAGGATGAGGCTCCAATTGTTTGATACCCAACTGTATACGAGAGCGTTTTTCATCAAAATCCAAGATAACCACCTTCACTTTATCACCGGTATTTACTACCTCACTGGGATGGTTAATTCGTCCCCAGCTCAAATCGGTAATGTGAATTAATCCGTCGATTCCGCCCAGATCCACAAATACGCCATAAGAAGTAACATTCTTCACAACGCCTTCAAGCACTTGTCCTTTCTCCAATTGCTTGATAATTTCGCGTTTTTGTTTTTCGATTTCTTCTTCGATAATAGCCCGGTGCGATACGACCACATTTTTAAATTCGGGATTGATTTTCACCACTTTGAAATCCATGGTTTGTCCCACATATTGATCATAGTCGGTAATGGGCTTCACATCAATTTGCGAGCCCGGCAAGAACGATTCGATTCCGAAAACATCCACAATCATTCCGCCTTTTGTTCTCGACTTGATGTATCCTTTTATGATTTCACCTTTTTCATGAACTTCATTGACTTTTTCCCAAGCATTCAGCAAACGTGCTTTTCGGTGCGACAACACGAGTTGGCCGTCTTTTCCTTCTTTTTTAACGACCATAACTTCCACCTTATCGCCAACTTTCAGATCCGGATTGTAGCGGAATTCGTTTCGGGGAATAACACCTTCGGATTTGGAATTGATATCCACAATAACATCCTTGTCGGTGATGGCCGTAACCACCCCTTCAATAACATCGTTTTCCTCGTAAACTCTAATTTGTTTTTCGATTAACTCTTCAAACTCCTTTAAAGCCTCAGTGTTCACTTTTTCCATGCCTTCTTCATAGGCTTCCCAATCGAAGTCGTCCGCATCTTCGACAGTTTTTTCTTCTGCTTTTTCTTCTTTTTCAACGGGCTTTTCAACCGCTTTTTCTTCGGACTTTCCTTCCGCTGTTTCAGAATTTACGTTTTCTTCTGCAGCGAATTCGGTTTGCTCTTGATTTTGTTCTACTCCCGGTTGTTTTTCTTCTTCCGGTTTTTTTGCTTCTTCCGACATAATTTATTGTCTTTGTATTCCGTTTGACCAAGGCGATCGAAGGGAATCAAACGGAAGAGGTTATACCATTATTTCACACCCCGTCATTTCCTCGCCTTGTCCCCGGAAATGACGCGCAAAGTTAGATTATTTTTTTAATTCGAACAAACCCGGCATTTGTTTCGAATATTAAATTTTATTTTCTTTGCAAAAACTTCCAATGCTTTGAATCCGAAAACCAAATTGGAAAAAACCGATAAGGCTTTCTTGGAAAAAGTTCGTTCCAAAGCCGCCAAAGCTATTGAAGATTACGGATTAATTGAGGAAAGTGATCGTGTTTTGGTGGCGTTATCGGGCGGAAAAGATTCGGCTACGCTATTGGATATTTTACATAATCGCCGGAAATATTTCGGGTTCCATTATGATTTGGCGGCCGCTTATATCGATTTAAACGATGTGCCTTATCATGTGGAAAGAGAACGTATCCGGCAATTGTGTGAGGTGAATGATATACCTTTATATATTATAGAAGACGATACGAAAGTGGTGACGGGCAAAAAACACCCTTGTTTTTATTGTGCGTGGACTCGGCGGCGGCTTTTATTCGATTTTGCCGTCAAAAACGGTTATAACAAATTGGCTTTCGGCCACAACCGCGACGATATGGTGGAAACTTTTCTGATGAATATGATTTATCACGGCGAAGCATCGGCATTTCCCGTCAAGCTAAGCATGTTTGATAATCGCATGGATATTATCCGGCCCTTGATTTATATAGGGAACAAAGAAGCGGAACGCTATATCGAACTCATCGGTTTTAAAGCGCAACCGTATAATTGCCCTTATGCCGAAGGGAACGACAGGGAAAAATTCCGTGCGTTATTGCAACAATTATATTCTTTTCATCCGCATGTGGCGGACAATTTACTCAAAGCCATGAAAAACATTCGCCCCGAATATCTTCCGCTGGAAAAAAATCCTTTTACTTCATAATACTTCGGCAACCGTAAAAGTGCTTCCGGTAACCATAATCAAGTCATCACGATCGGCTTTTTCTTTAGCGGCTTCAAAGGCATCCGAAACCTTCTGAAAAGTTTCAAACGGCAATGCGTATTTCTTAAAAATTTCAGCCAAATCTTCTATAGGCATGGCACGCGGAACATTGGGAGCCGATAAATAATAGCGGGCTTCAGCGGGTAGCATTTTTACCATCTCTTTCACCTCTTTATCCTTAACAAAGCCCAGAACGAAATGTTTTTGTTTGGCAACCATTTTATTTAATCCGCGTAATATTGTCTCGAAAGCCGGCGGGTTATGAGCCGTATCTACCAAAATAGTAGGGTTTCGGCCAATCAACTCCCAACGGCCGCGAAAACCCGTGTTCTCCTTCACATGCAATAATCCGCTTCGCAATGTCGATTCGCTGATGTGCCATCCTTGCATTCGCAGCCGTTCTACCGCCGCCAATACAATGGCAATGTTTTTAAATTGATAAGGCCCTTTTAAATCACTTTCGTAATAGGAAGGTGCTTCTTGTTCCACAAACAATATTTGCGATGCATTTTTTTGTGCTATCTCTTCCAACACAGTTTTCACTTCGAGCGAAGGAAAACCTGCAATAACGGGGATACGCGGCTTGATAATCCCTGCTTTTTCACGTGCAATCTCCACCAAAGATTCACCTAAAGTATCGGTGTGATCTTTTTGAATATTGGTAATGATACTCAATATCGGCCGAACCACATTGGTGGAATCCAAACGGCCGCCCAAGCCGGTTTCCACAACGGCTACATCACACCGCATTTTCTTGAAGTAATAAAACGCCATCGCCACCGTCAATTCAAAGAAACTCAAGCCTTGTTTTTCGATAAAATCACGGTGTCTTCGCACAAAACCCGTTACCACCTTCATTTGAACGGGTTTTCCGTTTACGGTTATCCGTTCGCGGAAATCTTTCAGATGAGGCGATGTATAGAGCCCGGCTTTATAGCCGGATTCGCTCAATACCGATGCCAACATCGACGCCACGGAACCTTTCCCGTTGGTTCCGGCAATGTGAATTACAGGCAAATGTTCGTGCGGATTTTTTAGTAAATCCAAAAAAGCCCGAATATTTTTCAGTCCTTTTTTGACCGCGGGTTTACCCACTCGCTGATACATGGGCAAACGCCCGTACATCCATTGTAATGCTTCCTGATAATTTTTCATTCCCGTAGTTTAAAATAATATGTTATGTAACCCACCTGACGGGAAGGCGCATTGGGGTCGGCCTCCCACTTTGTTTTCAAGGCAGCCGCAATAGCTGCGTCGGTGAGACAAGACGGAGCCGTGGTTCCTACGTTTTTTTTAGCGGAAACCACCTTCCCGTTCCTGTCCACGACAATCCTGACAACCACTTTACCTTCTTCGTTGCATGAATAGGAAGGTTCGGGTTTTTTCAAGGCACGACGGTTGCCCAAGCGATAATTGGGATCGCCCGAGCCTCCGTTTCCGCCTTGTCCGTAATAATCGGAACCGCTTCGCGAACCTTGGGGTGAACCTTGGTCACCGGAACGGTTTGTCGAACCTTCCCCAAGGGCATCATTATGACCTTCGGGAGCATTCAACAAATCGTTCAGCGCTTCCGACGCCTCCTTTGCAGGCTTGGGGTTTCGGGGCTTTCTTGGTTTTGCAGGTTGATTTTTCTTGGTTTTGGCAGGCGGGTTTTTAACTACAGGAGCTTGATTATCATTTGAAGTTAATATTTTTTTGCTACGTGTGGTTTTGGGCGCTTCGGGCGAAGATTTTTTTATGGGCTTCGCTTTGGGTTTGGCCGGCTGAACATTTCCTCTACCCGCTTCGGAATAGCCGAAATTAATGGCAATATTTCCGGGCGGAGGCGGATCCAAATATTTCAGGCCCGAAATAAACATCAAGGCAATCATAATCGCTATTACGATTATTGTTTCCATCAATGCTTTTTTCTGGTGCCTGTTCATAATTTCATTGTATTTATTCGGGTCTTACGGCCAATATAATCTTATAATTATTTCTGTTGGCAATATCCATCACATAGACCACTTCCTCGATGGGAACACCTTCTTCGGCTCGCAAAATTATCACCGGTTTATCGCTTCGGTTTAATTTACCTTTTAACAGTGTTTCCAATTGTTCTTTCTTGACCGGTTTTTTATTAACATAAAAGGTTAAATCTTTCCGGATAGCCACCGATACATCCTGGCTTTTTTCGGTCTTACCTTTGGCTTTGGGGAGTTGTAAATCCAATGCATCTGTAGTAACTAAAGTGGAAGTCAACATGAAAAAAATCAAAAGCAGGAAAACAATATCCGTCATGGATGCCATGCTGAATTCCGCACTGACTTTATTTCGACCTTTAAAATCCATATTTTTCAATTAGATAAAAATTATGCCGGTTCGTTTAATACATCCAAAAATTCCACCACATTGGCTTCCATCCGATGCACCACTTTGTCGGTTTTCACTACCAAATGGTTATAAGCCAAATAAGCGATAATTCCTACAATCAATCCGGCCACCGTAGTTGTCATGGCCGTATAAATTCCTTGTGCTAATGAAGAAACTTCTATTTTGCCGCCGCCGGTAGCCATATTATGAAAAGCAAGAATCATACCGACAACGGTTCCCAAAAATCCTATCATCGGTGCCGCGCCGGCTATCATTGCCAAAATACTCACATTTTTTTCCAATTGATATACCTCCAATTTACCGGCATTCTCAATGGCTTTGTTAATATCATCCAAGGGTTTTCCGATGCGCGAAATTCCTTTGGCAATCAAACGTCCCACGGGTGTATTGTTTTGTGCGGCCAACACCTTGGCGGCATCCAAATTCCCCGATTTGATATTATATCGAATCTGCTGCATAAAATTCGGGTCGATCTTGGATGAAGCTTTGATAGCGGAAAGCCGCTCAAAATATATAAACAATGCTAAAAACAACATTAAAAATAATAAAGCGATGATAACCAATCCGGCCGTTCCGCTACTGAAAATCAAATCGATAACACTCAATGTCTTCTCCACCGAACCTTCGGGGATTTGCTCCGTGGCTTGCGCTAAAGTGTCCGCCACCCGGGCTGCTTGCAACAAACTCATAAGGCTTTCTCTTTTTGATATTATTATTCCAACGTAAAAATAAAAAGAATATTTGATTTGACCAGTTTCCGGGACAATTTATAATATAACATGGACATGAATCCTCCTTCCTTCTACATAGTCTTCGCCGTTTTGGTAACAGATATAAACCGGGCTTATTGTTTGGGATTATAAACATTCTATTCCGAAAAACACGGGAAGAAATATCCGCGATTAAAGCGGATGTTGACCACGCGCTATCGATTGTATTTTACTTATTTTAAGTATGATTATCGTATTCGCCGGATGATTTACACGACCAATTGGATAGAGCGTTTAACCGGGATTATAGACGCGTTACGCGCATGAGAGGGCGCTTCCCAATATAGAGGCCGCATTGGTGTTATTGGGAAATGTGGCGATGGAAAA
>Ga0256834_1000127_pt1 | contig 50570 bp, 48 predicted proteins | sample 4281140metaG_FD_190536 | JGI IMG/M metagenome (GOLD analysis project Ga0256834, IMG submission 190536) | Hydrothermal vent microbial communities from East Pacific Rise, Pacific Ocean - 4281-140 | ecosystem: Environmental > Aquatic > Marine > Hydrothermal vents | place: Pacific Ocean: East...
ATGAACAGCGCCAGGCAATCCGCCAGGCCATCTTCCAGGTCTTTGCGGCGCAGTTCATATGCGCCCTTGGCCGCCTTGCGCCTGCCCCTGGTGATCAAGCGGCACAGCTGGGTATAACCCTTGCGGCTGGTGGCCAGCAACAGCAGATGCGGGCCGTCATGCAGGCGCAGCTCCGTGCCGATGATCAGTTTCAGGCCCGTTTCCCTTGCCTGTTCGTGGGCGCGCACCACCCCGGCCAGGCTGCATTCATCGGTAATCGCCAGGGCCGCATATCCCAGGGCATGCGCCCGGGCCACCAGCTCTTCCGGGCGGGATGCGCCGCGCAAAAAACTGTAATTGGAAATACAGTGCAGTTCGGCATAAGACATCAGTCGAAAAACCCCTGGAGAAACCAGTTGCCGCTACGCCGTTCCCGGTAGATCCACAATTGCCGCCCGGCGGGGTTGCTGGCCCGGTAATAATCCCGCTGCACATCATTCCCGTCCCACCAGCCGCTTTCCATGCGCTGGGAAAACTCCCGCAACTGCAATTCCCCCTCATGCCAGGGCCGTCCATGACGCAGGGACAGCAACTGCGGCCCGGGCAGCAACCAGACGGGTTGCCGGGCATGCCAGGCGGAAATCCGCCCTCCGGCTTCTGTGGTTTCCATGGGCTTGCAATAGCGCCAGGCGCGCTCCGGGCGGTGATCCGCCTGCACCTGTATTCCCCGCACCGCCTCATTGCCCAGACGTGCGCGCAACCGCTCCAGAAACTTCTCATCCCGGGCACCCTGCCCACAGGGGAACAAATCACCGGCCTCTTCCTGAAGCACCTGCCAATCCGCCACCTGCAACTCCATTTCCACCACTGCGCCGGGCAATTCCAGGCGTTCCAGGGACTGCCGGAAAAGCTCCAGGATATGCTCCGCCTCCCGGCTGGGCCTGAGCAACCCTTGCTCCATGCGCGTGGGTTCGGCATCCCGGTGCAAAAACCGCCATTGCAAATGCTGCACTGCGCCTCCCCGGCCACGCAGAAAACCGCACAGGGAGGCCACCAAGCGGCGCGCGGGAAACAGCAGGGCGCTGGCATGACTGATTTCGGACAACAGCAGCAGGCGCTGGCTGAAAACTTCCGGCGGACGCCACAGGGGGCGGGGATCGGGCGTCCGCCCCAGCAGCCGATCCAGCAACAACATCAGCTCCGGCCCCGCCCGCCTCGCCAGCTCGGGCCGGGGAAGCCCCAGACAATCACCAATGCTGGACAGGCCGATACCCCGCATCAGCTCCCGCGCCTGGGAATTCCGGGTCAGGTTTTGCAATGGAATATCCGCCAGCTGCTCTACCAGCCGCCCCCGGTCATGGATGCAGGCGCCCGGCCGGGCGCGCGCCAGCAGGGACGCCGCCATGGGAGAAGGCGCCAGCGCCCAGTGCTGCAGGCAATCCATACAGGGTTGATCCCGGCGCATTTGCTCCAGCAGGGCGGAAAAGCCGCCAAAGAGTTTCAGGCTGGCCCCTGCTTCGAGCAGCATCAACAGAGGGTCGAAACTGATGCGGGAACTGTATTGCCAGGCCCAACCCGCCAATGCCTCCATTGCCTGCCGCTCGCGGTTTCTGTCCCGCTGCCGCACCTGCAAGCCCGGCAGCAGGGCCAGCGCCCCCGGCAAAGGCATGCCGGCGCAAATTCCCCCTTCCCGCGCCAGGCTGTTGCAGCGGTCGATTACATCCCGTCCGCCATCACGGCGGGTGACCGCCAGGGGCACAGCTTCTCCGTCAGCGGCAAATACGTCCAGCGGCAGTTGCGGAAAGTAAAAGCCTAGCCACAGCATGGGATGTACAGGGATCTGCCGCCCCAACCCGCCCGGCGCTTGAGCACCTGCGCCTGCAAGCCATTGCCCGCCGGCGTGATCTGCAAACGCAGCGCCGCCACGGATGCCTGCTGCCGGTGCTGCAAGGGGAGGAACAAGACAGCCATGCAGCCGGCCTCTTCCGCCGCCAGTTGCAACCGGCGGATACGCGCAACGGATATCCTCTCCGCCCACAGCATGACCAGGGCGCAATTTCCCGAACGCAGGGCCTGTTCCGCCGCCCACAGCCCCTGCTCCCCCTGTCTTGCCCTCACCAGCAGCACTCTGGCTGTATCTATCCGCCGCGCCTCCAGCGCGGGGGCATAGGGGACATGGGGCGGGTTCACCCAGGCCAGCCACTGCTGCCGGCGGCTCAAGTGGGCCAGCAAGGGCAACAGCAGGGAAAAACCCAAGCCCTGCCGGGAAAGGATTTCCGTTAATGCACCCTCTGGCCAGCCGCCGCCAATCTGCTCATCCAGCGCTGTAAAACCACTGGAAACCACTGCAGTTTGTGTCTGTCCGGGCGAGGAACCCCGCCAGAGTACGCCCTGGCGCAGCAACTCCCCAAGCCCTGCCTGTGCTTCCGCCTTCATGTTTCATCCTCTCCCCAAAAAAACCGGATAGAGAACAAATATAGAACATATGGCGCAAAAAAACACCCTAATTTTTATTCTTTCGTCTCTGCTCTTGTTGCATCATATTGAATGGAAATAATTTCCCCTTTCCAGACCATTTCCAGGGCGCCATCCATATGCCAGCCCACTTCTCCATAACGGGGAACGCGGATGCCCGATACAAGCTGATAATCAGCAAAGCACCCTTCCCAGGGCAACTGTCGATATTCACCATCAATGCGGGCAAAGCGAGCGGGAGTAAAGACGCCGACTACTTCCCCCGCCTCGTTGAAGCGGAATTCCAGGGAGACGCTCAGATCATGGACACCCAAGGTAGCCAGGGCCGACTGTTCATCGATTGCCGTCCACGCCACGCCGGACTGGGGCAACAATGCAGTGGGGCACCACACGGCCTCCGCCAGATAGCGCTGCAACGCCCCCGCATTCAATTCCGGCACATTGTTTTCCGCAGCAATGGGAAAGGCGGACAGGAAGCTGACCCGGCCCGAGCCGATGCCGAAAATACAGCTGTCCAGAACCCGTATATGTGCGCCAAAAGGCAGTTTTACCCGGGCATCCCAGACAAACCCTTTGGCTATCGGCGCAAAATACTGGCGCGCCCTAAACGGCAACCATTTTTTGCTCCTTGCTCCGGTTCGCAATCTGCCAGACTGCTGTATTGCGGCAATACGGATGAGTTTCTGCCCTTGCGGCAGCACATGCAAAAAATAACGCCGAACAGGAGGCGGAAGCTCTTCCAGCGCGGCAAAGTCAACAGGTTGGGAATTGGCGGCATTTCCAAGCAGCGCTTTTTGCAATGCCCTGGCCCTGGCGCGCTCCCGCAGCCAGCCGGCTGCGGCCACGATGGCAATGCCGGCGACAATACCGGCCATCAAGATCATTTGCTCAAGCGTAATTTGCAATTTCTCCTGTGGCCCTGGTGCTCCAGTCTACTGCCGCTTCTGTCAGGCCAGATGCCCTCCCACGACCAGCGGCGTCATCCAGTAGTGTATATCACTTCCCGCAAATTCCTGCTTCAGCCGTTTCAGCAATTCACAGGCGCTCTTCTGCGGCATGTGGGTCTGTATCATCCAGCCGCGCCGGTAACCCGCCACTTTTTCCGCGGCGCTCATGGTGTGTTCCAAGCCGCCGTGACCATTCACCGGCAGGCTGATGAAGCCTGCCACTTCCGGCTGTTCCAGCAGCCAATCCACCAACATATCCGACAGGGCGGGGGGCAACACCAGGGAGAGCAGGGCTTCGCTCTCTTCTCCCTGGCTATTCTCAAGTTTGTTCATGTTCATGAAGCATGCTCCTGGGAAACCGGGCCAAAGGCAAAGCGCCGGTAGAGGATGGGCAACAGGATAAGCGTCAGCAAGGTTGCCGAAATCAAGCCGCCGATTACCACGATGGCCAGGGGACGTTGTATCTCAGAACCAGGGCCTGTAGCAAACAGCAGGGGCACCAGGCCGAAAGCGGCGATACTGGCGGTCATGAGCACCGGGCGTAGCCGTCTTTTGGCTCCTTCCACCACCACTTCCTGCAGAGGCTTGCCCATGGCGTGAAGCTGGTTAAAATAGGTAACCATCACTACGCCATTGAGCACCGCGATACCAAGCAGGGCGATAAAGCCTACCGAGGCGGGCACGGAGAGGTATTCGCCCGTGAGCCACAAGCCCACGATACCGCCAATCATGGCAAAGGGAATATTGCTCAGCACCAGAACCGCCTGACGTGCGGAGCGGAAGGTGGAAAACAGAATAAGGAAAATCAGCCCGACAGCTACCGGCACTACGATGGACAGGCGTTGGGCGGCACGCTGCTGGTTCTCGAACTCACCGCCCCACTCCAGGTAAAAGCCCGTGGGCAGTTTTACCTGTTCAGCCACCCGTTGCTTGGCATCTTCCACAAAGCTCACCAGGTCACGACCAGAAACATTGGCGATGACCACGGACATGCGCTTGCCTTTCTCACGCTGCACGGAGACCGGGCCTTCAATACGCTCCATACTCACCAGATTGGACAGGGCCACACGACGGCCATCAGGCAGAGCCAGGTGCAGGCCGGCAAAGGTAGCCGAGGAGTTACGCAGATTTTCCGGGCCCTTGATCACCAGCGGTATACGGCGGGTGCCTTCATAGACGGTACCCAGGTGCAGCCCTTCGATCTGGGCGCGCAGGGCATCTTCCAGGGCCTCTACATCCAGCCCCAGACGACCAATGGCAAGGCGATCCACCACCAGGCGGAAATACTGGGCACCTTCATTGCGTGGAGTATAGACATCCGAGGCACCATCGACTTGTTGAATCACCTTTACCACCGCATCGGCGGTGCGGTTCAGGTCATCCTGACTCTCACCGAAGATCTTGATGGCAAGATCACCACGCACCCCGGTAAGCATCTCGGAGACACGCATCTCTATGGGTTGGGTAAAAGCATAAGCAACGCCGGGGAAATCCGCCAGCACGGCACGGATCTTCTCCTTCAGTGCTTCCTTGTCAGGCACCGTCCACTCCTCAACAGGCTTGAGCACAAGGAAGCTGTCAGTCTCGTTGAGACCCATGGGATCCAACCCCAGCTCATCAGAACCGGTGCGGGCAATAACGCTGATTACCTCCGGCACCCGCTTGATCAGCTCACGCTGAAAGGCCATGTCGATCTGCAGCGACTGTTCCAGATTAATGGAAGGGAGCTTCTCCAGCTGTACAATAAGATCCCCTTCATCCATGGTGGGCATGAAGGTCTTGCCCACCTGGGTATAGAGAAATCCCGCACCCACCAGCAGCGCCAGCGCCACGGCCACCACCAGCTTCACATGCTGCAGGCTCCATTGGAGCGTTGGCATGTAGATCCGCTGCAATATGCGCACCAGCAATGGCTCCTCATGCGACACCTTGCCCAGAAGGTAGGAGGCGAATACAGGGATTACTGTAAGCGACAACAGCAGGGATCCGGATAGCGCAAAGACAATGGTGAGGGCCACCGGAATGAAGAGTTTTCCTTCCAGTCCCTGCAGGGTAAGCAGGGGAAGGAAGACAATGATGATAATGAGAATGCCTGCGGTCATGGGCACCGCCACTTCCCGTGCGGCCCGATAGATAAGATGAATGCGCGGCAGACGGCTTTCACCCTTGCGCGCCAGATGAGTGATCACATTTTCCACCACCACCACTGCGGCATCCACCAGCATACCGATAGCAATGGCCAGCCCACCCAGGGACATGAGGTTGGCGGACATGCCAAACTGCCGCATGAGGATAAAAGTCACCAGCGCAGCCAGGGGTAACACCAGGGCCACGGTAAGCGCGGCGCGCAGATTGCCGAGAAACAGCAGCAGCAGGATGATCACCAGTACAATGGCTTCTCCCAGGGCCTTGGTCACGGTTCCCACAGCCTGGGAGACCAGTTTGCCGCGGTCGTAGAAGACATTGATCTCCACGCCTTCGGGAAGCCCCGGAGCTAGTTCCTCCAGCTTGGCCCGCACCCCTTTCACCAGCTCATTGGCGTTGGCACCACGCAGCCCCAGCACCAGCCCTTGCACGGCCTCACCCTTGCCGTCCTTGGTAACAGCGCCGTAACGGGTAAGAGAGCCAATGCGCACTTCCGCCACGTCATTCAAGCGCACCGGCTGGACAGGATCAGGGCGCACCACGATATTGCGGATATCCTCCAGATTGGTGATGGCTCCTTCGGTGCGCACCACCAGCACTTCCTCGCCATCGTTGAGGCGTCCGGCGCCATCATTGCGGTTGTTATTCTCCAGCGCTTCGCGCAGCTGCATCAGACTGATGCCGCGGGCAGTCATGCGCGCATTGTCCGGCACCACTTCAAAGGTGCGCACCAGCCCGCCCAGGGAATTGACATCCGCCACACCTGGCACGGTGCGCAAGGCGGGGCGGATTATCCAGTCGAGGAGGTCACGCCGCTCCCGCAGGTCAAGATCACCACCATCCAGGGAAAACATGAACATTTCTCCCAGGGGGGTGGTCAGTGGCGCAATGCCGCCATTCACATCTGCAGGCAGATCACCCCAGATGCCGGAGAGACGCTCGGCCACCTGCTGGCGCGCCCAGTAGACATCCGTGCCTTCCTCAAAATCCACGGTGATGTCGGTAAGTGCATATTTGGTGATGGAACGCAACATACTCATATTGGGAATGCCAAGCATCTCCACTTCCACCGGCGCGGTAATGCGTGACTCTACCTCTCCCGGTGTCATTCCCGGCGCCTTGATAATGATCTTCACCTGGGTGGTAGAGACATCAGGAAAGGCATCGATGGGCGTTTTTTGGAACGCCATCCAGCCACCACCGGCAAGGAGCGCCACCACCAGCAGCATAAGCAGCCGTTGGGTAAGGGCAAACTGTATCAACCGGGACAGCATCAGCTTTCTCCTTCGAGCCAGGTGGCCTTGAGGGCGGCGGTACCGCTGACTGCCACCTTGTCACCAGACTTGAGCTCACCCTTGATGATGAGCGCATCAGATTCCTCGACAACGACCGTAACTGCTACCGGCTGGAAACCACCATCCCGCTCCACCAGCACCCAGGCTTTTCCTTCCACCCGCAACAGCGCCTGGCGGGGAACGCGCCAGGAGCTTTTATCACCCGGCTGGGCAAGCTGTGCTTCGGCAAACTGCCCGGGCCGCAATGCACGTTTCGGGTTGGCAACTTCGGCACGCACCAGCACGCCCTGATCCTTACCATGAATCATGCTGCCGACGGTAATGACCCGTCCCTCAATCTCTGGTTTTAGCACCCTTACTGCAGTTCCCACCATTACCTCACCCAGTTTTTCCAGGGGAACATGGATTTCCAGCCACAAAGGATCAAGCTGCCCAATACGATAAATAGGGCTTGCTACTTCCACCCTTTGGCCAGGCATGGCCATTTGTTCCAGCACGACTCCTTCCATGGGCGTACGCACCTCCAGATTGGCGGAAAGCTTATGCTTTCTTTCCAGCTCCTTGATGGCGGCCTTACCCATGCCCGCCAATAACAATACCTGTCGGCGTTGTTCTACCTCGGTGCGTGTCTGGGTGTAACGCGCGCGGGTTTCAAGGAAACGGCGCTCAGAAATAATGCCTTCTGCCTTCAGTTGCTTGTCCCGATCCAGGCTGGCCCGCGCCAACCCCAATCGGCTCAATGCCTCGAGATAAAGGCGCTGTTCTTCCACCAGTTTTGGACTCTGGATAACTGCCAGCAATTGCCCTTTATGCACCGATTCACCTTCCGCTACATGCAAATGGGTAAGCAGCCCTTCCTGGGGCGCACTGACTACCATCAGTTGGGCATTGGGCACGCGCACCTCGGCAGGATAAGCACTACCCCAGGCCCGGGAGACCGGTTCCACGGCAATGGTACGAATACCCAGCGCCTCCCGTTGCATCGGCTCAATCTTCACAAGAGGGGCGGCATGGAGATTGGTTGCCAACAGCAGAGCCAGGCCAAGCAGAGTTTTTTTCATCGCGGGGTCACTCCAAGTAAATGATTTTTTCGTGTCATAGCATATTGTTTTTCCAGCTGCCGGATCTCCAGATCCCTGGCGGCGGCAGCAGCCTGTTGCCGAGCCAGCAACAGTTGGTACAGACCCATCTCACCCAGCTCGAAAGCACGCCGGGACAGCTGCAGGCGGGCGTGGGAAAAGCCGTTTTTCTGTTGCGCCAGATCCAGCAGCCGGTTTGCTTTGAGCAGTTCCTGTTCTGCGTTGGCGATGCCCAATTCCAGCTGCCGCTTCAGTAGCGCCGCCTCTGTTTCTGCGCCAGTCAGTTCGGCTTCTGCTTCTGCAATCGCCGGGGCAATATGGGAGCGGGTGCCCAGGGGCACTGTCAGCTCGATACCCAATGAATCGGTGTAGGCCTCATTGCGGGCGCCCCGGTCGCGCTTGGCATAGACAGACACTACCGGTGCAGCTCGGCGCTGCATGCGGGTGTCATTGACTCTGGCCTGCGCTGTCTGCGCCAACGCCAACGCTGCCCGCAGCTGGGGATGCTGAACAAGCGGCACCGGCGCTCCTTCCGCTTGCGCAAACAGATCCAGATCTTCGGGCAGCTCCTCTAAACCCGTATAGTTGCTCCAGGAAAGTTTTGCCTGTTGCAAGCCATTGAGGGCTTCCTGGTAAGTGGCCTCGGTTTCCACCACGTCCTGCTGCGCCAGCAACAAATCATTGCGGGTCAGCTCCCCGGCCTCGAACCGATGAACCACATCCTTCTCCAGCGCCCGTGCTGCCGCCCATTGTTTCAGAGCCTGTTTTACTCCCGCCTGGGCAATGCGCAGCTGCCAGCCACGTTCCAGCACATCCCCCGCCACTTCCCAGGTAAGACGCGACAGTTCCAGCACCGATTGGGTGGCCAGGTTGTCTGCAATCATCCGTCGCGCTTCACGCTGACCAGGAAGCCATACCGGCAGGGAAACACCAGCCACATATTCCCCGGAGCCAAAATCACTGCCCAGGGAGTCACCCACCGCAGAAAGATTAATCGATGGATCACCACCAAAAAGACTCTCCGCCTGCTGGCGGTACCCTGATTCCACCTTGCGTAGCGCCTGGTGCAAAGGATATTGTGGATGCCGCTCAACAGCAGCCTGCACGGTTTCCGCCAGGCTGACCGCCATGGCCGTGGGGGACAGAACCACCAGCAAAGTAATGCAGGTAATACGTCCTATGAATCTGTTATTCATCAGCACTCTCATTCGTGGGACTCCAGATGGCGGGCAAGTATACTGGCGCTTCCTTAAACGAAGCTGAACATCCTGCCCGGTTGCTATCGCCTTCAACCACGCACAGGAAAGGGAATTCTGTGGAGATTCAGCTTGGTTTCATCTCCATGCTTTAGTCTGGACGAATCGATGTTGACCACAAACAAAATCAAATCATGATGCGCTACATCATTACCGGCATTCTTTTGCTGGCGCTATTTCTGGGTCTTGCCAGCTTATGGATGGCTAATCAGGAATGGGTATCTTATAAGCATGGTGGCGAACATATCCCACGGCTGGAAATGCGGGCAGGAGATGCGGCTTCAGAAGGGCTGCTACCGCTGCAGGAGATTATCCGGCAGCTACGATTGCCAGCGGATACCCGCATCCTGGAAGTAGAGCAGGAACACTCGGGCCGCAGCATACATTACGATATTGAGTTGGTCACGGCCGAGGGCAGGATTTACAAGCTGCATGTAGATCCCTACACTGCCGAGGTGGTGGAAGCGGAGGAAGCCCATGAGACTGCTGCTGGTGGAAGATGACAAAATGCTTGTAGAAGATCTCATGCCGGAACTGCGCCAGGCAGGCTATGCGGTGGATCTGGCAACCGACGGGCAGGAGGCGCTGTTTCTGGGCGAAACCGAAAGCTACGACCTGGTGGTGCTCGATCTCGGGCTGCCTGTCATGAACGGCCTGGAGGTGCTGCGCACATGGCGCACCGGCGGCATCAAGGCGCCGGTGCTGATTCTCACCGCCCGGGACAGCTGGCGGGAAAAGGTGGATGGCCTGAAAGCAGGGGCCGATGACTACCTCACCAAACCTTTCCATTTCGAGGAACTGCTGGCCAGGCTGCAGGCACTGCTGCGCCGCAGCCATGACAAGGTGGCGACCCGACTGCATGGGAAAGGCATGGTGCTGGACGAGGAACACCAGCAAATCCTGCTGGATGACGGCGCTTCCCTGCCCCTCACCGGCACGGAATTTCGTCTGCTGCGCTATTTCATGATGAACCCCGGCAAGCCGCTTTCCAAGACTCGGCTTACCGAGCACGTCTATGAGCAGGATTTTGACCGGGACAGCAATCTCATCGAGGTCTATGTACGCCGCCTGCGGGAAAAGATCGGCAAGGAGCACATCGAAACCCGGCGCGGACAAGGCTATGTTTTCAAGGCATAGCCGCCCCGCTTCTCTGGAGCATTCACTAAGCTGGATGATGGGCATCCTGTTGCTCGGGGTGCTGCTGGTACTGCTGGGAATCGCCGCCTGGATCGGCAGGGAGAGCGCCATCCAGTTCGCCCTTTCGCGCCTGCATCATGACGCCGAGGCCATTCTCAGCAGCATGGATGTGACGGAACGCAAAATCGTGCGTTCCCTGCCTCCCATCTACAGGCAGCCCCTATCGGGGCACTACTTTGTCGTATATTTCGATGATGGAGAGCCCCTGGTTTCCCGCTCCCTGTGGGATCAGAAACTGGTGATTCCCGAAAAACACCCGGAGACAACCAACTACTGGCTTACCTCCGGCCCCCAGAACCAGCAACTGCTCTTCTGGCAAAGCACCTATGAAAAAGACGGGCGGAAACTTTCCATCGCCATTGCGGAAGACGTGGCGCCATTGCTCTCCGCCATCAAGCGTTTTCTCTGGATTGGCGTGGCGGCATCGCTGGCCGCGGTATTGCTCATATTGCTGGTGCAGCGCCTGGCCATCCGGCGCGCTTTCGCCCGCCTGGACGCCATTCGTGAGGACTTAAGAGCAGTAAAAAGCGGCGCCCGCACCCAGATAGGAACCAACGCACCCGAAGAAGTACAGCCTATGGTGGTTGAATTCAACCAGCTTTTACAGGCCTGGAAAGAACACCAGGAGCGTTCAAGAAACGCTCTGGGCAATCTCGCCCACGCCCTCAAAACACCCCTGAACATGATCTATCGGCACGGGGAGAAAAGTGGAGAAGCAAAGCTGGTGGACCAGGCGCAGCAAATGCAGCAGCTTATCGAGCGGGAGCTGAAGCGGGCCCGGATCAGCAGCCGCGCAGTGGTGGGCAAGCATTTCTGTCCCGAAGAGGATCTGGGGGATCTTGTCGATACCATTCAGGCCCTGCATCACCGGAAAGCATTGCAAATCGAAGTGGACATCGATGCGCCCTGCTCCCTTCCCTTCGATCAGAACGATATGCTGGAGCTGCTGGGCAACCTTCTCGACAACGCCGCCAAATGGGCCAGGCACAAACTGCGCCTGCGGCTCACCGCAAACCACAGGCTGGTGCTACTGCTGGAAGATGACGGCCCGGGCATCGAACCCCACCTGCGCGAAGCCCTGCTGGCGCGGGGAAAACGCCTGGACGAAAACCGGCCCGGATACGGGCTGGGACTCGCCATTGTCAACGATATTGCGCAGCTCTATGGGGGTGACATGCAACTGGATCAATCCCCGGATCTCAAGGGGCTGCGTGTTATCGTTACTCTGCCTTTGTTCGATACATAGCTGAACACCCCAAGACAGCTCGTGTACTGCATCATGGATGGCCTATTTTGCAAGCCGGCGATCGAACACGAACGGTTCAACAATCATCGCATTTTCCAGTTTGCCAAAACCGTGATGACTGGGGTTGATGAGCAAATTGAACTGTTGTGGCACGACAGTGCTGGGAACTGCCAGTGCCAATGACTCACCACTGGCCAGCCATTCATCGCCGATGGCTGCAGTCGAAGAAGGCGGAGGATCGTCTCTCCAGTCTTTTGGCAGCGCATCCCCGGCCAGGGTCATTACCGCCTCGTCCCGCAAGGTAATTTCACAAAGAACAAAATGGTTCAGCACGTCATTTTGATGCAAGTGAACCAGTTTTTCCAGCGCAGCCAGGGCAATCGAGTCAGAAGCATATACCGCAGCCATGCCCTTGCTGTTCCATCGTCCGCCGTATAATTTTGCTCCCTGGGGATCCAGCGGGTCGTCAGCGTATTTTGCCTTGATCAAGCGGTAGACCCGCATCAAGTGATGACCCCATGTTCCAGGCGACCGATCAGATCCTGAACTTCATCAGCGCCAGCTTCGGTATCGAGGTGCTCCAGGGGAGTATTTCCTCCAAGCGCCTTGGCTGGTTCATTGAGCCAATGGCGGGCCGCCTCAAAATCACCTTCGAACAATTGCAGGGCGGCACGATAGGTTGTCGCCACTCGGTACACCCGGTCGCTTTCCTGGGGTGTCAGGCGTTTCTGTACACGTCGACGTGTCAGGGTGGCCGTCGGCAGGGCGATGATCCGGAGAAGCGCTTGCTGGGAAATTGCCAGTTCCCTGGTCAGCTTGTCAATCACATTCACGGGGAACCCCTGCCGGATCTCGACAACAAGCCCTCCCCTGCTACCGGTCGCCAGACCAAGACGGGTAAAAATCCCTGCTGGATCGAAGCCGCTTTGCCCTTTGTCTTTGGGACGGCGGCGTGATGGGTGAAATACCCGTGCAGTCGAACTTGTCATGACAGACCTCCTTACTACTACCATATGGAGAATAGTATACCATCATATGGCGCTTTTCTGCACGGGTCAAAATCCCGCAGACATTCGGGCTGTATTGGATTTCTCCGGAAGGACAGACCGGGATCAGGACAAGACGGCCACTCGTCCAGGCATTACTCCAGCAGAGAACATCGGGGATGGCATGAAGAAAACACCAATACTGGAGCCCCCTGTATGCCCCATATCTCACCCTGGTTTTCCAAAGTTGCCCCCAACGCTTCACCGATTGTTGAGGGGAATGGGCAGAACAGCATAGGAACCCATTATTAACGCGGCGGCTGAATATGGCATATATTGGTGCCGGGTTAATAGAATGGTGACAGGACAAAAAAAGCCCGCGAGAATGCAGGCTTAGGGACATTTTGGGGTTTCTTGAGACTACTTAGTTGGTAGGCGCGAACGGAATCGAACCGCCGACCCCCACCATGTCAAGGTGGTGCTCTAACCAGCTGAGCTACGCGCCTGTTGCGAGGGCGAACTATACACGGGATTCCCCGGTTTCTGCAAGTACCTGGCCGCCATGTCCGGTAGAATAAACGGATTGAGCGATGGGCCGTAGCTTATCGCACCGGCAGCTGGAATACTTGGTTGCCGGTATGACAATCGCTGAGCAGCGACGCTCCAGCAGCAGAAAGGGTTTGTATATGAATACACCTGCACCAAAGGGCAACGGCGAAAAACTCTCCCTCAAGGAAGTCATCGCCATGGGTATAGGCGGCATGGTGGGGGGCGGTATTTTTTCTGTGCTGGGGCTGGCCATTGCCCAGGCAGGTCATGCGGCGCCCATTGCTTTTGCCATTGGCGGCATCATCGCCCTGATTACCGGTTTGTCCTATGCACACCTGGGGCTGGCGTTTCAGTCCAGCGGTGGAAGCTTTACCTTTCTGGAGCATGCATTCAGGAACCGCAATATCGCCGCCATGGGCGGCTGGCTGCTGCTGGTGGGCTATGTGGGAACAATGGCGCTGTATTCCTACACCTTCGGCGTATATGGCAGCGCCATGCTGGGCGACAATGGCTCATCCCCGGCCATGCATCATCTGCTGGAAACACTGATTCTGCTGACTTTTCTCGGGATCAATCTGTATGGCATCAAGGCCAGCGGCACCAGCGAATTGCTGATCGTCACGGTCAAGGTCATCATTTTATTTCTATTTGCGGCCATCGGGCTGTTCTATATCAAGGCCGACTATGTGCTGCCGGTATTCAATCAGGGTCATACCGGCGTTCTCATGGCGGCTGCACTGATCTTTGTCGCCTATGAAGGCTTTGAGCTGATTCCCAATGCCATCAATGAAATGGAAAATCCACAACGTAACCTCAAGCGTGCCATTGTGTGGTCTATCGGTGTAACCATTGCCATCTATGTACTGGTTTCCCTGGTGGCTGTAGGCAATCTGCTTCCCGATGAAGTCAGCAAGTACAAGGAATATGCTCTGGCGGTTGCAGCAAAGCCTTTTCTGGGGCAGGCGGGTTTTCTGCTGATTGGCCTGGCCGCCCTGTTCTCCACCGCTTCTGCAATCAATGCAACCATGTTCGGTACGGCGCGCCTTGGAATGATCATGGCGAAAGAGAAGGCGCTGCCCACGGTCTTTGGCTTCAGAAGAAAACAAAACAATATTCCCTGGGTGAGTCTGGTGGCCATTACTTTGGTTACCCTGGCTTTTGTCAATCTGGCAAACCTGACTATTATCTCTTCTTTCGCCAGTTCGACCTTCTTGTTGATCTTTGCCGCCATCAACCTTTCTGCATGGCGGCTGCGCAAGAAAATCTCCTCTGGAGCCATCCTGCCGTTGACCGGGCTGTTTCTGTCTCTTGTTTCCTGGGTGGCGCTGGTTGTCTATCTGTGGAACACCAACACCAGCAACTTGCTATGGATAGGGATTATTTATCTGTCTGTCATCATCGCCGAGCTGCTGTTCAGCCAGCGGCGACTGCTTTTGAAGTCACACTGATAGAAAGCATAAGCAATGCTTTGGTCTTGGTGGTTATTGCTGTTGCCCTTTGGTGTGGGTGTATTCATATACAAACCCTTCCTGCTGCTGGAATGCCACCAGCAATGGCTCGGCAGAAAATCCGCAGCTATTGTAAAAAGTGTTTTTCGACCTTCTTGCCGGGAATGAAAATCAGGGTGCCGCTGCGATCAGCAGAACTCCAAGACAGCACCAGTTGCCTGCCGACAAGGCTGAAGCTGGTAGTATTTCCCAGGCTCTGCAAGTAGCTGCTTTCCACATGCATGACGTCATCCGGGCAGGCCTTGCGAGTACTGCCTACCGGGCCTAGCTTTACCATGCCGCCTGCATCTTCCAGGTCTTTCATATGGGAAAAATAGCTGTTGCAGCCTGCATTCCCCTTGACCTGGTCATCCTCATAGGTCAGGCTTATTCGTAGATCTTCCGGCACGGCTTCGTCATTAAGCATGGTCAAGATCCATTCTGTTCCGCCAATATCTTCAACTGACAACCTTCCCTTCAGCTTCACTGGCATTTCCTTGAAGCTTCCGTCATTCTCGTAGACCCAGGTTCGTGTTGCTTTCTGTGCCGGGCAGCAAGCAGGATCAGTGGCCCCATGCTCAACAAGATCAACAACAATTTTGTTGCCATAAATTTCCCCGCCAAGAATCTGCACCCTGTCGCCAACGAAAATGGATTGACTGGACATCTTGTCTTTTTCCAGATCCAGAACTACCAGGTAATTGAAAACCCCACTGCCTCCTGGGGCATCCCAGAACGCCAGCACAATTTCGTCCTTTCCATCTCCATCCAGGTCTCCCAGCAGTTCGAAGCCGTTGATCAGGCCCCGGGTTTTCCGGCCTGACCCGGCTGGCTCATCCAAAAGCTCCGCAGCAACCAATGAGGATGCCGGAACAGTATCAGATACACCCTTTTCCTCTGTTTCTCCTTCCTGTATTCCATTCGCAGAAACAGCGGCGGCAGCATATGAAGAAGCAAAGACTCCCGCAAGAAGTAAAAAATGCAGCATTTTTTGTATGGAAATCATGGCCAGTCGGCTTCTATGTTCTTGAGTAACAATTTCACTGATTCAATGGATGTCTCCAGATTTTTCTGTATGTCCTGCATGGTAATCGCGCCCCTTCCAAGCCCCGCCGCCCAATTGACAACCAGGGACAGGTGAGCAAAGCACAAGTCAAGCTCTCTCGCCAGCGCTGCCTCCGGCATGCCGGTCATCCCCACCAGATCACAGCCATCGCGATGCATGCGCTGAATCTCGGCTGCGGACTCAAGGCGCGGCCCCTGGGTGGCTCCGTAGGTTCCTTCGGTTTTGATCCGCACACTGGCGCGTCTGCCCGCCTGAATCAGGATAGCCCGCAACTGTTCGCAATATGGCTGGGAAAAATCCACATGCTTTACCGGCGACACATCGCAGCAATCAACAAAGGTATGCTCCCTGCCCCAGGTATAGTCGATAATCTGGTCGGGTATGCACAATATGCCTGGCTCCATGGTAATTCCTCCCACAGATGCAACACTGATAATGCTTTTGACGCCGATGGAATCAAGAGCCCAGATGTTGGCACGATAATTTACCCTGTGTGGCGGAATGGTGTGCCCTCCACCATGGCGTGGCAGAAACACAACCGGCAATTCACCAAAGTGGCCAAAGGTCAGTGGCGCCGAGGGTTCACCGTAGGGTGTAGCCACAACCTTCTGGCGCTCCACTTCCAGCGTTTCCAGCCAGGCAAGTCCCGAGCCACCCACAATTGCTATTCGATCAGTCATACTGTTGTTCCTGTATTATCAGCCCGGCAATAATATATGTCCGGTTCAGCCGCCTGAAGCGCTGAACCGGACATATATTAGCGCCGGGTCAATGAGTATATGCCCGGAGCATTGCGCCAGTAGCCTTTGTAGTCCATCCCGTAACCAAACAGGTATTCGTCCGGCGTATCCAGGCCGATGATATCCGCCTGCATGCCGTTGCAGCGCTGGTGAATTTTCCTTACCAGTACGACAGAAACGATTTCTTTCGCACCTGCTTCCCTGCAGTAATCCACGATGGCCTGCAAAGTGTAGCCTTCATCGAGAATATCATCTACAACGACAACAGTTTCTCCGACCAAGGAATACTCGGGTGTTTTTTTCCACTGCAAATCTGTGCCGAAGGTGCGTTCCCGGTAACGGGTCGCATGCAGGTAATCCACGCGCAAGGGGAAATCCAGGCGCGGCAGCAACATGCCCAAAGGAATCAACCCTCCGTTCATTACTGCCAACAAAAGCGGATTGCTGAAAGCGACCTTTTCGGTGAGCTTTACAGCCATGCAATCCAGGGCGGCTTCCACTTCCTCACGGGAATACAACAGCTGTGCATTGTTTCTGATTTCTTGCATGTTTTGCACAGAATTACTCATTGCCTACAACTCCAGATCCAGGGATTCTTCCGCTTCCAGAAGATTCAGGTATTCCATGGCGCGCAGCCAGCGGGGATCTTCCCGGATGTCTTTTACCGTGAAGCGCCCTTTCCCGTGCATACGAGCCAGGCGCGCCTGGCTAACAGGCTCGCAGTAATCCGCAAGGGATTCCAGCACTTCCTGCGCGCCTTCCGGATTGTTGCACACCAAAATCATGTCACAACCCGCACGCAGCGCTGCTGCCGCTCTTTCTGCATAGCAGCCAGCGGCATCGGCGGCAACCATGCTCAAATCATCACTGAACACCACGCCACCAAAGCCCATGCGTTGACGCAACACTTCCTGGATCCAGTAAGATGAGTAACCAGCAGGTACGTCATCGACTGCCGAATACACAACATGCGCAGGCATGAGTCCTTCCATCTGGTTGTTCACCATGTGCCTGAAGGGTTGCAGATCCTGATTCCAGATTTCAGAAAAACGGCGCGTATCCACGGGCAGATCATAATGCGAATCTGCTTCCACGCAACCATGCCCTGGAAAGTGTTTGCCCACAGACGGCATCCCGGCTTCCCGCGCCCCTGCAGCCCAGCTGAAAGCCAGCTTGCCCACAACCAGTGGATCTGCGGAAAATGCCCGGTCGCCAATTACCTGGCTGAGTGTGGTTTGCAGATCCAGTACTGGTGCAAAGCTGAAATCAATACCGACTGCACGCAGTTCTGCCGCCATCAACCATCCGATAGAATGTGCTGCATCAACGGCTTTTTGTGGGTGGCTGTCATATAACTCGCCCAACTTCGATGCTGCCGGCAGCAGGGTAAAGCCATCGCGAAAGCGCTGCACCCGTCCGCCTTCCTGATCTACCGCTACCAGCAGAGCCGGCGAGCGCAAAGCATGGATCTCTTTTATCAGGCGTTGAACTTGCTGGGGCGCTTCATAGTTTCTGCTGAACAGTATTACCCCTCCTGTACCGGGGTGCAACAGGAGCTCCCGTTCCTCTACAGTCAGAACTGCACCCTCAAGATCGAGCATCAATGGTCCATGAGTCATAAGCAGTACCGGCTGTTACTGGTGAATGTTTACGATGTAATTTCTAGAAACAGCATCAAATAACTTAATCAAATCATTGTTATTCATGCGAATACACCCATGGGATACGGGCTGACCAAGGAGCAGTTCCTGATCCGTCCCATGAATGTAGATAAGGCGTTTGAGCGTATCACAATCTCCTCCCCGGTTTTTCCCCGGTTCCAACCCGTCCAGCCACAGGATTCTCGTCAGCACCCAGTCCCTGTCCGGGTATTTCCGCCCCAACTCCGGGGTATAGATCTCCCCCGTTGGTCTGCGCCCGACAAAGACTGTGTTCAGTGGGCATTTTTCACCAATTTTCAGGCGAATACGATGTCTGCCGAGAGGGGTGCATTCGCTGCCGGAAAGTTGCCCAGAACCATTTTTCGCAGTCGATACGGGATAGGCAGCAAGCAGTTTGCTGCCTTCCCAGAGGGTCAACTCCTGAGCCGCCAGTTTTACTTGCAAGTGCAGGCTCATGAATCGTCAATCCAACAGCAATAGGGAAGCTTGCTCAGGTTACTGTTGTAATAGCGTGCATCTGTTGAAATTTCCTCCCCCAGCCACCGGGGGCGATGAAACACCTCATCAACAGAATCAAGCTCGATTTCCGCCACGATCAATCCAGCATTCTCCCCATGGAATTCATCTATTTCCCAGCAGTGGCCTGCAATATGCAAGATATGACGGGTTTTTTCGATAAGGGGACGGTGGGCAACCTTGCCTAGCAGCTCCCGGGCATCGGTCATGGGGATAGAGTATTCGTATTCAAGGCGGTAGATTCCGTCTCTTGTACTTTTCAGGTTGATATCCGCCTGATCGCCGCAAATGCGGATACGCACAGAAGATTGGGCGTCCCGGCTCAGGTAGCCCTGGCGCATGTGCATTGATTTTTCCACCCCGTCTTTCCAGGCCTCGGATGCCAGCAGGAATTTCCTTTCTATTTCAATTCCCATATCAACTTTTCTCGAAGAGCGCGATAGATTCCACATGGGCAGTGTGTGGAAACATATCCATGACACCCGCGGAAACCAGGCGGTATCCGAGGTTGTTCACCAGCTCGCCCGCATCTCTGGCGAGTGTCCCCGGATAGCAGGAAACATAGACAATGCGCTCCGCGCCCATTCGCGGCAAATGCCCGAGCAATTCGAATGCACCACTGCGAGGAGGATCCAGCAGTACCTTGTTGAATTGCTGCTGCAACCAGGGTTCATGTTCCAGAGATTCATATAAATTGGCTGTATAGAAACTGACATTGTGCAGCTGATTACGCTGCGCATTGCCTCTGGCGCGATCAACCAGTTCCTCTGCACCTTCCACACCAGTTACCTTCCCCGCCCTGGTAGCCATTGGCAAGGTGAAGTTGCCGATACCGCAAAACAGATCCAGCACCTGATCCTGTTTTTCCAGCGCCAGCAAATCAAGCGCCTGGCTGATCATTTGCCGATTGATATCGGTATTGACCTGGGTAAAATCCGTCGGCTGAAAATGCAGCTCCAGGCCAAACTCCGGCAGCATATACTGCAGATTTGCCTCTTCATCCAGCGGCTTTACGGTATCCGGGCCACCTTCCTGCAAATAGATGATAATGCCTTGATTGCGGGCGAAATCACGCAGCTTTTCCCTGTCAGCATCCGCCAGTGACTCCAAAATCCGGAAGATAAGCACACAGCGTTGATCATCCATAGCCACTTCAATTTGTGGAATCCGTGCTGAAACGGATAGCCCCCCGATCAGCGTGGACAAATCGGCAAGCGCATGGCCAATTTTCGGGTGCAGCACTTCGCAGCTGTTCATATCCGCCACAAAGCTGGCGCTGCGCTCACGAAAACCTACCAGTACCCTTCCTTTCTTCAGTACATGCTTTACCCCCAAACGCGCCTTGCGGCGGTATCCCCAGGGAGTTTTGTTCGTCAGGGGAGGCAAAACCAGTTCCGGCATTACTTTCCCAAGGCGAGAAAACGCATCCAGCAGGGTTTGTTGCTTGTAGCGGATTTGCGCACCTGCCTGCAAATGCTGCAGGTTGCAGCCACCGCACAAACCAAAAAAGGCACACTCCGGAACTACCCGCTGGTCGCTGGCCTCCAGCACTTCCACAACGTCTCCTTCATCATGGCTTTTTCGTTTGCCGGTATAGCGGAACATGACCCGTTCACCCGGCAAGGCACCGTGAATGAAGGTCGCCTTGCCATCGATTCTCGCCACTCCGCGCCCATCATGACTCAGGGAGGCAATCTGTGCTTCAACCGGTTCCTGGGGCAGCTTTTGCTTGCGCCTTCTGCGTGCCATATCAGTGTTGGCCGGGATCAAAGATGCCGGTGGACAAATAGCGATCCCCGCGGTCACAGATAATGGCTGCCAGCATGGAATTCTCCAGCTCACGGGAAAGCCGGAGCATGGCGGCAACCGCCCCCCCAGACGATACGCCACAGAAGATACCCTCTTCGGCGGACAGTCTGCGCGTGACCTCTTCTGCTTCCTGCTGCGACACGTCCATCTCCCGATCCACCAGAGCGGGATCGAAGATGCCAGGCAGATATTCCTTTGGCCAACGGCGAATGCCGGGGATTTGCGCTCCTTCTTCCGGCTGCACACCAATAACCTGCACTTGCACATCCTGTTCTCTGAGAAACCTGGAGACGCCTACGATCGTGCCTGTGGTGCCCATGGCGCTAATGAAATGGGTGATTTTTCCTTTGGTATCCCGCCACAGTTCGGGGCCGGTGCCAAGGTAATGGGCAAGAGCATTATCCGGATTATCGAACTGGTTCAGCAGTTTTCCCTGCCCCTTTGCCTGCATCTCTATTGCCAGGTCCCGCGCTCCTTCCATGCCTTCTTCCCCACTGACCAGAACAAGCTCCGCACCATAAGCCGCCATCGCCGCCTTGCGCTCCATGGTCATGTTATCCGGCATGACGAGCTTGATATGATAACCCTTTATGGCCGCCACCATGGCCAGGGCAATGCCTGTATTGCCACTGGTCGCTTCGAGCAAGGTATCCCCCGGACGGATCTCACCACGTCGCTCGGCCCGCTCGATCATATATAGCGCAGGGCGATCTTTCACCGAACCGGCAGGGTTATTTCCTTCCAGCTTCACCAACAATGTATTGCTGGTTTGGCCGGGCATGCGCTGTAACCTTATCAGCGGCGTATTTCCAATAGTAGAAGAGAGGGTCTGGAATTTCATGACTAGTCAAGGATAGATGATACCGGCTGGTATTTTACCGCGCCTTACGCAGATAGGAACTGCCTTTTGCGTCCCTGGCCCAACTGGCGAAACTGCAAGGCCGGTTTTCACTGCAGTTCAAGAATCCCGCATAAGTTGTTATAGTAGTTGCCAATTATCTCATGGAAGAACGGTTGATCAACAAACTTTCCTGCTTCCCGGAAATGCTTGATGCAGAATATCCGACAACAAATCCTCTTTATCGCACTGCTGCCGGCATTGCTGCTTACTGCAGTGCTGTCCATCTATTTGCTGCTTACACGTCTGGAAGATCTGGAGCAGCAATTCTACGCCCGCGGCGATGTGCTTGCGGGGCAACTGGCAACCGCCTCCATTAGCGGCGTTCTATCCAATAAACATAATACGCTGGTTATGCTGTCCGAAGAAACACGGCACCTGCACCCGGATATCCTGGGCATCAGGATGTTGGATTCCCACGGGCTGGTCTTGCTCCAGTCAGGGGAAGAATCCACCCCTGTTCCCTCTATCAACAATGTATTTGAAGCAAAAATCACAACCACCTACGACCTTCAGGGCATCTATTACTATTTTCCTGATCAACCTGTGCCTCAACCGGAAAACGGCCATTTGAACCTGGGCAAGGTCATGCTTTGGCTCGATCCAGCACCCCTGCAGAATAAAAAGCGGGAAATCATAACCACCACATTGGCACTTACCCTTTTGGGGCTGTTTCTGACTGCCCTGCTTGCCTCATTTCTCAGCAAGCGCCTGGCAAAACCGCTGGAGCAACTCACCCATGCTGTGCGTAATTTACGGCAAGGAAAGCTGGATACCCGGGTAAAGGTCTACACCAGCGGAGAAATCGGTGAGTTGCAGGCGGCCTTCAACGAGATGGCGGGGGAAATCAGTATCGCCAGCGAAAACCTGCACGCCCAGGTTGATCAGGCAACCATAGAGTTGCAGGAAAGCATGGAGATACTGGAAATCAGAAACGTGGAGCTGGATCTGGCGCGCAAAAGGGCCGTGGAGGCAAGCCGCATAAAGTCGGAATTCCTGGCCAATATGAGCCACGAGATCCGCACGCCCATGAATGGGATTCTTGGTTTTACCAACCTGTTACGCAATACCAAGCTGGACAGAACACAAACCGAATATCTGGAAACGATACAGATCTCCTCCAACAACCTGTTGATGATCATCAACGACATCCTGGATCTGTCCAAGCTCGAAGCCGGCAAACTGATTCTCGAAAAACGCAGCTTTTCCTTACGTCAGTGCCTGCACAATGCCACCTCCTTGCTGGCGCCCATGGCTCATCTAAAACAACTGGAGCTGATTCCCCTTATCTACAATGATGTACCCGATCATTTGCAGGGCGATCCCACACGAATTGCCCAGATCATCACCAATCTGGTCAACAACGCCATCAAATTTACAGATCAAGGTGAAGTGGTGTTGCGTATCATGGTTGAAGCTGAAAGCGAAACCACGGTCGTTCTCAAGATCGCGGTTACCGATACAGGCATCGGCATCCCGGAAGAAGAGCAGGCAGAGATATTTTCCGCTTTTTCCCAGGGAAAAACATACAGTACAAAAACCACTGGTGGCACGGGTCTTGGCCTGAACATATGCAAGCGACTGATAGAAGCCATGCACGGATCCATATCTGTACACAGCAGCCCCGGTGCCGGTAGCCGCTTCGAGTTTTACATTGAACTGAAAAAAGATACTCCGCCGGTTTCGGCCATCGACAGCAGCAGCCTGCTTTCGGGCAGAAATATCTGGATGGTAGAACCAAACTCCAGCTATCGGATGGCACTGAGAAACATGCTCTCTGACCTTGGGATGGCAACCCATGAATTCTCCCACTATCAAAAAGCAATCGCCGCGCTCAAGCAGGGCGAAACACCTGAGCTGGTTATACTTGCGGTAGCGGCCGGGAAGCTCGCCATTGAAAACATCGCGGAAGAAATCGAAATCATCATTCAGTATTCGGTGGCACCGGTCCTGGTTCTTCTGGGAAGTTCTGATCAGGGGGAGATCAATCATGTCCTGGATCTCGGAGCCACCCGCTGCCTGAGCAAGCCGATAAAACCGGGGGTTCTGGCCCAGGCAATAAACGATGTTCTGCTGTCCGACAGCGACATACAGGAATCAGATTTCGCTGCTCACTCCTCCTCTCATCCCGAAAACTGGCTTGCCGGCACCAGAATACTGGTTGCAGATGACAATGCGATCAATCGCAAGCTGATGGAAAGCCTGCTGCACAACTATGCGGCAACGATTTTCAGCGTGGAAGATGGAAAACAGGCTGTGGAAGCTGTCAGGACAGAAAAAATCGATATCGCCCTCATCGATATACATATGCCGGTGCTGAACGGCTTTGATGCTGCCAAGCAAATTCGGCAGCAGCCCCGCGGAGATAATCTTCCCTTGATTGCCATGACCGCGGATGCCATGGGCAGAAATCGTACCGAGATCAAGCATAGCGGCTTTAATGCCTACCTGATCAAACCCATAGAGGAAGAAGAGCTGCTTTCTACAATCGCTGAGTTTCTTCACAAGGAAGTATCAGGTGCATTTGCCCTCAGGAATGCCGAGCAGAAAGCCCTCACAAACAGGCATGAACTCCCCGTCTATGACCGGCATCAGGCAATGCGCATCACCGGCAATTCCCCAAACATTGCTGTAACCATGCTCAATCAGTTAATAGAAACGCTTCCTTCCAGCATGGAGGAGATATCCCGGCTTGCGGATGATGAGGACTGGAAAGCATTGTGGCAAAGCATTCACAAACTGCAGGGAGCAGTAGCTGTGTGCGCGGTACCGGCTTTTTCTGCCGCTTTGAACCGCCTGCAGCTGGCTGTCCAAAACGAGAACACCGATGCAACAGAGGGCGAGCTGGAAGAAAGCAGATCAGAAATGCTGCGCCTTATCCACTATCACGCAGAAGCGCAGTAAATAAGGTTCTTCATTTCTCGAACTGCCTGATCCAGCCCGGTGAATACCGCCCGGGAAATAATGGCATGACCGATATTAAGCTCCTGTATGCCTTCGATAGCTGCGATATCCATTACGTTGTGATAGTCCAGCCCATGACCTGCGTTTATCTGCAATCCCAGTGACGCGCCAAGTTCTACGGCTTCTACAATTCTGCTCAGTTCCCTTGTCCTTCTTTCCGGGGTTTCAGCATCAGCAAAATGTCCGGTATGAATCTCTACCACTGGCACCCCGATCTTTGCAGCTGCCTCCAGCTGCTGAGGGTCTGCATCAATGAAAAGCGACACCCGGATATCTGCCGCCGCCAACTGTGCGCAATACTCTTGTAAATGCGGGATGTCGGCAGCTGCGTTCAACCCGCCTTCGGTTGTCAGTTCCTCTCGCCGCTCCGGCACCAGGCAACAGTCTGCAGGCCGTATGCCCGTTGCAATGGCCAGCATTTCATCTGTTGCAGCCATTTCCAGGTTCATGCGTGTTTGTATGATGTCTTTCAGAAACGCTACATCTCTGTCCTGGATATGCCGCCGATCTTCGCGCAAATGCAGGGTAATGGCATCGGCCCCCGCCTGCTCAGAAATCAGGGCGGCTTGAACCGGATCCGGATAACGTGTCCCTCTGGCCTGACGCAGTGTGGCTACATGGTCGATATTGACACCGAGCAGTTTTCCCTGGTGCATGGTGAATGCCCTCCGGTATATTTGGTTATCAGGTTAACAGCTTGTATGCCGCAAAAGGACATGCGGCCGTTTTCAATGGGAAACGGAGGAAAGACAAAATTACGCTTTTGTCTTTCCGGGTTGAAAAAAGCCATGGAAGATTTTTTTCAGCATCCTGTTACTGGCCTGGTGTGTAGAAAAATTCCCGGCTTTTTAACGGCTTGTCCCCCAGATAAAAGCCCAATATGTGCCGCATCAGCTCCCTTGCCTCCCGGTTTTGGCACGGATCCAGCATCTGCCGTCGGGCCAAAGCGATCAGTGTATCCCCCTTTGCCAGAAATTCAGCATCTGCCTGCACTCTCTTCAGTCCCGCTTCCGCCTCATAGTTATAGCAGAACCCTGCACTGACTGCTGCGCCAGACCGGCCTTCATGCAGTAAATCAACACCATAACCGAGGGTTTGCAGCAGTTCCAGTTCGAAATCACGAAGCGGCAAATCAGGATCGGATCCGCCCCCCAGGCTCTCGACAGTTTTTTCATAGCTGAGAAACAATTCCGGCACAGGCTCATTCTGATCAATGAGTCGAATCAGCAATTCATTCAAATAAAACCCGCTGAATAACGCCTTGCCACGGGGAAGCATATAGCAGGAACGGCTCTCTACCTGCTTCAAGTTGGCAATCCTCCCTCGTCCCGACCAGGCAATCAACAGGGGATTGAAAGGCTGTAACATCGCCCGCCGCGTGCTTTTGGCAGATGCCCCCCCACGCACCATCAGGGGAATCCTGCCTACAGAAAGCGTGAGCACATCCACCAAAAGATGTTGCTCCCCAAATTTGCGGGAATGCAGGACATAGGCGGGCGTGAGTTCATTGGGCAATAGATTTACCCTTTATTCAGAGTATCCCAATCGGCTCAGGCTGGCCTGGTCGGCAGACCAGCTTTTCTTCACCTTCACCCACAGCCGCAGATAAACCTTAGTCTGGAAAAAAATCTCCAGCTGTTTACGCGCCTCCGTTGCTGTTTCCTTGAGCGCCAGTCCACCTTTTCCGACCAGGATGCCTTTTTGGTTGTCCCGCTCTACCCAGATAACAGCTCCAATACGATAGATGTGGGGCTGTACATCAAATTCTTCGATTTCGACCGTTGCAGAATAAGGCAATTCCTTGTGATAGCGCCTGGTTATTTGCTCCCGGATCAGTTCGGCGGCAAAAAAACGTTCCGGGCGGTCGGTAATTTGATCTTCGGGATAAAAACGCTCCCCTTCCGGCAGTAATTCCAGAATGGCCTGTTGCAGTTGGTCACAGTTATCCCCGGTTCGGGCCGAAACCGGAATCACGGTAGTCAGGCCGGTTCGCTCCGTCAGTTTGGCGAGTATGGGCAAGAGTTCTTCACGACGCTGAACCGTGTCGATCTTGTTCACAACCAGGATTGCCGGAAGTCCACAGTTTCCAATCCGCTGCAGAACCATCTCATCTTCATCTGTCCAATACTTGCTATCGACAATAAATACCGCCAGATCCACCCCGGACAGGGTGCTGGTAGCAGTCCTGTTCAGATAACGATTCATGGCCTTGTTACCGCGCTGATGGATGCCTGGTGTATCGATGTAGACGATCTGCCCATCATCCTGCGTACTGATGCCCAGTATGCTGTGGCGGGTGGTTTGCGGCTTGTGAGAGGTAATTGCCAGTTTCTGCCCAAGCAGACGATTCAGTAAGGTGGACTTGCCAACATTTGGACGCCCTACCAGCGCCACATGCCCTGCTCGATGCTTCACGAATCTGATACTCCGATTTTGGCAAGCACCTTGTAAGCGGCCTGCTGTTCTGCCTTGCGCCTGCTCGCCCCTTCTCCCTGCTCGGTGATACCAAGGTTGCTGGCCCGGCATTCAACAACAAACTGTTGCTCATGGGCGCTGCCTTCTACAGAGATAACCTGATATACAGGGAGTGACTTCCCTTGCGCCTGAAGATACTCTTGTAGCCGGGTTTTCGAATCCTTGGGCTGGGCTTCCGGTGAAATCTCTGCGATTTCCTCGCGCAGAATGCGGCGAACCAGCGCTCGCGCCGACTCCATATCCGCGTCCATGAACACGGCGGCGATAATGGCCTCTACTGCGTCTGACAAAATGGAGTCTCTGGTCTGTCCTCCGCTACGCAGTTCTCCGGTGCCCAGAATCAGGTAATCCCCCAGCTTCAATCGTCTGGCCACGCCTGCCAGGGTTTCTCTTTTGACCAACTGAGCCCGTGCCCGGCTGAGTTCACCTTCACTGGCGTTCGGGTGCTCGCGGCACAGGTTTTCAGCAATCTCAAATCCCAGGATCGCGTCACCCAAAAACTCCAGCCGCTCATTATTTCTGGCGCCAGCACTTCGATGGGTGAGGGACTGAACAAGCAGGGTTTCATCCCTGAATTCATAACCCAGGTTACGCTGCAAACGCTTGAGATCCAGCACCCGGCCAGTTCCGTATCTAGTTCCAATCCACCTCTTTGTGGAAAGTCATGAGAACTTCCACATTGCCAGCCACGGGTTTGCGTATTTCATAACCCAGTATCATGCTGGTTTTTCCCTTACTGCGGTCTATTTTCAGACTCTTTGGATCAAAATCATAAATACTATTGATGTTGATACGCCGATTGAATATCTTGCGCAGCTCCTTGGGGGGCGCTTGCCGGTATTTCGGGTCTTCCTTGATGCTCTCAAGAATTTTGCTCATGGAGTGAAATTCCAGATAGCTGGGCACCATTCTGACGCCAAGCAAAACAAAGAACAGCGTGATCGCTATAAGAAAAATCCAGGTTGTAATGCTGAGTCCTTGCTGCGGCCTCTTCAGATATTGCATATTTGTTCCCCTCTACTCAATAACTTCGCCAATGCGTGACCAATCGAATATTCCAGAGCGATTCCAATCAAGACTTAACCATATCACAAAGGCTTTTCCAACCAAATTCTGTTCCGGTACGAATCCCCAGCAACGGCTGTCATTGCTGTTGTCACGATTGTCTCCCGTCATGAAAAAATGCCCTTCCGGCACGGTGATTTCACCGTTGGCCAGCACCCTGCAGCCAGGCGGAAAATCTGGTGCGCGGGGATTGATCAGTATGGAATGCTCGACACCATCCAGGTTTTCTTTCAGCTCCCATCTGCCGGTCATTCCTTCACCGGATCCAACACCCTCATAGACTCCAACCCTGGTCTGGGGTACGGCTTTACCATTCACATAGAGCACCTTGTTCCTGTAGGCAATACGATCTCCCGGCAATCCAACCAGGCGCTTTATGTAATCCAGCTTCGGGTCTTCAGGGTAGCGGAACACCACCACATCACCCCGCTCTGGTGTATCCACGTCAAGAAACTTGGTTTTGGTAACCGGAACCCGCAAACCATAGGCAAACTTGTTGACCAGAATAAAGTCTCCAACCAGCAAGGTTGGCATCATGGATCCGGAAGGAATACGAAAAGGCTCGACAACAAAAGCACGCAATAGCAGTACAAAAAGGAAAATGGGGAAAAACGAGCGGGCGTAGTCCACCATCAGTGGTTCTCTCGCTGCTTTTTCTTTTGCGTCCTGTTGTGTGGATTTGCGCTTGAGCAGCAGGTACAGCCCCCAGATCAGGCCGGAAACCACGGTCGCAAAAGCCAGCGCGGACTCTATGCCAAAGGCATACAGCACCCAGATAAAAACCCCGGCGATTCCTATCATCGCAGCAAATTCATACAATGGTGTTTCTTTTTGTTCTTTCATAAGGATTTCAGTTCCAAATAGGAGGAGTTACTTGTCTTTTCCCACGTTCAATACAGCGAGGAAGGCTTCCTGGGGAATCTCCACCCGGCCTACCTGTTTCATGCGTTTCTTTCCTGCTTTCTGTTTTTCCAGCAGTTTGCGTTTGCGTGTGATGTCGCCGCCATAACATTTGGCAGTGACGTTCTTGCGCAAGGCCTTAACCGTGGAGCGGGCGATGACCTTGCTTCCCAGAGCTGCCTGAATGGCCACCTCGAACATTTGCCGGGGGATGATTTCCTTCATCTTGTCCGTCAGTTCCCGACCCCGGCTTTCGGCGTAGTCCCTGTGTACAATGAGCGACAAGGCATCCACGCGCTCTCCGTTGATGAGGATATCCAGCTTGACCAGATTGGCCGCCTGAAAGCGATCCAGTTCGTATTCAAATGAGGCATAGCCACGGCTGACGGATTTGAGCCGGTCAAAAAAGTCCAGCACGACCTCATTCATGGGCAGGTCATAAACCAGCTGCACCTGGCCACCAAGATATTGCATGTTCTTTTGCACCCCGCGCTTTTCGATGCACAGGCTAATTACATTTCCCAGATAATCCTGGGGAACCAGAATATGCGCCTCGATGATGGGTTCACGGATTTCTTCGATCTGACCGGGATCCGGCAGATCTGCGGGGTTGTCCACCATCAGGATTTCGCCGTCAGTTTTCTCTACTTCGTAGATCACCGTCGGCGCTGTAGTGATCAGATCAAGATCATATTCCCGCTCCAGACGCTCCTGGATAATTTCCATATGCAACATGCCTAGAAAGCCACAGCGGAACCCGAACCCCAGCGCCTGGGAAGTTTCCGGCTCAAAATGCAATGCGGCATCATTCAGGCGCAGCTTGTGCAGGGCCTCGCGGAAACTCTCATAGTCGTCCGAGCTGATAGGATACAGCCCGGCAAACACCCGGGGCTGCATTTCCTTGAATCCAGGCAAAGGCCCCACCGCCTTGTTGTCTGCAAGAGTAATGGTGTCTCCCACAGGCGCGGCATCGATCTCCTTCATGCCGGCAATCAGGTAGCCGACTTCTCCGGTATCCAGAATTTCGGTATCTGTGCGCTTGGGCGTGAATACGCCGACTTTTTCGGCCTGGTAGCTGCGGCCGGTAGACATGATCACGAACTTGTCCCGACGCTTCAGGCTGCCATTCATCACCCGGATCAGGGAGATAACACCCACATAGGGATCAAACCAGGAATCGATGATCAGCGCCTGCAGCGGCGCATCGGGATCTCCTTTGGGGGATGGGATGCGTTCCACCAGGCTTTCCAGCAGCTCTTCGATACCAAGCCCGGTCTTGGCGCTGACGCGCAAGGCGTCCTCAGCCTCGATACCGATAATTTCCTCGATTTCGGTAATCACCCTTTCCGGCTCGGCGGACGGCAAATCAATCTTGTTCAATACCGGCACGACTTCCAGTCCCTGTTCAATCGCGGTATAGCAATTCGCCACACTCTGGGCTTCAACGCCCTGCGCGGCGTCAACCACCAGCAATGCGCCCTCACAGGCCGCCAGGGAACGCGACACCTCATAGGAAAAATCCACATGCCCGGGAGTGTCAATAAAGTTGAGCTTGTAGGTTTCGCCATTCTTGGCAGTAAAGTTCAGGGTTACGCTCTGCGCCTTGATGGTAATGCCGCGCTCGCGTTCCAGATCCATAGAGTCCAGCACCTGGGCTTCCATTTCCCTTTCTGTCAAACCGCCGCAAAGCTGGATGAAGCGGTCTGCAATGGTGGATTTCCCATGATCGATATGCGCGATGATGGAGAAGTTTCGAATGTGGTCAAGTTTAGACATCAGTCCTCGGATTTGATGGAGTTCTGGCTCGGTAAAACACCCAGCAGAATCAGGGGATTCCCGGAAAAATCAGCAACGGCGAATGATACTCCGGATCGACAATTATTTCCCGGTGGATTTCCCCAATGGACCAAATCCAAAAGCCGCAGAAAGGCGGCGATGTCCTTTACTGGACGCTATTCTGGCACACGTATTGCGATGAATACCGGACCTTGCGGCTTCAGCAGCAACAAGGCTGCAGTCTTGCCTTTTGGCATCTCCCGGATGATTTTCTCCAGCTGCAATAGCATTGCAATCTTCTTTCCATCCACCATCAGCACCACATCACCCGGATTCACCCCCGCAGCCGCGGCAGGCCCTTCCTGAACTTCTTTGACCCGCACGCCTTCTTCAGCGGACAAGCCCAACTGTTCGCGCTCTTCTGCAGTAAGTTCAGAAAACACCAGGCCCAGCTTGTTGCTCTCGCCTGCCTCTGGCGCCTTTGGTTTCTCAGACTGCTGCTGATCATCTTCCGCGGGAAGTTTCTCTACGCGAACCTTGAGACTGATTTCCACGCCGTTTCTCAGCACCTTCAGCTCTGCTTCTTCACCAACGGTTGTCGCTCCGACCAAAGGAGGCAATTGTGAGGAATCATGCAACTGCTGCTGATTGAAAGCCAGGATAATATCTCCAACCTGCAATCCGCCCTTCTCCGCCGGAGAATCCTTGAGTACCCTTGCGACCAGCGCTCCCCTGGGACGGTTCATATCAAAAGATTCGGCAAGATTGCGGTCAACATCCTGGATCAGCACCCCAAGGTAGCCACGGGTTACATGTCCGTCTTTTCGCAATTGCTCCACTACATTCATCGCCAGTTCGATGGGAACCGCAAAGGAAAGCCCCATGAAACCGCCGGAACGGCTGAAAATCTGGGAGTTGACGCCTATGACCTTGCCCTGAAGATCAAACAACGGCCCACCGGAATTGCCGGGATTGATGGCAACGTCCGTCTGAATATAGGGCACATAGTTTTCACTGGGAAGACTCCGGCCTTTGGCGCTTACAATGCCAGCTGTTACAGTAGCATCGAAACCGAATGGCGAGCCAATGGCCAACACCCATGCACCGATCTTGAGGTTCTCGCTATTGCCGATCTGCACTGCAGGCAGATTTTCAGCATCGATTTTCAGCAAGGCAATATCACTGCCCTTGTCAGAACCAATCACTTTCGCCTCATAGGATTTGCGGTTGTTCAGGCGCACGATTATTTCGTCTGCGCCATCCACCACATGATGGTTGGTCAATACATAACCATCCGGAGTGATGATAAAACCGGATCCCAGGGATTCACTCTCTTCAGGAGGCATTTCACCCCCCCGCCCCTCTTCAAAGTAGCGCCGGAACAAATCACTGAAGGGGTTGTTTTCCGGCAGAGGGGGCGCATTACGCGGCCCATGAAATTGATGAAAGCTTTGTTTGCCATGAGAGACCGTGCTGATATTGACCACCGCCGGAGCATTCTGCTCCACCAGCTGCGTGAAATCCGGCAAGCCTTGCGCCAATGCCTCCCCCAAGGGGAACAAAAAGCACAGCAGAAAGATAGTAATTTGTTTAGATTTATCTCTCATTTGATTGTATTTCCAGTAGTTTTATAGCGTCAACAGAGAAGGTTTGCGGATGTAAAACACGCAGAATCCTTGCTTGATAGCGACCATACGCAGACAAGCGAAAGCCGGTTTTCCGCACCACCAGCAACGCCAGGGCAAAACCGCCGATGCCAGCCCCGATACTGATCGCCTCGGCAATTCCCGGCATCGACCGTGAAGCCAGCCAGCTTCCGGCCATTGCGCCACCGATCAAACCCAGCAGCGGGGCAATATACACAAGCAACGACGCAGTTTGCAATGCCGATTCATCCAGACCAACAAGCACCCGATCACCAACCCGGGCATGCACGGGATTGCTTGCCTGGAAAGAGCGTTTACGCTGGGGAAACAGGCTGGCAAGCAGGGAAGTGCCACAACCGTTTTTTGCCGCACAAGAGCCACAGGCTGATTTCGTCTCGGCAACAACCTCGGCAATATTGCCATTGACAGACAAAACCATTCCTTCTTCTTCCAGCATTCTTTCAGCCCCCCGTTGCCTGCCGATGAAGAAAGCTTTGCCTGGCTCCATGCATGGCAGGGCGGCATTTAATAACCCAGGAGCCAGGCATTTCGGGCGCAAGATAGGAATTCATGACTTGATCAGGGACTTCCTCAGGGCTCGTGATACTGAATGCTGGTGGCCAGCAATTCCAGGGTTTTCTGAGGAACCTCGCCAACAATCGTTAGCTGATAGTTTTTTAACCGACGGCCAAACACCCGCACCGAACCAAGGTTGGTATTGCCCTCAAAAGCCTTGTCATTATCCAGCGGCTCAAGGTAGGCGGAAACTGTGGCCAAACCGTCTGAAAACACAAAATGCTCAAGACCGGTGTGCGGTGATTTTTGGTAATCGATCAAAGAAAAGCCGGTCGGCAGGGATGGAAATTTCCAGGCGGCGTCTTCTGGTTTCGCCTGGGGTAATGCAGCTCTTTTTGCAACTGGGGCGGGACTCCCTGCACCAGCGCCCAGCTTTGCCAACATCAGCGATTTTGCCGCTTCCTTGTCCTCTTCATCCGGATGATGCAGCGACAACAAGTCCACATCGGTTATCTTGAGATCGGTAAACATGATCCGGGACTGTATCACCCCCTCACGATCCAAAACCATGAGATCCAACGGCAAAGCACTCATCTTGTCCAGGGTAAGGCGATAGCCATAGCGCAAATCATCATTGGGCATAAGGTTGATGGTCACTCCGGGCCGCCCGGCAATCCGCATAATTCCGCCCAGCGCAATACGGTAATTCTGTAGCAGTTTTTCAGGCCGGATAGATTTCAGAGGAGAAAATTTTCCTGCTGCAGGCTGTTGGGAGATTTGCAGCTTGCCGTTTCTGTTGGTGATGATGGTGATGGATTCACTATCTCGCATCACTTCCCTGGGTACACCGGTGAGTGATGAAAGCGACTCTCTGGGGCCATCTTCCCCAATATGATGGCGCAAATGCATGGCTTCCAGCGAATCGCCACACTGGTATACAAAATGGCCTTCGTAATTCATGCTGGTGACTGCCAGATTCATTTTTTCCAGCCATTGCACAGCCGCATCATTACCGTTATTAGCAGATGCCAGCCCGATGCCGGACAGACAGAACAGCAACGCCAGAAATCCACTTCTCATAGGCTTATTTCTGTGGCTCGCCGTAACCAACAAAGGATGTGTAGGGCATCACCCCCTGTACTCCACCAGGCGCTGCATACTGGCTATGCTGCTCGAGATAACGATCCAGGCGGGTGCGGGTTTTGCCTTCAATGGTTTTCCAGTGATTTTCCTTCTGCACCACCAGTGTGGGGGCTGGTGTCACTTCACCTACAGGTTGCGCCACCACCTGCAACCCGCTGCTTGCTGGCGTCTGCATCTGTGTGCCATTGATGAATTGCGGCCCCAGCAGAATCCCCACAGCAGCTACCGAAGCGGCAAGTGCTGTACCCGCTACCGGCTGCACCCATTTGGGCATGCGCATACGGCTTTTTCCCGGAGCCAGAACTGTAGGCTCCGATGCAAGACGTTGGTTGACGGCACTAACCAGATCCATGGAAGAAAGGTTGATTTCCTCACCACGAAGACTGTCACTGATCAGCTGATAACGAACAAGCGTTTCTTTGAGATCCTGATCCTTGCCGATCTGATGGCTCACATGCAACATTTCCGACTCGCTGAGTTCATTATCGATAACAGCAGACAGCCAGCTCTGTTCTTTGTTGTTTCCATATTCAGACATGGTGCATTCCCGGTTTCAATTCAATAAAGGTCGTAATTTCTTGTCAATCGCATCACGGGCGCGGAATATACGTGACCGGACGGTGCCGATTGGACAATCCATTGCCTGGGCAATTTCTTCGTAACTGAGTCCTTCCAGCTCCCGCAAACTGATAGCGGTACGCAAATCATCCGGCAGCTCATTCAGCGCATCCCGAATGGTACGGGCAATTTCATCCTGCAACAACAAATGCTCTGGTGTATCAAACTCCTTCAGCCTTGCACCAGAGTCCATTTGCTCTGCGGTTACCGCTTCCACATCATCTGTTGGCGGTCGGCGTCCTTTGGCAGCCAGATGGTTTTTTGCGGTATTGATGGCAATACGATACAACCAGGTATAAAAAGCGCTGTCGCCGCGAAATTTCGGCAGTGCCCGATAAGCCTTGATAAAAGCCTCCTGGCTGACATCAAGCACCTCACTGCTGTCGTGTATATAGCGTGAGATGATATTTGCCACCTTTTGCTGGTACTTCAAAACCAGCAGATCAAAAGCCTTTTTATCGCCATTTTTTACCCGTTCCACCAACTTGAGGTCGGCTTCGGCATTCGAAGTCATGGCTCACTTCCTGAGCCACACACCCATGGCTTTTGAATCTTATGCCAATGTGACATTCTTATTGTTATAAAGTTCTGTTTCATGAATACTTGACTGGTCTGAACCCTGTGGTCGAAACCCAAAAGATTACCCCCTATTATGTCAAAAAAAACGGATTATGATGTTTTAATTATTGGCAGCGGCGCAGCTGGCCTCAGCTTGGCTCTGCGCCTGCCTTCCGACACCAGTATCGCTGTGGTTGCCAAACGGGAACTGATAGAGGGCAACACGCTATATGCCCAGGGCGGTATCTCTGCAGTCCTGGATGAGGCTGATTCTCTCGAATCCCATATCCAGGACACCTTACGCGCCGGTGCAGGCCTGTGCGATGAAGAAATCGTCAAGCTGGTGGTGGAGAATGGCCCACAGAACATCCGCTGGCTGCTGAATCAGGGTGTTGAATTCACCCAGCAACCATCTACAGGATCATCGGGCTATCACCTGACCAGGGAAGGTGGCCACAGCCACCGCCGGGTTGTTCATGCAGCAGATGCAACAGGCAAAATGGTGGAGCTGAGCCTTGAGGACCAGGTACGCAAACGCCCCAACATTACTCTGCTGGAATACCATATTGCCATTGACCTCATCTGCACCCCGCGAGGCAACGGCAAGCAGCCCAGACGCTGCTATGGTGCCTACTTGCTGAACCTCAAGGACGACCGGGTGAAATCCATCGGCGCCCGCTGCGTAGTGCTGGCCACAGGCGGCTCGAACAAGGTCTATCTCTATACCAGCAACCCCGATGTGGCAACGGGCGACGGTATTGCCATGGGCTGGCGCGCAGGCTGCCGTATCGCCAATATGGAGTTCATCCAGTTTCATCCCACCTGCCTTTATCATACAGATGCCAAATCATTCCTGGTAACGGAAGCCGTGCGTGGAGAAGGTGGCATCCTTATATTGCCCAACGGCAAACGCTTCATGGATGCCTATGACAAACGGGGAGAACTGGCACCCCGGGATATCGTGGCCCGCGCCATCGACAACGAAATGAAACAGCATGGCCTGGACAGTGTTTTTCTGGACATCAGCCACAGGGATACGAATTTCATTCGCAGCCATTTCCCGACCGTTTACAGCAAATGTCTGGAGCTGGGAATAGATATCACCCGTGAGCCCATTCCCGTTGTACCCGCCGCCCACTATACCTGCGGCGGCATCTGGACAGACAAGACAGCCCATACAGATATTCTTGGCTTGTACGCGGTTGGCGAAACGGCCTATACCGGGCTGCATGGCGCCAACCGCATGGCCAGTAATTCCCTGCTGGAGTGCCTGGTATTCAGTGAACTTGCCGCTGCAGACATAAGCTGCCAGTTGCAAAAGGAGGAAACACCCCGCCCTCCCCGGCTGCACTGGGACGAAAGCCGGGTTACCGATTCAGATGAGGCTGTGGTGGTAGCGCACAACTGGGATGAGTTACGGCGATTCATGTGGGATTATGTAGGAATCGTCCGCCGCAACAAGCGCCTCGCCAGGGCAAGACGCCGCATCAATCTGCTGCAGCATGAAATACAGGAATATTACAGCAATTTCCGCGTGACCAATGATCTGCTGGAGCTGCGCAATCTTGCTGATGTCGCGGAGCTGATCATTCTCTCAGCCATGCGTCGCCGGGAAAGCCGCGGCCTGCATTTCAACCGGGACTACCCCTGGCAAGATGAAAACCAACGCCAGCCTACCATCCTGATTCCTGACAACTACGTCTCCAGCAAACGTTAGCCCGCATTTCTCACCGGATCGGAAGCTCCTTATGGAAAAAAAACAATGATTCAATCCATTACCAATAATCAGATAATTGCCGGTATCTTCACCCTGCCCTGTCCGGGTTTCCACCCGATCTGGCGGCGCATTTTGCCAGATCAACCGGAATTCCCGAACCCCGGTGAGAAATACAGGTTAGCGCCCCATGATTGAAATTGTCATTGCTGACTATCAAAACCCGGCTCATCAACAGGCCATTCTGTATCTGCTCGATGCCTACGCCCGTGATCCCATGGGCGGCAACAACCCGCTGAGCGCCAGTGCCAGGCAGCGGCTTATTCCTGCACTGATTGCTCAGTCAGGTGCCCTGAGTATTCTTGCGTTTGACGGAGATATGCCCGTGGGACTGGTCAATTGCTTTCAGAGTCTGTCTACATTTCAGGCCAGGCCATTGCTCAATATTCACGATGTCACCGTTATGGCAGAATATCGCGGACAAGGCGTCAGCCAGATGATGCTTGAAAAAGTGGAAGAGATCGCATATCAGCGCGGCTGCTGCAAACTCACGCTGGAAGTGCTGGAGGGAAATCAGACCGCAAAAAATGCCTACAGGAAATACGGCTTTTGCAGCTATGAACTGGATCCTGGACTGGGCCAGGCTCTGTTTTGGGAAAAGAAGCTCAGGTGCTGATCTTCAGCCGGCCATTTTCCGACATGGCCACGGCAATCGCCCGGGTCTGAGGGAAATTCGCCAGAACAATCATGCTGATCACGGTAATGGGCACACTCAGGAACATGCCGGTCACGCCCCACATCTGTCCCCAGAACGACAGCGCAAGAATCACCACCAGCGGGCTAAGATTGAGCGATGACCCCATCAAGCGCGGCTCCAGCACGTTTCCGATAAGCACTTGCAGCGTCCCCAGTGAGACAAGCAAGGTAATGAAAGGCCCGAAAGTATCGAACTGCACCAGCGACAGTGCTGTCGGCAGCAGCACCGCAATCATGGACCCAATAGTTGGAATGTAGTTCAGCATGAAAATCAGCAATGCCCAGAACGGTGCATAGTCCACCCCCACCCACAGCAAAACAGCATAGCTGAGAATCCCGGTCAGGGCACTTACCATGGTCTTGATATACACATACTGGCGGATCTGGATCTGTATGGCATCCAGCATCTGGGTGATTTTCCTGTGCCTGTCGGCATCCGGAAACATGATGCGCAATTTGATGCCAAAATAGCGCTCTTCCAGTAGCAGGAATACTACATAGATAGCAACCAGTCCCGCATTCCCGGCCAACCCCATGATTGCGGCTGCAAAACTACCGATGATCCCGCCAAGATCCAGATCTTTCGCCCAGTGCGCGATGGCAGGAGCCACTTCTACGCCGGTTAACGAGGCCAAACGCTCCAGAATCTTTGTAACATTGTCCTGATAATTCGGCGCTGCAATTTTGACCTGTTCCACGGTATCGCCAATCATTTGCACCATACCACTCAACAGCAGGACAACCACCACCAGCGCCAGGAAAAGGCTCACATGCTGAAAAGGCTGGATACCATAAATGGAGAGGCCGTGGATTTTCAGGGAAATGGCATCGATGATGTACCAGATAATCAACGCGATGGCAAAAGGCACCAGCAGTGACTTGCCGATCACCAGGAAAGCAATTACTGCGGCCAGGGCGACGATGGTTGCAGTCAGTCTTTGTGGCATGTTTAGGCTCCCTTTGATGCAACAATCATGGCCAGATCCGATATGTCTGTGGGCTGTAAACAGATTCCCCCGTCTTCCCGGTAATAGTGCACCTGCAGCCCCTGAAACAAGTGCAGCAGCTCATTCTTTTCCAGGCGCCAGGCATTCGTTGATGGCCCTCTGTCCAGACACACATCCTGCACAAATGTCTGGTAGAAGATCATACCCTTTGGCCGCAGTGCCTGAATCAGCCGTGGTATGAGCGTGCGTTCAAGGAAAAACGATACCAGAATCAGATCAAAACTGGCTGCTTCAGGAGGACAAGCCGTCACATCCCTGACCTGTGTTTCGATCTTCAAGCCGTTTTCCCGGGCATGTTCCTCCAGCTGCGCAATGGCGACGGAGGAAAAATCCCAGGCGTGGGTTTCAAGAGCGGATTGCGCCAGAAGCATGGCATTCGCCCCGCGCCCACAGGCAAGATCCAGCGCTTTTCCGGAATGCGGCAACAGATGCCTGTTTCTCAACAATACCTGGGCTGCGCTGCCCTGGCCATCAGCCTCCTGATGCCGCTGGTTCCATTTCTCGACAACATCCCCAGGAGTCAAAGACTGCCCAGCCCGCGGGCGAGATCCGCCTTGATGTCTGCAATATCCTCAAGGCCCACGGAAATACGGATCAACCCATCGCTGATGCCAGACTCAGCCCGCTCTTCTGGCGCAACACGGCCATGGGTAGTGCTGGCCGGGTGAGTCACCGTGCTTTTGGTATCCCCGAGGTTGGCCGTGATAGACAGCAGTCGCGTGGCATCAATCACTTTCCAGGCAGCAGCCTGGCCGCCTTCGACTTCAAAGGAAAGCACGCCGCCAGGCAGTTTCATCTGCTTGTTTGCCAGCGCTTTTTGTGGGTGGCTTTCAAGTCCCGGATAATGCACATGAATTACCCCGGGCTGCTCTTGCAGCCATCCGGCAAGTTCTGCGGCATTGGCGGAATGGGCTTTCATGCGTAAATCCAGGGTCTCCAGGCCATTAAGGAATACCCAGGCGTTGAAAGGACTCATGCTGGGGCCTGTGGTGCGCAACACGCCATAGACATCTTCACCAACTTTGTTTCTGTCCCCGACAACCGCTCCTCCCATGCAGCGCCCCTGGCCATCCAGATACTTGGTAGCGGAATGGATCACAATATCGGCACCAAAATCCAGCGGACGTTGCAGCACAGGGGTGCAGAAACAGTTATCCACCACCAGCAGACAATCATGTTCATGAGCCAGATCAGCCAACGCCTGTATATCGCCCAGCTCCCCCAGGGGATTAGACGGTGTTTCCACGAACAGCATTCTGGTATTGGGTCGAATGGCGGCTCGCCAGGCATCGATATCAGTCAGGGGGACATAGGAGGTTTCTATGCCAAAACGCCCCAGATACTTGTTGAACAAGATCACCGTACTGCCAAAAATACTGCGGGAACTGAGCAGATGATCGCCCTGCTCCAACAGCCCCACACAGGTGGTCATGATCGCCGCCATGCCCGTAGCCGTAGCCACACAGACCTCACCCCCTTCCATAACTGCCAGGCGCTCCTCAAAATTTCTTACGGTGGGATTGGTAAAGCGCGAGTAGATGTTACCGGCTTCATCACCGGAAAAACGGGCGGCAGCCTGGGCTGCGCTTTTATATACATAACTAGAAGTCGTAAAAATGGGCGGGGAATGTTCTCCCTCGGCAGTTCGATGGTGACCTGCACGAACCGCCAGCGTTGCCATTTTCCAGTCAGAATAATCGTCCATTTCAGGCTCCATTGTGCAAATCGATCACATCTGATTTGGTATCCCGTTCGGCTTTGGCATGGTCGTTACGATCATTTTCCAACACTTGCAGATACTCGCTGCTCACGTCACCGGTAACATACTCGCCATTGAAAACCGAAGCATCAAAGCGATCAACCTTGACCATACCCTTTTTCTGCACCGCATCAATCAGGTCTTGCAAATCCTGATAGATCAATTTGTCCGCACCGATGATCTGGCAGATCTCTGCCGTGGTGCGGTTGTGCGCAACCAGTTCCGACGCCGCAGGCATGTCGATGCCATAGACATTAGGGAAACGCACCGGGGGAGCCGCCGAGGCCAGATACACCTTGTTGGCACCTGCATCCCTGGCCATCTGCACAATTTGCTTGGAGGTGGTACCGCGCACAATAGAATCATCCACCAGCAGCACATTTTTGCCCTTGAACTCTACATCAATGGGATTGAGCTTGCGGCGCACGGACTTTTTTCGCGCAGTCTGCCCCGGCATGATAAAGGTGCGGCCGATATAGCGGTTCTTGATGAATCCTTCCGTATAGGGCAATTTGAGCTTGTTCGCCAGGCTCAGGGCGGCAGTGCGACTGGTATCCGGTATAGGAATGACCACATCGATATCATGATCCGGCCATTCGTTCCGGATTTTCTTTGCCAGCTTAACGCCCATGCGCAACCGCGCCTTGTGTACGAAAATATCATCGATGATGGAATCGGGTCTGGCAAAATACACAAACTCGAAGATGCAGGGCGAGCGTACCGCCTCTTCTGCGCACTGCCTGGCATGAAACTCACCGGTACGGGTGATGATAATTGCTTCCCCGGGGGCTACATCCCGCACCAGCCGAAAACCCAGGGTATCCAGGGCAACACTCTCGGAAGCGATCATGAATTCCTTGCCGTCAGGCGTGTCACGTTCGCCAAACACCACGGGACGGATGCCATGAGGATCCCGAAAGGCAATCACACCATAGCCGGGAATCATTGCGACAGCAGCATAGCCCCCACGGCAACGCTTGTGCACCGTTTCCACAGCGCGAAAAATATCTTCTTCGTCAAGCGTCAGATGTGGCGGATAAGAACTCAGCCCGTGGGCAAAGATATTCAGCAGAATCTCTGAATCAGATTCTGTATTGATATGGCGCAAGTCTTCACGAAAAAGATCCTGCTTCAGCTCGTCTGCATTGGTCAAATTGCCATTATGGGCAAGAACAATTCCATAGGGAGAATTCACATAGAAAGGTTGTGCTTCCGCTGAAGAAGAACAGCCAGCGGTGGGATAGCGCACATGCCCTATACCCATATTTCCCCGCAGCCGGATCATGTGGTCAGTTTTGAACACATCACTGGCAAGGCCGTTGTTCTTGCGCAAATGCAGCTTCCCGTTTTCACAGGTAACGATGCCAGCAGCATCCTGACCACGGTGCTGCAGCACCAGCAATGCATCGTACAAGGACTGGTTGACAGGCCCCGTACCTACGATACCAACAATTCCACACATGAGTCAGAGCTTCCTGAAGTACATCATCAACAATGAACTGTTCATACTAATTCCTGTCCGGCAAGCTGCACAAGCAGTTACTGCGCCAGCGGCGGCGCTGGTGGCACGGGAACGACAGTTTCCGGCTTCGGCAAATCCGGCAAACCGGCGGTCAAAAACTGAAACTTGTCCGCCACCTCCGGCGGCAGCAGTTCCTTCAACCACAGCGCCAGTTCCTGAAAATAGGGTATCAGCACAGACTGCTGCCACCAGGGATCCTGCGGCAGGGGCGTCAATCCGGCCAGCAACACCAGAATCGCCATCAGCAACACCCCTCTGGCAAGACCAAAAATCATGCCGATGAAACGGTCGCTACCACTCAACCCGGTGCTGTTGATGAGACGAATCACCAGATAGTTCAACAACCCACCCACCGCCAGGGACAGCACCATGAGGATAACAAAGGCCACACCCAGACGCACCGATGGTGTGGTGACAAAAGGCTCCATGCGCAAGGAAAGATCACGAAAGAATGTCCAGCTGATCCAGAACGCCAGCACCCATACGGCCAAAGAAAAAGCCTCCCGCACAAAGCCACGGATGAGGCTGATCAAGGCCGAGATCAGAACAATGCCCAGTATGACAAAATCCACCCAGATGAGCTGCGTATCAGCCATGCTCAGGGATACCGGACAATCTGGCCTTTGACGCCGGAAATCTTGTTGATGCGTGGAAGCAGCTTTTGCGCACGTTTCTTGTCAAGCTCCGGCCCTACCTGAACCCGAAAATACTTCTTTCCAGCGACAGTGACCGCCGCAGGGTTCATCGTATCCAGCCCCGCCTTGCGTAGCTTCTTCACCAGTTTTTCAGCACTGGCGCGGGAAGAGAAACTGGCCACCTGCACCACCCAGGCGGAAGGAGAAGATGAGGGTTTGGGGACGACAGGCTTTTTCTCGGCTTTCTGCCCGATTTTTATCTCAGGCTTTGTTTCGGAAACCACGGGGGGCTTTGACTTTGGTTTGACCTCAGGCTTCACTGCAACAGGCGCCGGGGGTGCGGCGGTGACATCCGGGGCCGGCGCATGGCTTGCTGGCGGGGTTTCGGGAGTGGGGAGCTCATCCTTCGGGGGAGCATCCTGCAACAGGGAAGGGTCAAAGTTCCGCGCCGGCTCCTCGGGGATGGAAGCCATTTTTTCCGGGTGCCTGACAACCGGCTTGTGGCTAAGCAACATAGGCAGAAAAATGATTGCCAGAGCAACCAGCACCGAGGCACCAATAAGGCGGCGCTTTAACTGTTCATCCACAGTTTGGATCCAGACCCAGGAATGTAAAGTTCACATTATAACCCAAGATCCGCGATTGATGGCGGCGCATAGCACAAGCTCTTGAGCTGTCCCGCTCTATGAAAAATCTCACCAGGCCTATGTGCATGGCTGCAATTTTTCATTACGCGATCCAAATCAATATCTTGCACTCTGTATCCACAATCAATCACGGATCTTCACCCGCGTGTGTTTTTCGGCTCGAACAGTAAACCCAACAGTTGGGTAAAGTTACCAGGCCTGTTTGGAAGCTCTGATTCCGTCTGGACGAAGCAGATTGTGATTGAAGCATTCAAGAACAAGGCGAAGGGTAGCGCAAGGCAGGATAGATGCAGGGATGTATCGTAGTAGAACAACGCAGGAGCATTTGTCGAGCAATTGCCAAGATCTTCAAAGCCCCTGCCCCTGATCTACATCCCTGCAGGCCACACAGTTATCGGACGTTTCAATTGCAAGATGCGAGTTCACGACTTGATCAGAACTTCCTTAATCATAGCGTTTTTCAGTGCATCAGCAACGGTGTGAAAGGAGCCGAAAACCACTACCCTGTCTCCTGTGGCAGCCTCCCTGGCCACTGCCTGCATCGCTTTTTCCACGGTCGCATGTGTCTTCAGAGAGAAAGCTCCCGGCATCTTCCTCGCCACCTTGGCAAGCATTTCTGCCGTCTGGCCCCGGTCGTTCCCAATGGTGGCCAAATGCCATTCCTGCACCTGTTCCTGCATCAACCCCAGTACAGCGGCAACATCTTTGCCACGCAGCATGCCCAGTACGGCCAAAGTGCGTCCAGGTATGGGGCTTTCCCGCAACCGGCGCTGCAATGCCCCTACAGCATGAGGGTTGTGCGCCACATCCAGAACCCACTGTACGCCATCCATTTCCAGCACTTGTTGCCTGCCGGACAAGCTAACCGATTCCAGACCCTGGCGAATGGCGGTCTGGCTCACGGGGATACGGTGAGAAAGCACTTCAAAAGCCATCAGAACAGCAGCGGCATTGTCCAGTTGATGCTGGCCGGGCAAGGCGGGATACGGCAAGTCACGCAGCGACCGTGCTGAACCGTGCCAGCTCCAGTGCCCCTTCTCCTCTTCTGAGCGAAAATCCCGGCCATTCACATGCAGCCTGGTTTTCCGCTTCTCCGCCTCCCTGGCGATACTCCCGGGCATATCCCTGCCGGAAAACACTGCTGGCTTTCCCGAACGAAAGATCCCGGCTTTCTCTCTGCCGATGCTTTCCCTGTCGTTGCCCAGCCATTCCTGGTGATCCAGGGCGATGCTGGTAATCATGGCCAGATCCGCATCGATGATGTTCACCGCATCCAGGCGACCTCCCAACCCGACCTCCAGGAGCACCACATCCGGCATGTCCCGGGAAAAAATATACAGGGCTGCCAGGGTGCCGTATTCAAAATAGGTAAGAGGAATGTCTGCCCTGGCTTCGTCGATAGCCTGGAAAGCCTCGACGATCTTCTCATCAGAAACAGGTATGCCATCGAGACGGATACGCTCGTTGTAACACAGCAAATGGGGGGATGTATAACTGCCGGCGCTGTAGCCCGCCTGCCCGAGTATGGCTTCGAACAGGGCAACGGTGGAGCCTTTGCCGTTGGTGCCCGCAATGCTGATCACCGTGCTGGAGGTGAGATCCGGAGGGATGAGTTTTTGCCAAACCTGCTGCGCCCGCTCCAGTCCCAGATCAATGGTTTTCGGGTTGAGGCCTTCCTGCCAGTTCAGCCAGTCATCCAGCCGGGTAAATTTCACGCCGGGTTCCTCAGCAGTAGATCAGGAGCAAGCAGCAGCGTGGTTCAGGATACCCAATACATTATGCAGCCGCTCGCGCATCTGCTCCCGCGGCACGATCATGTCGATCGCACCGTGTTCGAGAAGAAATTCACTGCGCTGAAAACCTTCTGGCAGTTTTTCCCGCACCGTCTGTTCGATAACCCGTGGCCCGGCAAAACCGATGAGGGCACCGGGTTCGGCCACATTCACATCGCCGAGCATGGCCAGACTGGCGGACACGCCTCCCATGGTCGGATCGGTCATGACGGAGATAAAGGGAACACCCTTGTCCGCCATGCGTTTGAGCACCGCAGATGTTTTGGCCATTTGAAACAGCGAGAACAGGGATTCCTGCATACGTGCGCCGCCACTGGCAGAAAAACAAACATAGGGAATGCGCTTCTCCAGCGCGATATTGGCGCCCCGCACAAAGCGCTCACCCACCACGGAACCCATGGATCCGCCCATAAACCTGAACTCGAAGGCGGCCGCCACCAGATCCATGCCCTTGAGTTTGCCGCGCATGACGATCAATGCATCTTTTTCTTCCGTGGCTTTTTGCGCCGCCGTGAGACGATCTTTGTATTTCTTGCTGTCTTTGAACTTCAGCGGATCTTCCGCCTGAAGGTCTGCGGCAATCTCTTCCCTTGACTCCTTGTCCAGAAACAACTCCAGACGGCGCCGCGCACCAATGCGATTGTGATGCCCGCATTTTGGGCAGACATCCATGTTTCTTTCCATCTCCGCACGATACAAAATAGCGCCACAGCCAGGGCATTTGTTCCACAGGCCTTCGGGCACGGCTTTCTTGGCGCTGCCTTCGGTGCGGATAACACTGGGGAGAAGTTTGTCAAACCAGCTCATGGGATACCTCAAATGATTCGGAAACAGCGCTCAGACGGCATCCATGGCCGTGCGCATTTCCTGAAGCAATTGCTTAAGTTCTGCGCCTATCTTATCAGGTTTGCTGATATTTGCCTCTATTCTGGAAACCAGGGCGCTGCCCACCACCACCGCATCGGCAATTTTTGCCATGGCAGCAGCCATGGAGGCATCCTTGATGCCAAAACCCACGCCCAGGGGCATATCGGTTACATCCCGGATTTCCTTGAGCTTTGCCGCCACTTCCTCCAGCACCAGATTGGCGGAACCGGTTACACCTTTCAGGGAGACATAATAAACAAACCCGCTGGCGGCATCGGCGATCATTTCCAGGCGCCGGCGATGGCTGGTGGGTGCGGCCAGAAAAACCGCATCCAGCGCTTCTGCACGCAGCGCCCGCACCAAGCCATGGCTTTCCTCGGGGGGAACATCCACCGTCAGAGCGCCATCCACGCCGGCCTTCGCCGCGCTGCGGGCAAAGGCTTCATACCCCATAACCTCGATGGGATTGAGATAGCCCATGAGAATGACCGGCGTGTGGTCATTGGTTTGGCGGAAGGCTTCGACCATGCCGAACACGTCGCGCAGGGATACATGATGTTCCAGCGCCCGCTCGCTGGCGCGCTGGATCACGGGGCCATCAGCCATGGGATCGGAAAATGGCACACCAAGCTCGATGATGTCCGCCCCGGCTTCCACCAGGTCATGCATGAATCCGACGGTCAGATCGGGATGTGGATCCCCAGCAGTAATAAAGGGCAGCAGGGCGGTGCGCCCCTGGGCCTTGAGATCGGCAAAACAGCCGGCAATGCGACTCATATTTCTATTCCCTCGATGGCTGCGACGGTATGCATATCCTTGTCCCCTCTTCCGGAAAGGTTTACCAGTACTTTCTGATCCGGATTCATGGTTGCGGCCAACTGCAACGCATAGGCAACGGCATGGCTGGATTCCAGGGCGGGGATGATGCCCTCGGTGCGGGTGAGCAGATGGAAGGCGGCCAGGGCTTCCTGATCATCGATGGCCACATAGTTGGCACGACCCATGTCCTTCAGCCAGGCGTGCTCCGGACCAACCCCGGGGTAGTCCAGCCCGGCGGAAATGGAATGGGTTTCGATGATCTGCCCATCCTTGTCTTCCATGAGATAGGTGCGGTTGCCATGCAGCACACCGGGAGATCCGGCACACAAAGGCGCTGCATGATGTCCGGTTTCCAGGCCGTCTCCAGCCGCTTCCACACCATAAATTGCCACTCCTTCATCTTCCAGGAAGGGATGGAACAAGCCGATGGCGTTGGAACCACCACCCACGCAGGCCACCAGAGCATCCGGCAGGCCACCGCTCATATCCTGAATCTGCTGGCGCGCCTCGCGGCCGATGATGGTCTGAAAGTCCCGCACCATGGCAGGATAGGGATGGGGCCCCGCTACGGTGCCAATGATGTAGAAGGTGTCATCGACCGTTGCCACCCAGTCACGCATGGCTTCATTGAGCGCATCCTTGAGCGTCCTGGAACCGGAAGATACAGGTCGCACTTCAGCACCAAGAAGACGCATGCGGTACACATTGGCTTCCTGGCGAGCCACATCCACCTCGCCCATGTATACCACGCATTCCAAACCCAGGCGGGCGGCAACCGTAGCCGTGGCCACACCATGCTGCCCTGCCCCGGTCTCGGCAATGATACGGCGCTTGCCCATGCGCTTGGCCAGCAGAGCCTGGCCGATGGTGTTATTGACCTTGTGGGCGCCGGTGTGGTTCAGATCCTCGCGCTTGAGATAGATCTGCGCACCACCATTTTCCCGGCTCAGGCGCTGTGCGTGGTAGATGGGGGACGGACGGCCCACATAGTGTTGCAGATCGGCGTCCAGTTCTGCGAGAAAATCCGGATCAGCCAGATATTTCTCATAGGCCTGGCGCAGTTCCTGCAATGCCTCCATGAGGGTTTCCGCCACGAATATGCCGCCATAAGGGCCGAAATGCCCACGCTCGTCGGGCATATTCATGAATGATTCATTTTTCTCCAAGTTCCACACCTCGCATGAATTGCTCTATCTTTTCCTGATCTTTGACTCCCTTCGAAATTTCCACACCCCCGCTTACATCCACGGCATAGGGGCGTACGCTGCGCACTGCCGAGGAGACATTCCCTGCGTCCAGGCCACCGGCCAGAATGATGCGACCGGCCAACTCAACCGGGATACGTTTCCAGTCAAAACCCTCACCAGTGCCACCGGGGATTCCGGGCTTGTAAGCATCCAGCAACAGTGCCGCAGCACCCTGATAATCCCGGCTCATCTGCATCAGATCCACATCGTCTTTCATGCGTATGGCCTTGATCCAGGGGCGTCCATGTTGGGCGCAGTACGCCGGGATTTCGTTGCCGTGAAACTGGATCCGGTCGATCCTCAGGTTCTGCACCACTTCCGCAATACGCTCTCTGTCCGCATCCACGAACAAGGCGACAGTGGTTACAAATGGGGGAAGTTCCGCCACGATGCGCCTGGCCTGCTCCACGTCGATATACCTTGGACTGGGTGGGTAAAACACAAAGCCCAGGGCATCGGCGCCGGCATTTACAGCCGCCATGGCATCTTCCAAACGGGTGATGCCGCAGATTTTGACTCGGGTTCGCATAGGGCGGGATTATACCATCAGCAAGCCGGAATCCCGGGTATTCGCGGGTATTTCGTATTCTGCATCATAGTCCACCTGATGGAAATACAGGCCGTCCGCCGCGGCCGTCATGCCCCCCAGCCTCCTGTCTCTGTGCACCAGGACTTCCCCGGCCCAATCCGGATCACGCTCTCCCGAGCCGATGGCGATGAGCACACCGGCAATGTTTCTCACCATATGGTGCAAAAAACCATCCGCATGGACTTCCATGATCACGAAATCACCATGGCGGCTTACGGTTAATGAATGCAGATTTCTTACCGGGCTTTTCGCCTGGCAGCGCACGGTGCGGTAACTGGTGAAATCGTGCCTGCCCCGCAGCATTTGTCCTGCCTGGTGCATTAGTACGGCATTCAGGGGGCGATGTATCCAGGTCGCCAGGCCGGAAAGGATTGCAGGACGGCTCATGCGATTCAAAATGAAATAGCGGTAGGTTCGCCCACGGGCGGAAAAACGCGCATGGAACTCCTGAGGCACCTCTTTCGCCCAGAGTACGCTGACATCTGCGGGTAACTTGATATTGGCACCCATTACCCAACCATGCGGGGGGCGCACGGCATCTGTATCAAAATGAATAACCTGTGCATCGGCATGTACGCCCGTGTCCGTACGGCCTGCAGCAAAAACCTGAACCTTATGATCCGCCACAGAGGAAAGCGCCTGTTCCACTGCCAGCTGTATGCTGCGTACGCCACTCTTCTGGGTCTGCCAGCCATGAAAGCGGCTACCATTGTATTCAATCCCCAGTGCAATTCTCACTTTTCCTCCAAGACCGGCAGCCGGACTAGCAAAAATAAGGGCGCCGAAGCGCCCTTTAGGAAGTATTCGATACAGAAAAATCAGTCTTTGAGCTGATCCAGCAACTGCAAAGCCAGGTCTTTTTGTTCCGGTGTGCCGTCTTCCTCGACTTCCTGGAGAATTCCACGGGCGCCGTCAGCATCACCGATTTCCATAAATGCCTTGGCAAGCTCCAGCTTGGTTTCTACTTCATCACCAATAACGGAATCCTCGCCAACAGACACTTCCAGATCGTCTTCCAGCCCGGAAATCTGGCTGTCCGGGGTAATCTCTTCATCCAGATTGGAGAAGCGATCGTCTTCCAGGTCCAGGGGTTCATCCAGTATCTGCGAATCCGCCATGACCCCTTCAAGGTCACCGGAAAGGTCAGCCAGCGCCTCATCCAGATTCGTGGTACCCACCTCCAGATCACCCAGATCATTGATATCGAGCATTTCCGTGTGCAATTCCGTTTCCGACAAGGCCTGGTTATCTGCGCTTGCCAGCTGGTCTGTGCTGATGCTGTCATCAGATTTTCCGGAAGCGCTGCCTTCTTCGGTCTGCAGGCTGGAAAAATCCAGATCCAGTTCACTAAAGCCTTCCACGGACTCGCTGTCTACACTCAAGGCAGAGTCCACTTCCTCGGCCAGGGTGCTCAAATCCAGAGACAACTCGCTGTCGTCCCCTGCATAGTCAGTCGCCTCTGTCGCCGCAGCGGCAGTAGCAGCAACGGCAGCGGAAACACCGGCGATAAACAGCGGATTCGTCTTGTCCAGATCCTTGCCCATGGTCTGGATGTGCTCCCAGGCCTTGGGATCTTCCTCATGCTGGCCACTCTGCACCATTTCTTCCGCAAGGGAAGCAAAGGCATCCTTCTTCTGCGTGGCATAATAGACTTCCAGCATTTTGTATTTCACTGCCGCTGAGTCATTCCCCGTCGCCATCGCCTCGCGCAGGATTTCCTCCGCCTGCTGGTAACGGCCATAGGCGATATATACATCTGCCTCCGAGACCGGATCCACCTCTGCGGTATCTTCCTGCAACCCTTTAAATTCCTCTGTGGAGTATTCACTCAGGAAAGAGGTATCACCAACGGATCCCGCCGCCATACTGTCTGCAACGGTATCGGTCAGGCTGGACTCATCTTCCAGCAGAATACTTTCCTGATCAACAGATTGCTCCCTCATTTGCGAGGCCGGCATTACAGACCTGCCGGAATTCTTCTTTCTTCTGCCAAAAACCAGGGCCAGTAATGCCAGGAAAAACGCACCGCCACCCGCAGCAGCCAGTTGCCAGTTCTCCTGCACCCAGGCCAGCGCGGCATCCACCAGAGAGAGCTTTGCAGGTGTCTCCGGAGCTTTTGCAACGGGCTCAGGGGCTGGCTGCGGCTCTTCCTCAACCACTGCCGGCTCTGAATCAGCCACTACTTCCTCTTCTGCGGCAGCAATTTCCTCGACTGGCTCCTCG
>Ga0256834_1000128_pt1 | contig 50537 bp, 47 predicted proteins | sample 4281140metaG_FD_190536 | JGI IMG/M metagenome (GOLD analysis project Ga0256834, IMG submission 190536) | Hydrothermal vent microbial communities from East Pacific Rise, Pacific Ocean - 4281-140 | ecosystem: Environmental > Aquatic > Marine > Hydrothermal vents | place: Pacific Ocean: East...
AATAACCTGTGCTGCGGAGGTCTCCTGGCCAAACCGCAAACCAACCCCCCTGAAGCCGCACTATCCAAACGGTTTGGGACTTAAATTTATAGACTTGTCGGCACCGATTTACAAGGCTATCCTGCGTTTGGCCGACAAAAAACCATTTGGTTAACAGTGAAATTTTAAATAGCTGAAGAGGAATAGATGAAAATTTATATTGATCGAAACAAATGCCATGGTTCAGGTGAGTGCCTAAAAGCCTGTCCACATGGTGCATTACAAATCATCGATTACAAAGCTGTTGTTGATCACAACCGATGTGATCTGGATGGATTATGTATCCCGGCCTGCCCACACGACGCTATCCTCTTTACAGAGGATGGCTAGTGTCCCGTGCGGCTAATCCTATCCTTTAATTATGGCCCTTTTGCCCGTTGTCTGCGTTGCGCCTCTTTGGCTTAACGCACGCTAGGCCTTCATCAGCACGCCTTGACAGCAACCAAAATGTCTCAGAATTATACGTCACGATTAACCGCACGGGACACTAGGTGCCTGTGACCTTCTGGTTTTAACTATCCTTCCGTATCAATATCCGCTTCAACAACGAAACGCTTAATTTTGCGTGTGGTGGTTTTCGGAAACTCGTCACTGCGCAAGGTGAAACGCTTGACTCGTTTGTAATCAGCAAGCTGTTTGCCGCGTTTCATTACCTCACGACGGATAAGCGCCTCGGTCTCCTGTTCGTCGAGCGGACCCTTGCCGGACTCAACTGCGTAGCTGTCCAGAGCGTCCTGGTCCAGGTAAATCATGGCATAGACCTCTTCAGAGGTATCATCAACTTTGTGTCCATAGACCATGACCTCAGCTATAAACGGGCTGTTTGAGAGCTCGTTTTCCACTTCTTCAGGATAAACGTTCTTGCCGTTTGCCGTCACAATCAAGTTCTTAAGCCGTCCGCATATTGACAGGTAGCCGTCATCTTCGAGTTTGCCAAGATCGCCGGTATGGTACCAGCCTTCCGTAATGGCTTCATCTGTGGCCACCTGATTATTATAATAGCCAAGCATGATATTGGGACCCTTGGCCCAGATTTCACCGACACCTTCAGCGTTTGGTTCGTGGATCTTGACTTCGATTCCCGGCATCGGCCGACCGACCGTACCAAGGCGATTAACTGTGGGGGTCTCAACGGCAATGACCGGTGATGTCTCAGTAATGCCATACCCCTGGTAAACATTAAGCCCCAACTCCATAAGGGTGGCAGCGACGACCGGATCCAGAGCAGCACCACCGCTGATGAAGACCGGGTTGCCACCAAAGGCTTCCCGGACCTTTTTGGTGATCAACGATCGGGTTGGAGCAAAAGCAAAAAGCGCTTTAGACATCTTCTTAGCTTCGATCTTTTTTGTCATGCGATCGGCAAGCAGTCGAAAAACAGCTGGAACGCCAAGCAAGAAGTTTGGTTTGACTTCACCGAGGTTATCACCCAGTTTACGCAGACTTTCGGCAAAGGAAACAGTGCCTCCCACAGAGAGCGGCAGTAGAATTCCGGCAACTTGTTCAAAGACATGATTAATTGGCAAAAAGGAGAGGGTATGCATGCTTGAGTCAAGTTCGAATAGTTCTACGGCACTGTGAATGTTGCTGGTTAAGTTGGCATGACTCAGCATGGCGCCTTTGGAACGTCCGGTCGTTCCTGAAGTGTAGAGAATGAGTGCCGGATCGAACGACTGAGCTTGTGACAAGGGTGGTAGCGATGTCTTTTGGAAGTCTTCAAGTGATTCCACCATGAATAGAGGGAGATCCTTGTCCTGAGCACTTAGCAGGCGTGAAAAGAAGTTCTTTTTCTCCTTGCCGGATTTGTCTGTAGCTGGTGTCGGCACTACCATTGAATGGAAATTCTCAGCTAACTTCTCAAAATTATTGACATCAACATCATCAATCATATATTGGCGACTGAGACGGTGCCATTCGCTGACCACTGTCGCCAGGGCGCTTTCAGCCTGTGGTGAAAGCTGCCCCTTGCTGCTATTGGTATGATTCATAAGGACAATTTTTTCGATGGATGGCAGACTTTCAGCAAGGTCGAAGATTGTTTCGAGAAAGGCTTGCTCGGTGAAGAGCACGCGGGTGCCACTGTCGATAAGAATGTGGCGCAGTTCGCCATGTTTAAGGTCTTTGTCGATCGGCACGGTGATAGCATCGCATTTGAGAATGCCAAAGTTAATCATCATCCATACCGGAGAAGATGGGGCCAATAGGGCAACGCGGTCACCAGCATTCAGGCCCCATTCGGTGAGTCCAGCTGCGATCTGATCAGAAGTTTTCCAGAGGGTTTCATAACTGTACTCGACCCAGCGACCGTCTACCTTGTGGCGAAGCGCTGTCTTTTTGGCGTATTTTTGGCAGCTTTTCTGCAACATCTCGATAATTAACGACATCGTTTTTTTCTCCCTGTTTTTTTTGCATTTTAGTCAAGCAGGTGCCTGTATAGCAAGAACAAAGCCGATAAGATTTTGCTTCTTTACAAATCATCAATATTCCGATATTTTTCATTGTTGTTCAAATTAGTCAAATAGCTGTAAGGAATATGTTTAACACATTATGAAACAGTCACAGATTCGCAATTTTTCTATTATTGCCCATATCGATCATGGCAAATCAACCTTGGCAGACCGTCTTCTTGAGGTGACCGGAGCTCTTTCCGACCGCGAGAAGACCAACCAGTTTCTCGACAAGATGGATCTGGAACGCGAGCGTGGTATTACCATCAAGGCACAGGCGGTACGCTTGAATTATCGAGCAGACGATGGTGAAGATTATATTCTCAACCTGATCGATACGCCAGGTCATGTTGACTTCACTTACGAAGTCAGTCGATCTCTATCAGCCTGCGAAGGTGCCTTGCTGGTAGTCGATGCCTCGCAGGGTGTTGAGGCACAAACACTGGCCAATGTTTACCTGGCCATTGATGAGAACCTCGAAGTCTTTCCGGTCTTGAACAAGATCGATCTGCCCAGTGCCGATGCTGAACGGGTACGGGATGAAATTGAGGAGATCATTGGTCTAGACGCCAGCGACGCCGTACTTGCCAGCGCCAAAGAGGGTATTGGCATTGATGAGATCCTCGAGGCAATTGTACATAACATCCCGGCACCACAAGGTGATCCTGATGCACCCCTGAAAGCTCTGATCTTTGATTCCTGGTACGATCCTTACCAGGGTGTTATCGTTCTTATTCGTGTGATCGACGGTGCAGTAAAAAAGGGCGACCGTATCTGCTTGATGGCGAGTCGCAAGGAATACGAGGTGCTTAAAGTCGGTGTTTTTGCCCCACACACGATGGCGGTAAATGAGCTCTCTGCCGGGGAAGTTGGTTTCCTTGCCGCCAGCATCAAGGTGGTTCAGGATGCCACCGTTGGTGATACCATCACTCATGTGCGCAATCCAACGGAAAAAGCATTGCCCGGTTTCAAAGAAGTCAAACCGATGGTTTTTTCCGGTCTTTATCCGATCGACTCCGGTGATTATGACGACTTACGCGACGCCATGGAGAAGTTGCGCCTCAATGACCGATCATTCACTTTCGAACCGGAAAATTCGATGGCACTTGGCTTCGGCTTTCGCTGTGGCTTCCTCGGGTTGTTGCATATGGAAATCATTCAGGAACGTCTGGAGCGCGAGTTCGGCGTTAGCCTGATCACTACTGCGCCGACCGTTGTTTACCGGGTGACCACCAACAAGGGCGAGACAATCAATGTTGACAGTGCCAATAAACTGCCTGATGTCCAGAACATAGACAAGATTGAAGAGCCGTTCATCCTTGCCTCCATCCATGTGCCGACCGAATTTGTCGGTGCAGTACTGGCTCTCTGCGAAGAGAAGCGTGGTATACAGCGTGAAATTAAATACCTTACGGCCACTCGCGTTATTGTTATCTATGAGCTACCGCTCAATGAAATTGTTCTCGACTTCTATGACCGCCTTAAAACTCTGTCACGTGGTTACGCTTCACTAGATTACGATCATCTCGACTATCGGCCGAGTGAGCTGGTGCGTCTTAATGTTCTGATTAACGGTGATCTGGTCGATGCGCTTTCCCTGATTGTACATCGCGAAAAATCTCAGCACCGTGGACGCGATCTGGTTTCAACAATGAAAAAGTTTATCCCCAGACAGCAATTCGAGGTGGCGATTCAGGCAGCTATCGGCAACAAGGTTATCGCGCGAGAGACAGTTAAAGCTTTACGTAAAGATGTTACGGCAAAGTGCTATGGTGGCGACATAACTCGCAAACGCAAACTGCTTGAAAAACAGAAGGCAGGTAAAAAGCGTATGAAACAGGTCGGCAATGTCGAATTGCCCCAGGAAGCCTTCCTGGCCATATTGAAAGTGAAGGAAACCAAATAATGGCTTTTCTCAGCAAGAAAAAGGACACCTATAAACAAGTGAAACCGAAGAAGTCGCAGCTACGTGACTGGACCGAAGCGTTATTTGTTGCGGCGATTTTAGCCCTGATTATTCGTACCTTTGTTGTGCAGGCTTTCAAAATTCCTTCCGGTTCGATGGAAGACACTCTGTTGATTGGTGATCATCTGTTGGTCAATAAGTTCATCTACGGAACTCATCTGCCTTTTGTCGATGATGAAATCTTAGCGGTTCGCGATCCTGAACGTGGCGACGTCATCGTATTCGTGTTTCCTGAAGACAAGAATAAGTCTTATTTCAAGCGACGTGATTTCATCAAGAGAGTTATCGGTGTGCCTGGAGACAAGATCGAAATTCGCAGCAAGAATGTCTTTGTCAACGACAAGCGTTATCTGACTCCTCAGGCTGTTTTCAAGGATGGTACACTAACCACTGGTCCTCGCGACAATATGCGACCGATCACTGTGCCGCCAAACAAGTACTTTGTTATGGGTGACAACCGCGATCGCTCCTACGACAGTCGCTTCTGGAGATTTGTTGATAGATCAGCTATCAAGGGTATGGCGTTCATCAAATACTGGTCATGGAACAGCGAGAAATTCAGGCCGCGCTGGAACCGCATAGGCCGACTGATAAAGTAAGTAAATTTTCCGGCCACCTTCGGAAGGATTCTCTTATGAAAATCGCCATATTGGGATTGGCCCAGACGGGTAAGAAAACTCTATTCACCCTGCTTACCGACCGACCTGTACCAGCTAGCCGTAAACCGGGCGAAGCTATCGAAGGAATCGCCCCTATCCACGATAGTCGGGTAGATGCTCTGCATGACCTTTACCAGCCTGCTAAGACCACCTACGCTGAGAACCAGTTTGTCCTCTGCCCCGACATTTCAGCCAACAGCAATACCTCGCGTCAATGGATGGATCCGGCCCGACGCTGCGATCTCCTCTGTGTACTCATCCGGGCTTTCGACTCTCCGGAAATTTTCCACCCCTCTGGTTCTGTAGACCCGGAGCGCGACCGGGCAATGATCGAAGCCGAACTGCTGCTCGCCGATATGCAGCTGGTGGAGACTCGTCTGCAACGCATCACCAAAGAAAAGAAAAGTGGCCAGAGCTCGGCCCAGGCCTTGGAAGAAGACATTCTGCAACGGTTTAACATGGCCCTGGAAGAAGAAAAATTCTTGAGCACGGTAACGCTTGATCCCCAGGAAGAGCAGGTAATTAAAAGTCTCGACCTGGTGACCCGCACGCCACTGCTCTTCGCCTACAATGTTTCTGAGGACGACCTCGGCAAGGACTTCGGTCCTGGTGTGTTTAACGTTTCCTGTGAGATCGAGAGTGAAATTGCAGCTATTGATGATGAAGAGGAACGCCAGGAATTTATGGAGGCTATGGGCATCACCCAGCCCAGTCTCGACCGAATCAATGCCGCTCTTTATGATGCTTTGGGTCTTATGAGCTTCTATACCTCCGGTGAAGATGAGTGTCGGGCCTGGACTATCCGCAAAGGCTCCAGCGCACCAGTGGCTGGCGGCAAAATTCACAGTGATATCGAGCGTGGATTCATCCGGGTCGAGGTTATGAAATACGATGACCTCATGGCTGCTGGCTCTGAACAAGGAGTCAAGCAGGCCGGGAAGATGCAGCTGAACGGTAAAGACTATGCCATTGAAGATGGCGACATCTGCCATTTCCTCTTCAATGTTTAACCCTCCTTGCAGGTTTGCATATACAAATAAACTGTTATAGTTAAACCCTCAATTACATTTCTTTAAGGGAGGTAGACCATGCAGAAACTAATCCGCATCGAACCATCGAAGTGCATTGGTTGCAAAACCTGTGAAATGGCTTGTTCCTTCAAGCACACAGGTGAATTTGCTCCCAGTCGAGCACGTATTGTCAACGAAGTCTTCATCGACGAAGCTAAATTCATCACTGTGACCTGCATGCAGTGTGATGAGCCATGGTGTGAAAAGTCCTGCCCGAAGGGGGCAATCAGCAAAGAGATGCCATCCGGTGTTGTCCTTGTTGACGAGGGTCGTTGTGTTGGTTGCCGAACCTGTGTCAGCGCCTGTCCATTTGGGATGATAAAATATGTGCCCGTTCTCGGCAAGGTTGAGAAATGCAATCTCTGTGGCGGAGATACCCCGGAATGTGTGGTTTTCTGTCCGACCCAATGTCTGACAATTGACGAAGAGGACAAGCCGCTGCGGCAGAAAGTGCTGCGTTTTGTTAACGCAATGAAAGACGGACAAATGGAGGCTTAAGATGAGCGGATGCTATGGAAAACTGTTGCGCGTTGATCTAACAGCTGGAACCTGTAAGATCGAGGCTCTTAACGATAAATGGGCGAAAGAATTTATCGGCGGACGAGGTCTGGCCTCAAAGTACCTGGCTGAAGAGGTAGCTGCAGATATTGACGCACTCTCCCCGAAAAATAAATTAATTATGGCCACCGGTCCCTTGACCGGGACTTACGGCGCGGCCAATGGCCGTTATATGGTGGTGACCAAGTCACCGTTGACCGGCACGATTGCCAGTTCCAACTCGGGTGGTTATTTCCCTTGTGAACTGCGCTATGCCGGTTTCAGTATGATCATCTTCGAAGGCAAGGCAGAACATCCCTGTTATCTGCAAATTTATAATGATCGGGTTGAACTGGTAGGAGCTGTCCATCTCTGGGGAAAACCGACCCAAGAAACCGAAGATGCAATTCTTGCCGAGTTTCATGGTGATGCCAAGGTTGCCTGTATAGGTCCTGCCGGTGAAAACCAGGTGCTTTTTGCCAATATTATGAATGACAAGCATCGTGCCTCAGGCCGCAGCGGGGTTGGTGCCGTAATGGGCAGCAAGAATCTCAAAGCGGTTGCTGTTCGTGGCACAGGAGGCGTCAAGGTTGCCAAGCCGGCGGCTTTCAGGGAGACCGCTATTGAGACTTACGGTATGCTTAAAGAGAACCCGGTCTCTGGTGAAGGGCTTCCTGCTCTCGGCACCCCGGTGCTGGTCAATGTTATCAATCAGTTTGGTGCATTGCCAACCCGGAATTTTCAAGAGGATACTTTTGCCGGAGCAGAGGCAATTTCCGGTGAGGCCCTTGCGGCAACCTACCTGAAGCGCAACAAAGGATGTATGGGCTGTGTTATAGGCTGTGGCCGTGTGACCAGCCTCAGTGGCGCTCGCTTCAGTGGTTCTGGTGAGGGTCCTGAGTACGAAACACTCTGGTCTCTGGGCGCTACTTGCGGAGTTGACGATCTGGCAGCCATCACCAAGGCTAATTATATCTGCAATGAATATGGTATGGATACCATAACTGCTGGAGCAACAGTCGCCTGCGCCATGGAGCTCTATGAAAAAGGGCTGATCAACGAGGCAGAAATTGGCATGTCACTTAACTTTGGTGATGCAGATGCTATGGTCAAGCTGGTTGAGATGGCTGCAAAGAAGGAAGGCTTCGGTGCAAAGATTGCGCTCGGCTCCTATCGACTGGCGGAAAGTTACGGTGCCCCCGAACTTTCGATGACGGTTAAAAAACAGGAGTTTCCTGCTTATGACGGCCGGGGCATGCAGGGGATGGCGCTGAATTATGCCACCAGCAACCGTGGCGCTTGCCATGTGCGTGGCTACCTGGTGTCACCGGAGATTCTCGGCTTACCGGAAAAAATTGATCCACAGGCAACCGACGGCAAAGCCACCTGGGCCAAGATCTTCCAGGATTTCACAGCCGTCGTCGATTCTGTCGGTGTTTGCCTGTTTACCACTTTTGCCTTAGGCGTACCCCAGTTTGCCAAGTTTTACTCAGCTGCAACCGGGGTCGAGCTCACCGATGAAGGACTTCTCGAAGCCGGTGACCGGATCTATAATCTGGAGCGGGTATTCAATCTGGCGGCGGGCATTGACCCATCACAAGACACTCTACCGAAACGTCTGTTGGAAGACCCGATATCCGATGGTCCGCTCAAGGGTGAAGTGGCCAAACTGGATCAGATGCTACCCGAGTATTATGAGCAGCGCGGCTGGAGTGTTAAAGGGATTCCAAGCAAGAAAAAGCTTCAAGAGCTCGGATTGGCTTGATGTCTGCTCATTACGATTTCGTTATCATCGGCAACAGTGCCGCCGGATTGCAGGCGTTGCGTACACTCCGGCGGCACGATCGGCATTCGACAATTGCCATCATTGACCGGGAGGACTGTCCGGCCTACTCACGGGTATTGACCCCTTATTATATCGGCGGTCATATTGCACGAGAGGAGCTTAATATTGTCGACCAAAGCTTCTATGATAGCCTCGGAATTACGACTCTTTTCGGCCAGACGGTGGTCGCCTTTGATCCTGAAAAACATTCGCTGCAACTGGTGGATGGCCGCGATATAGGCTTTGGCAAACTGCTGTTGGCTACTGGTGCCGAAGCACGTACTCTGACTGTTTCTGCGCAGCGATCCTGTGTGCTGCGACATTTGGCTGACGCGGACAAGCTGGTCGGTTTGCTGAAGGAAGCACAAAGTATCACTGCAATTGGTGCCGGACTGGTCAGCCTGCCGCTGCTCTCACATGCGCACAAAGAGATCGAAAAACATCTGATCGTCGGTTCAGATCGAATTTTCAGCCGGGTGGTTGATGCCGATGCTGCCGAAATTCTCGAAGAACTGTTGACATCACAGGGTTTAAATATCTACAAGCAGGATGATATCAAGACCATCAAAGAAGAGGCGCAGCTACAGCTGACGCTGAATTCTGGCAAGCAGCTGGCCAGTGACCTGCTGATTGTCGGCAAGGGTGTGACACCGAACACTCATTTGGCGGTTGAGGCAGGTCTTGATGTTGAATATGGGGTAAGCATCGACCGTTTCTGTTGCAGTAACCACCCGGATGTTTTTGCTGCTGGGGATGCTGCCGAGGGTGCGGATTTTGTTACTGGAGAACTGACTATCCAGGGTAACTGGATGACTGCCGTGGAGCAAGGGGAAAATGCCGCACTGAATATGCTTGGCATGCAATGCCATTATCCGGGTAGTCTGAAGAACAACATTACGGAAATCTTTGGTATTGAAGTCGCGGCAGTCGGCTACTGTCATGATGATGTCAGCAAGACCGCCATAAGCTGGAATGCTATGACCGGACGCTTCCGCAAGGTTTTCCTCGATGAAAAGCAACGGGTCGTTGGCACCACCATGATCGGTGAAACCAACGATTCCGGCCTCTATTATCATCTGGTCAGCACCCACAGCATATTCCCTGGCAAAGGACTGCTCAGTGGCAACGCCAATTACGCCCAGACTCAGTTTCGTTTGGAAACTTAGAGATTAACGCCATGATCCGGATTCAATTCTACAGTTTGTTGCGACTGTTGCTGAAAGAGGAAAAGCTGGACCTGCCTGCCTGTACAGATGAAAACATAGAGCAACTGCTACAGCGTGTTCAAAAACACTTTTCTACACCTTTTTTGCATAAGTTGTTGGATGACCAGGGAGGGTTGCACGCTGGAACTATCATTATGGTCAATCGGCGCAACATCCTGCACCTTGAAAGCCTAGAAACACCAGTGAGAGATGGAGACCTGATCGCATTTTTTCCGCCAGGTGCTGGTGGCTGAAGGTGGCGGTTGATGAACGCTACATGCGGCAGGTTCTGCATTGGGGTAAGGAGAAGCAGCGACGGCTTGAGACCGCTAGAGTTCTGGTTGCTGGCATCGGCGGCCTCGGGGCAACCGTCAGTCAACTGCTGGCACGCGCCGGTGTCGGTAAACTTTACCTGGTGGACGATGGCTTGGTTGATTGGCCTGACCTGCATCGCCAGTTACTATATACCGAAGCAGATATTGGCCGATCGAAACTGGACATCGCCAAAGAGCGTCTTCTGCAGATAAACAGTACCGTCAGGGTAGAGTTACTTCCAGGTCGTATCGACACCTCTTTCAAACTCCCTGCAGACATTTCATTTGTTGCTGACTGCCTGGATAATTACTCCAGTCGTTTCGACCTTGAGGTCTGTTTACCCTCCGGCACATTTCTGGTTCATGGTGGCATAGAAAGAGAGCAGGGCCAGGTTCTGACGCTTAAGGTTGGTAATTCACAACCATTAGCAGAGATTTTTTCTGGTGCCCTTCAGCCAGCAGGAAAAATCCCCGTCACTGGTGATGGGGTTGTAATAATTGCGGGCCTCATGGCCAATGAATTATTCAGCGTTATTTTCGGTCAACCTAAATTACTCAATCGCTGCCTGGTTGTGGGGCTAGGGGATCTGCATCTGTCATTTTTGGATGTTTGATGGTTGGGTGATGGTTGGGTTCCGCGTTCGCAAACGGTGGGGCTGTTTGCAAACCCTACGGGTGTTGCTTTTGGATAAAACGTTGTGAGCAATCAACCATTCCCCGCCCCTATTAAATGGCCAGCATGGTAGGGTGCGCATAGCTTCATCATGCGCACGCTGTCAAAAATCTACAATCCATCACAAAAACAGCAAGAACACTGAGCAGAAAGAGGGGAAACATAAATGCGGATATGGGTCGACGCCGATGCCTGCCCGAGGGTTATAAAAGAAATTCTGTTCCGGGCCGCCGACCGGAAAAAAGTGCAGCTCACGTTGGTGGCCAATCAGACGATGCACACCCCGCCTTCGCCTCACATCAACTCAATGGTTGTGGGTGCCGGCTTCGATGTTGCTGATGACAAGATTGTTGAAATGCTCAGCCCCGGAGATCTGGTCATTACTGCCGACATCCCGTTGGCTGCAGCCGCCATCAAAAAAGCAGGCTATGCACTTAACCCGCGTGGTGAATTCTACACACAAGATAATATCCAGGAGCGCCTCACCATTCGTAACATGATGGATGAACTTCGTGGCTGCGGTGTGGAGACGGGTGGGCCAGCTGTTTTCAGCGTTGGCGACCGGCAGGTTTTTGCTAATCAGCTTGACAGGTTCCTGGCCAAACATTAAAAAAAGAGCCCTGCGGATTTCCGCAGGGCTCTTTTGCTAATCAATAGTAAATTTTACTTAGATTTTTTGCACGTTGGATGACTGGGGGCCTTTCTGGCCTTCTGTAACATCAAAGCTTACCCGGTCTCCCTCAGCGAGAGATTTGAAACCATCGCCTTGGATTTCTGAGAAGTGGACGAACACATCCGGTCCATTGTCCTGCTCGATAAAACCAAAACCCTTTGCGTCGTTGAACCACTTCACTGTACCTTCTGCCATTTTCTCCTCCATGTTCCCCCGTGGGGACTCTTTAGGTTGTGCCAATCCAGATCGCCCGAAAAAACAAAAAACACACAGCCCATTGCGGGCCTCATTGCTCTGATCAATCCTGACACCATGTCAAACTGATGAGCGACGAAAAAACACAAACTTCATAACTCTTATAACATAACACAGTGATTTTTTGAAAAGCAAAGAAAAAACGGGTATTTCTATTTATAAAATGATGTTTTACCCTATGTCATAATTTTATAGATGTAAAAGGTGTTCAAAACAAGTGCGTTTCTTTTGTGTATTCACCTGTGACCAGGCAAGGCATAATAGGGGCATGTCACTCTATTACTTCACTCGTTTCAATAAATTGAACCGGCGTTTGATCCTTTTGTTGATTGCCAGTCACTTGCTGTGGAGCATTGCTGTCTTCGGGCTCTGGTCGATCGGAAGTCTGGTTGAAGCGACAACCCCATGGTGGTCTGGTGTATTCATCGCCCTGCAACTCTATGCCGCTGCCCAACTGCTCATGCCCGCACTGCTGCTGCATCCTGAGCAACGAAACCGTGGCTTTTATTTCTTCTGGGGAGCGACCCTGGCACTGAGTATCTGGCTAATTAATCAACTGACTCCAGTCGTTGCCTGGCAACCGTTGCTGGCTGCAATCAAGTCGGGCCTGCTTTTATTGGTAGCAACCGTCATCGGAGCAGCCTTGGCCAGATACATCCATCGACTGTGGGAGATCGTTCCGGTCTGTATTGTTATGACTTTGGCCGACTTTGCCAGTTGGCTCTACGGTCCAACCGCTGGTTTTACGCAGGAGATCAAACAATACTACCTGGCACCCAAGGGGCCTCCGCCACTTATCGACATGGTTCTGGTAAAACTGGCATTCCCCGGTCCTGCTGGGTTGGCACCGGTCTTCGGCATCTCTGACTGGATTATGGTCGTATTCTTCGCTATCGTCGCTGGTCGCTATGAGGTCAATGACAATCTGGTCGGGCCACCAGGGGAGAAACTGGCGCGGCAGGGCAGGATAGGTCGTTATCTGCCAGTCTCAGTAGTGGCGCTCTTTATCGCAATAGTGTTAGCACAAGCAACCGGTCTTTTCATCCCGGCATTACCATTGATCGCCCTGATCATGCTCCTCTGGTACGCTGCCCGCTACCTGTTGCGGCGTCAAACCCATAAGAAACATCTTAATACTGATAACTGATCACTAAATCACTGATAATTGTACACAGATCATTTCCGCCGCCGACGCGGACGACGTGCTGGCCGCTTTGGTTTCTCTGCAACAGTCTCCACAGGAGCTGCAGCAGGCTTTTTTGGCAGTGCTGCCCTGACACTGATGCAACGATCGATAAGTCTGGTACCGTCAAGCATGAGTGCTTCCCTGGCTTCGGCAGCCGTTGACATATGCACGAAGGCGGTGCCTTTGAACAGGCCAGACTTCTGATCTGTCATCATGTAAATTGAGCGCACTGTTCCGCATATAGCAAATAGCTTTCGTAAATCCTCTTCTTCGACTTCGAAGGAGATATCGGTTATGTACAAGTCTTTATTTGTCGATTTTTCTTTCATTCAAATCTCTCCAGGAGAAACAGTAATCCAGTAATCAGTTATCGTATTACTGGTTTTTGTTTTCTGATCACTAATAACTGATCACTTGTTTTCATTGTAGCCTTTACAGCCGGTTGCGGTGGCATGTTTCTGATGTTCCGGATAAGCCCGGCAGTGGTCTGGCTTGATGTCGTCAATTCCACACAAGTGGCCTTTGCGGTCGAGTCGGTCGAGTAACCAGGGGCAACGTTCGACATCATCCTCTGTATCTGGGTCGACCCAGGCGGTATGTAGTTTGTTGCCTGGACCAAGATCCAGGGTTTTGACCCAAGCCTGTAAATCATCACGGCTGAGATTTTGCCAACGCTGTAGGTCAGCATCGCTGACACAGCCGTTGTAGGCGTCGATCAGGTTGAGGCAGCAGTGGCCACAGTTACAGCAATGGAAGGTGTTGTTCATTGCTTGTATACTGTCATCGAATTGCTTAATGCAAAAGAGAAAAACCATCTTTTATGGTTACTGTTCAGCACAATCTGAATTATTTATAAAAATATCTGTCATCCTCGAATGATTTTATCGGGGATCCATGCTTTAAGGTCTGGATTCCCGATTACACCCTCGGGAATGACTGTATTTTATCACGCTCTAAATCAGAGGACGCTGCCATTCAATAACACAAACAACGAAAAGCATTGCCTGCTGTGGATAAGAGTGTTATAGATTCGCGGCGCAAAGACCACGGGGCCTGTCAAACTGCCAGCCCTGTGGTTTTTATTTTTTTCTTCAAAGGATAAATCACCCATGATCAGTGCATCAAACATCTGTCTGGCTTACGGCAAACGAACCATTTTCAAAAACGTTAATATCAAGTTCACTCCCGGTAACTGCTACGGTCTTATCGGTGCTAACGGTTCGGGGAAAACCACCTTTCTGAAAATCCTGGCAGGTGACTCCGCCCCTGATAAAGGCGAAGTCTCAATTGGCAAAGGGTTACGTCTGGCCGTGTTGCGTCAGGATCAGTTTGCTTTTGATGAGGAGACCGTTTTCAATACCGTGATCATAGGTCACGAACAGCTCTACACTGTGATGGCAGAACGCGATGAGATATACGCGAAAGAGGTGTTTACCGAGGAAGATGGCATCCGTTCAGGCGAGCTTGAGGTGGCTTTTTCCGAGATGAACGGTTATGACGCAGAATCCGAGGCAGCGATTTTGCTGAACGGCTTGGGGATAACCGAAGAACTACGTCAAAAGAAGATGAAAGAGCTTGAAGGCGGAGAGAAAGTACGAGTGCTACTAGCACAGGCGCTGTTCGGTAACCCCGATGTCCTGCTGCTTGATGAGCCGACCAACAACCTTGATCTTAAATCAATTCAATGGCTCGAAGAATTTCTTGGTCGTTTTCAGAATACGGTGATTGTTGTTTCTCATGACCGCCACTTTCTCAATCAGGCCTGTACTCATATTGCTGATATTGATTTCGGTGTCATCCGCACCTATGTGGGTAACTATGATTTCTGGTATGAAGCCAGCCAGCTGGTTTTGAAACAGAAACAGGATGCCAACAAAAAGGCTTCCGACAAAGCCGCCGAACTCAAGGACTTTATTGCCCGTTTCAGCTCTAACGCTTCCAAAGCAAAGCAGGCGACCTCGCGGAAAAAGTTATTGGACAAACTGGAAATCGAAGAACTGCCAGTGTCATCACGCAAGTATCCGTTTGTGGTGTTTAAACCTGAACGTTCCTGCGGCGATATTATTCTCGAAGTGAAAGGTCTGAGTAAAACTATTGATGGTGTCAAGGTGCTGGATAACCTGAACCTGATTATTAACAAAGGTGACAAGATTGCCTTTATCGGTAACGGTGTTACCAAAACCACTCTATTACAGATTCTCGTCGGTGAATTGGCAGCTGATAGCGGTAGCTTCCGTTGGGGCGTGACAATCACCAATTCCTACTTCCCCAAAGAAAACAGCGCTTATTTCGCTAACGACATGAGTCTCATAGAATGGCTGTGTCAGTATCCACCCCATGAAGGTGAAAGCTTTGCTCGCAGCTTCCTCGGCCGAATGTTGTTTTCAGGCGATGAGGCAACAAAAAAAACCAACGTGCTCAGCGGTGGGGAAAAGGTGCGTTGCATGTTGGCTAGAATGATGCTGACTAATGCCAATGTGCTGTTGTTAGATGAGCCCACCAATCATCTTGACCTGGAATCAATCACCGCTCTTAACAACAGCCTGATTGCTTTCTCCGAGGTGATTCTGTTCAGCTCACACGACCACAAGTTTGTTTCTACACTGGCTAACCGGATTGTTGAGCTGACCACGAACGGCGTGATCGACCGGGTCATGAGTTTTGATGAGTATCTTGAGGATGCTGATATCAATGCGCTGCGTGAACAGCTATGTCATGGAAAATCTGGATAGATAGGAGTGGATAGGTGGGGGGAGGTTGATTCAACATCATAGGAATCGAGCCCCCTCCATACTATTCCTCTGCGGATGTTTCCTGGCCTTGTTCTTTTGCACCCTGTTCTTCTGCTAATTTTTCCTGATCTTTTTCCTCTTGCTTACGCTTGTTCTTTTCCTCTTTCTTGGCTTTCTTTGCAAGTTCTTTCTGACGTTTCTCGTAACCGTAATTTGGTTTCCTGGCCATCTATTTGTCCTTTCTGAAGACTAAAGAGCCCCACGAAAATCCGCAGGGCTCTTTGAGATTGATAAGTGCAAAGTTTAACTTAAGCTCTGTTCACATTAGATGCCTGGGGGCCTTTCTGACCTTCAGTAACATCAAAATTTACTCGATCTCCCTCGGCGAGAGATTTGAAACCATCGCCTTGGATTTCTGAGAAGTGGACGAACACATCCGGTCCGTTGTCCTGCTCGATAAAACCAAAACCCTTTGCGTCGTTAAACCACTTCACTGTACCTTCTGCCATTTTTCTCTCCATGTTCCCCTTTGGGAACTTTTTGTTGTGTAGATCCTGGTCGCCCGTAAAATAAAAAACACACAGTCCAAGCGGTCTGTGTGATCGGTTTACATGTTGACACCTTGTCAAACTGGTGAGCGACGAAAAGTACACAAACTTTCTTAAGTTTTCGCACATTAGCACAGTGGGCTTTTTAAAGGCAAGATTTAAATTGATTGCTTAAATACTGCTATGGCCACGTTGATTGTGGTTTACTCCAAGCTTCTTTCTCCGTTAGAATTCCAATATGACCTCAATAAATTCAAAAAACTGGAAACCTGCCGACCTCAATACCCTTCTTACTGACGTGATTGATGCTGTTGAGAGTGGCGAAATAGACTCTGCTTTTGATAATATCGATATTACAGTAGGAAATCTCTCCAGAACCAAGAATATTAGGAATTTCACCAAGAATTACCTGTTAGCATGCATCTGTGCCGGTGTTGATGGTGTTTCTGAGGCCAATGATCTTACGGCTCTTGGCCTGATCAATGCCTTCCGTCGAATGAACGCGCAAGCCCCTTTAGATGAACTCCCACAAAACTATAAGGTTGTCGCTGTCAAACTTCATCGTGAGGAAGGCAACCCTGATGTTGAAATATATATCAAAGATGGCAATAGGGTAATTTATGGTGAGAAGGTCTTGCCTCGCGGGATTTTGACCGAAAACTTCTTATGCGTGACTGGTACAAGCCTTTTATGATTGGGACCAGTTTAGGTTATCGGTAATCAATTATTAGTGTGCAGTGACGGTATCTATTGTTATGCAAGGATCTGAACAAAAAATCATTTTTATCGATGTTGAGACGACCGGCGTCAACCCGGATCGTAATGGACTGACTCAGCTCTCCGGATGTGTGCAAATCGGTGATGAGGTTGCGGAGTCCTTCGACTACTTCATACGGCCTTTTCCCAAGGACGAGATTGAAATTGCGGCTCTTGAGGTGACAGGTTTTGATCGTAGACAGTTCCTTTTACCTGATCACCCCAATTTTCTTGCCGTAGACGGGCAGAATTTTGAAGACCCTGGAGACATCTACGATCGTATGACGGCTATGCTTGGCAAATACGTCAATCAGTACGACAAAACTGATAAGTTCCAGTTTGTCGGCTACAATGCTCACAGCTTTGATATGCCCTTTATGCGTCGCTTCTTTGAGAAAAATGGCAACCGTTTTTTCGGCAGTTGGTTCTGGTATCCTTGTCTTGATGTCATGTTGATCTGGGCACAAATCCTCCAGCCGACCCGAGCTGAACTGACCAACTTCAAGCTGGCCACGGTAGCCAGGCACTGTGGCATCAAAGTTGACGACACTCGTCTGCACGATTCCCAATACGATATTGAATTGACTCGTGAACTCTGGTTGTCCGCAACCGAAATAATCGGTCGGGGCAATGATGAGAAGCCTGCGTGGAGTCAGGGTGAACTCTTTTAGAGTATTCAACGTACGATTAAAGCTTGTCATTCCCGAGGGTGTAATCGGGAATCCAGACTTTAAAAGATGAATCCCCGATAAAACCATTCGAGGATGACATACATTTTACCAAGAGTTCTGATTGTACTGAACCAAATCCGCTCATATAAATTAAGGAGAATCATCATGTCTCAAGCATTTAAAGCTCTTCTGGTAGAACAGCCAGAGAAGAAGGTTTTTACCCGCACCATCGTAACTCGTACGGTTGCTGATCTACCGGAGGGCGAACTGTTAGTTAAGGTCCACTATTCATCGTTGAATTTCAAAGATGCGCTTTCTGCGGTTGGCAATCCCGGTGTAACTCGTAACTTTCCGCATACACCGGGGATTGACGCAGCCGGCGAGGTGATCGAGTGTAGCGACGACAGCTTTTCCCTTGGCGATAAAGTTATCGTAACCAGTTATGATCTTGGCATGGAAACCGATGGCGGTTTTGGTCAAATGATTCGTGTCCCGAGCAAATGGGCACTGAAGCTACCAGCAGGTTTAAGTTTGCAAGAAAGCATGATGCTCGGCACTGCCGGGTTGACCGCCGCCATGTCGGTGCATGAACTGGTTGAAAGTGGAGTTAAGCCCGCAGATGGCGTAATCCTGGTAACTGGCGCGACCGGTGGAGTTGGCAGCATGGCCGTGGCGATATTGACTAAGGCCGGTTATCAAGTCACTGCTGCGACTGGGAAGCTGGCTGAAAGTGACTATCTCAAGGGGCTTGGTGCGACTGAGGTGATTGAACGTTCTGCAGTCACTGAAGGTGCGGAACGACCGATGATGAAGCCAAAATGGGCTGGAGTTGTTGACTGCGTCGGTGGCGACATTTTGGCCGCTGCAATTAAGGCGACCAAGCCGCTTGGCAGCGTGACTTGCTGCGGCCTGGTTGGATCTCCCGATCTGCCAGTCAATGTGTTTCCCTTTATCCTGCGTGGAGTACGGTTGATCGGGATCGATTCAGCCGAGTACCCGATGGCTGCACGGGCCAAAGTCTGGCAGAAGCTGGCAACGGATTGGAAACTGGACAACCTGGAGTCGATGGTCGATGAAGTGACCCTTGCAGGCATTGAAGAAAAGGTTCAGGGAATACTAAAAGGAGGCCTGAAACGCCGCGCCCTGGTAAACTTACTGAACAGCTAAAATATCATTTAAAATAAAATTGCACCATCGAGGGCTGGTAACAAATGAAAAAAACCGAAACTTACCAAGGCTTTGAGTTAGGGCCGATTCGACCGCCGAGCGAAGCATCAAGTTTGCTGCTCAGAATCACAAGAAATTGTCCGTGGAACAAGTGTACATTCTGCGGCATCTATCGTGACGAAAAATTTAGTATCCGTCCTGTAAGTCATATATTTAAAGACATCGATACGATTCGTTATTACGTTGATGAAATTCAGAAAATCATGGGACAGCCTGCGGCAGGCAATCATCGGCAGTTGATTGCTCTTCATGCAGGGAAACCTGAAGGTGAACAGATGGCTTTTCACTCTGCCCTGAACTGGACCAGGGGTGGGATGCAGTCGATCTTTCTTCAGGATGCCAATACTATGGTCATCAAACCTGATGATCTCGTTGAAATCCTGCTTCACGTGCGAAAGGTTTTCCCTCAGGTGAAGCGTATCACTTCCTACGCGCGCTCTCATTCCATTGCTCGCATCAGCGATGAAAATTTGAGCCGCATAGCGAAGGCCGGCCTTAATAGAATCCATATCGGTATGGAGTCGGCTTCTGATGAGGTTCTGGAGTTCGTCAAAAAAGGCGTGGACAAGGAGAAACAAATTATTGCCGGCCAGAAAGTAAAACGTGCCGGCATAGAACTTTCCGAATATTTCATGCCCGGTTTGGGAGGAGATAAATACTCGCGGGCGAATGCTCTGCAAACCGCCGATGCCATTAATCAAATCAATCCCGACTTTGTCCGCATAAGAACCCTGGCAATCACTAAAAACAGTGAGTTGTTTAAAGATTATAAATCCGGGGTCTTTACAAAAATCGGCGATGTGCGCATTGCCGAGGAACTGCTTCTGTTTCTTGATAACCTGAACGGAATTACCACTACAATAAAAAGTGATCACATTCTCAACCTCTGCCAGGAGGTAGAAGGTCGTTTGCCAGAAGACAAGGAACGCATGACTGCACCACTGCGAAAATTCCTGGCGATGAACCCAGAGGAGCAGGTGACTTATATTATCGGCAGGAGGTCAGGTATTTTTTCCAGACTGGATGATATGGATGATCCTGGAATGCTGAAACACGCCGAAAAAACCCGTGATGCTCATCAGATTACCTTGGACAACGTGGATAAATTCGTTGCTGAAATGACGAAGCGCTATATTTGAAGGCAAGGAACGAGGTGCGCGGGACGAGGAAACCCATTGACTAAAACCTGACATCCTTCGGAGAAACTTCTTTTGAAGTGCTCTGTTTTTGTTGACTCGCTATTTGAGCCTTGCTATATTGCCCAAACTAGACAGTTAAAGCATGTCTCCTTTTAAGCTGATCCAGAGAGTTCAGCAAGGGTGGCCACAATGCCTCACAAAATACAAAAAAACAGAATTATGCCTTTCCGTAGCTGATGGAGAGGTATTTTTTTGTCTAAAAATCAGGAGGAAAACATGGCCAAGGTGGAAACAGCGATTCTTGACAAGGCTGGCATAACCCGCGCCATTACCAGAATTTCCCACGAAATTCTGGAGTATAATAAGGGCTGTGAGAATCTGGCCCTGATCGGTATTCGCACTGGTGGTGACCACCTGGCAAGCTTACTCCAGGCAAGTATCAATAAAATCGAAGGGGTTGAAGTGTCGCTCGGCACGGTTGACATCACCATGTACCGCGATGACCTTGCGGTGCGCGGTAATCTGCCGATTGGCAAGACCGAAATCCCTTTCCCGCTCGATGGCAAACGTGTTGTCCTGGTTGACGACGTCCTCTATACAGGACGAACGATTCGTTCTGCAATGGACGCTCTGATGGACTTCGGTCGTCCCAGTACGATTCAACTTGCCGTACTGATCGATCGTGGCCATCGCGAACTGCCGATTCGTGCAGATTATGTGGGTCGCAACGTACCCACTGCCCGCGAAGAGGATATTAAAGTGGTCTTCAATGATAAGCAAAAACCGGTTGAAGTACTGCTGGTTAAGCCATAACAGTCAGGCTAGCAGCCTGTCGGACTATCAGGGCTGCTGGCAGGAGGAAAAGCATGTCATTCAAGCATAAGCACATTCTCGGTATCGAGCAACTGGCCAAAGAGGATATCCAGCTGATTCTCGATACAGGCGATGCTTTCAAAGAGATCAACTCAAGAGACATCAAGAAAGTACCGACTCTGCGTGGCAAGACAATTATCAACGCTTTCTTTGAAGCCAGCACCCGCACACGGCTCTCTTTCGAGATCGCCGGCAAACGGCTGTCGGCTGATACAGTAAATATCTCCGGTTCGACTTCGTCGGTGGTAAAAGGGGAGACCCTGGAAGATACGGCCAGGAATATTGAGGCGATGGCCCCCGACATCATCGTCATCCGACACGCTCACTCAGGTTCTTCGCATTACCTGGCAGAGCGGGTCGGTTGCTCGATCGTCAATGCCGGTGACGGTGCCCATGAGCACCCCAGCCAGGCGCTGCTCGACCTGATGACCATTCGCGAGCATAAGGGCAGTATCGAAGGCCTCGAAGTTGCCATTGTCGGTGATATCGCTCACAGTCGCGTGGTTCGCTCCAATATCTATGCCCTTTCGAAAATGGGTGCCAGGGTGCGTCTGTGTGGTCCTGGAACCATGCTGCCGATCGGTATCGAGCGTCTCGGCAATGTCGAGGTCTTTACTGATATGCACGATGCAATCAAAGATGTCGATGTAGTCATGATGCTGCGTATTCAAATGGAACGACAGAGTAACATCATGCTGCCGAGTTTACGTGAATATGCCCGTTTTTACGGCCTCAACCCGATTAATGTGCAACTGGCCAAGCCGGATGCCATCGTTATGCATCCCGGGCCGATGAATCGCGGTGTGGAGATTTCTTCAGTGGTTGCAGATGGTGTGCAAAACGTCATCCTCGATCAGGTTGAGAACGGTGTCGCCGTGCGCATGGCGCTGCTTTATCTCGTCAGTGGCGTTGAATCAATGCAGACTTAGGAATAGATTTTTATATAAGGAAGAGGTGAGAAGCATGGCAAAGATTCTGATCAAAGGCGGTCGTGTTATCAGCCCGGCACAACAGCTTGATGATACCTGTGATATCTTAATTGAAAATGGCAAGATCTCTGCAATCGGCAAGAAATTGGACAGCAAGGGTGCCGAGGTGATTGATGCTGCTGACAAGGTGGTCACCCCCGGATTGGTTGATATTCATGTCCATCTGCGCGATCCGGGCTTTGAATACAAGGAAGATATTGCCTCGGGCACGCTCGCTGCTGTTACTGGTGGTTTTACCTCGGTGGCCTGTATGCCGAATACCAACCCGGTCAACGACAACCAGGCTGTGACCAGTTTTATCTTGAAAAAGGCTGCGGAAGATGGTCACTGTCGGATTTTTCCGATTGCCAGTATCACCAAGGGGCTTGAAGGTGAATCTCTTACTGAGATGGGCGAACTGAAGGAGCTTGGTGTCTACGCTGTCTCTGATGATGGTAAGCCGGTCAGCAACCCGCAACTGATGCGCCGAGCGATGGAATACGCCAGGCCTTTCGGTATGACTATTATTTCCCATGCAGAAGATCTCGATCTGGTTGGCTCTGGCGTTATGAATGATGGTCCGGTCGCCACCGAACTTGGTCTCAAAGGCATCCCCTGGGTAGCTGAAGATGCTGCCACTGCCAGAGAGGTGATGCTCGCTGAATTCACCGGCGCTCACCTGCATGTGGCCCATGTTTCTACCAAAGGCTCGATCGATATCGTTCGCCAGGCTAAAAAACGTGGCGTTGCCGTGACCTGTGAGGCAGCTCCCCACCACTTTACGCTGACCGATGATGCGGTGCGTGGCTACAATACCAACGCCAAAATGAATCCGCCACTGCGTAGCGAAGAAGACAGGGAGGCAGTTCGTCAGGGGATTGCGGACGGCACTGTTGATGCAATTGCCACTGATCACGCACCTCACCATATTGATGAGAAAAATGTTGAATTCGCTATCGCCATGAATGGTATCGTTGGGTTGGAGACGGCTTTGCCACTGACATTAAAGCTTGTCGAAGAGGGGCTCATCGATCTGCCAAAAGCAATCGCTCTGCTGACCAACGGCCCGGCTGACGTGCTTGACTTGCCGGTAGGGCAACTGGAAGAGGGTGGTGATGCTGACGTTACCGTAATTGATCCGGACTTCGAATGGACCGTTGAGACCCAGAAACTGGTGAGTAAAAGCAAGAATACCCCGTTTGGCGACTGGCAGATGAAAGGTGCGGCAGTCTGCACTATTGTTGCCGGTAAAATCGCATACAAGAGAGGTTGAATATGAGAGCAGCATTGGCCCTGGCTGACGGCAGGGTATTCTACGGCCAGGCTTTCGGCGCCTGCGGAGAGATTTCCGGTGAGGTGGTTTTTAATACCAGCATGTCTGGATACCAGGAAATTCTGACCGATCCGTCCTATCGTGGCGAAATTGTCACCATGACTTATCCCATGATCGGCAACTACGGTATCAATCAGGATGATGTGGAATCCGAGCGTCCTCATCTGGCTGGATTTATCGTTAAGGAAGCCTGTGATGTTCCCAGCAACTGGCGTTCCGAGATGTCGCTGGGTGAGTATCTGAAGCAACACAATATCATCGGTCTTGCCGGGATCGACACCCGCGCTCTGGTTAGACATATTCGTGACAAAGGTGCCCAGACCGGTATTCTTTCGACCGTTGATCTGGATGCAGACAGCCTGGTGGCGAAAGCCCAGGCAGCACCCTCTATCGTCGGTGTGGATCTGGTCCAGGAAGTAACCTGCAAGGAGGCCTACGATTGGAATGAAGGGGTCTGGGGTCTGGAGAATGGCTATGAACAGGTTCAGGGGCCGTTCAAATTCAAAGTGGTCGCTTATGATTATGGCATTAAACGCAATATCTTACGCAATCTGGTCAGCAAGGGGTGCACTGTAACCGTAGTGCCGGCAACAACATCAGCGGAAGAGGTTCTGGCGATGCAGCCAGACGGTGTCTTTCTCAGTAATGGCCCCGGCGATCCTGAGCCGATTACCTATGCCCAGGAAAATATCCGTAAACTGCTTGGCAAGGTGCCCCTTTTCGGTATCTGTCTCGGTCACCAATTGCTCTCAATTGCTTTGGGTGGATCTACCTACAAACTGAAGTTTGGCCATCGTGGCGGCAACCAGCCAGTGCGACGTGGAGAAGGCCATAACGTAGAAATTACCTCACAGAACCACGGCTTCGCCGTTGATGCCGACTCCTTGCATGACAATGCAATCGTCACCCACATTAACCTCAATGACAACACGGTAGAAGGCCTGCAGCACAAGACTTTGCCGGCCTTTTCGGTGCAATATCACCCCGAAGCTTCGCCTGGCCCCCATGACGCCAACTATCTCTTCGGTGAATTCATCAAAATGATGGAAAAGCATAAGGATGGTAGCTAGTAGTTGGTATCTTAGTAACCAGTAACCAGCCCCCCAACAACCAGCAACGGATTTATTGATGCCCAAAAGAACTGATATTAAGAAAATACTGATCGTCGGTGCCGGTCCAATCGTCATTGGCCAGGCTTGCGAGTTTGACTACTCCGGCACTCAGGCCTGTAAGGCTTTGAAGGAGGAGGGCTACGAAGTCATCCTGCTCAATTCCAACCCGGCCACGATCATGACCGATCCCGACTTTGCTGATCGCACCTATATCGAACCAGTAAACCCAGAGACGCTGACGCGCATCATCGCCAAGGAGCGCCCTGAAGCACTGCTGCCGACCCTTGGCGGCCAGACTGCGTTGAACTGTGCCGTCGCTGTCGCCAAAGACGGCACACTTGACAAGTACGGGGTTGAGTTGATTGGCGCCAAGCTGCCTGCGATTGAAAAAGCTGAAGACCGCACACTTTTTAAAGCAGCCATGGAGAATATCAACATCGCAGTGCCCGAATCCGGACTGGCCCATAACCGTCAGGAGGCTTTGGAGGTTCTGGACAAAATCGGTTTCCCGGTCATTATCCGGCCGTCGTTTACCCTCGGCGGCACCGGTGGCGGGATTGCCTACAACATGGAAGAATTCGAGCAGATCGCCATGACCGGCATCGATGCTTCACCAACCGATGAGATTCTGATTGAGGAATCAGTGATCGGCTGGAAAGAGTTCGAGCTTGAGGTCATGCGTGATACAGCGGACAACGTGGTGATCATCTGCTCAATCGAAAATCTTGATCCGATGGGTGTTCATACCGGCGACTCGATCACTGTAGCCCCGGCGCAGACCTTGACCGACAAGGAATATCAGCTGCTGCGCGACGCCTCAATCCGCATCATTCGTGAAATAGGTGTGGAAACCGGTGGCTCGAACATCCAGTTCGGCATCAACCCGGATGATGGTCGTATGGTGGTCATCGAAATGAACCCGCGGGTGTCGCGTTCTTCAGCTCTGGCATCCAAGGCGACCGGCTTTCCGATTGCCAAGATTGCTGCCAAACTTTCCGTTGGCTACACCCTTGATGAGATACCCAACGACATCACGCGTGAGACTTATGCTTCTTTCGAGCCGACCATCGACTATGTGGTCACCAAGATGCCGCGCTTTACCTTTGAAAAATTCCCCCAGGCTGATGCTACCTTAACGACCCAGATGAAGTCGGTCGGCGAGGCGATGGCGATCGGTCGAACCTTCAAGGAAAGTCTGCAGAAAGCATTACGGTCGCTGGAGATCGATTCCTGCGGTTTTGAGAGCCGTCTGTTTGACGAATCTCTGCAAGTACGGCGTCATCTGGAGGAGTCTGAGCTGCGCGACCTGGAGGACAAACTCAGGGTCCCGAACTGGGAACGCATCTGGTACCTTGCCGATGCACTGCGGGCTGGTTTATCCATCGACAGAATCTTTTCACTGACCTTTATCGACCGCTGGTTTCTGCGCCACATCGCCCAGATCGTGGCAATGGAGGATCGCCTGGTTGCGGCGACCGATCTTCTCGAACAGCCCGATGGTGAAGTTTTTGGTTTTCTGCTACGCGAAGCCAAGCAGATGGGATTTGCTGATATGCGCCTGGCGAAGCTGTGGAACATGCATGAGGATCGGGTTCGCGAACTTCGCTATCGCCTCAACATCAGGCCTGTCTATAAGCGGGTGGACACTTGTGGTGCTGAATTCGAAGCCTATACACCGTACCTCTACTCGTCCTACGAAGAAGAGTGTGAAGCAGCCCCCACCGATCGTCGTAAAATTATCATTCTCGGCGGTGGCCCAAACCGCATCGGCCAGGGCATTGAATTTGACTACTGCTGTGTCCATGGAGCTTTTGCGCTAAGTGAGGATGGCTTTGAGACCATCATGGTCAACTGCAACCCGGAAACTGTTTCGACCGATTACGACACTTCGGATCGTCTCTATTTCGAACCTCTGACTTTTGAGGATGTTCTTGAAATCGTCCATATTGAGCAGCCTGAAGGCGTCATTGTCCAGTTTGGCGGTCAAACCCCGCTCAAACTGGCTCTTGCCCTGGAAAAAGCCGGTGTGCCGATCATCGGCACGTCTCCTGATGCTATTGACCGGGCCGAAGATCGTGAGCGCTTTCAGGTGCTTTTGAACAAGCTTGGCCTGAAGCAGCCAGATAACGGCATTGCTCGCTCTGTTGTCGAAGCGGAAAAGATCGCCGAGCGCATCAGTTACCCGGTTGTGGTCCGTCCCAGCTATGTTCTGGGCGGCAGGGCCATGGAGATCGTGCATGATCTAAAGCAATTACGCAACTATATGCAGTATGCAGTCGAGGCCTCTCCAGATCACCCGATCCTGGTTGACAAGTTTCTCGAGCAAGCGATCGAGGTTGATGTTGATGCCCTCTCTGACCGTAAAACGGTGGTGATCGGCGGAGTCATGCAGCATATCGAAGAGGCCGGCATTCATTCCGGCGATTCAGCTTGTGTTCTGCCGCCATATTCCCTGAAAAAATCCGTGGTTGACGAAATTCGCCGGCAGACAGCTGCCCTGGCCCTGGAGCTTGGAGTTTGCGGCCTTATGAATATCCAGTTTGCTGTCAAAGATGACGAAATTTTCCTGATCGAAGTCAACCCACGCGCCAGTCGTACATCTCCTTTCGTTTCCAAGGCCACGGGTCGTCCCTTGGCCAAGATCGCCGCGCGTATCATGGCCGGTAAAACGTTGAGAGAACTGGGGGTCGATAAGGAAATTGTCCCTGAGCATATTTCAATTAAGGAATCGGTCTTTCCCTTTACCAAGTTCCCCGGGGTCGATAGCCTGCTTGGTCCGGAAATGAAGTCGACCGGGGAGGTCATGGGGATCGATGCTGAGTTCGGTAAGGCCTTTGCCAAGGCGCAGCTGGGTGCGAATGTCCGCATGCCGACCTCCGGCCAGGTATTTGTCAGTGTTAAGGAAGAAGACAAAGCGGAAATTGTTGAAGCAGTGCAAAAACTCCGCGATGCCGGGTTTGAAATCGTGGCCACCAGTGGCACCGCGTCTTTCCTGCGTACTAACGGTATCCAGGCAGTTTCGATCAACAAAGTCAAGGAAGGGCGTCCTCATTGTGTTGATGCAATCAAGAATAATCAGATCACTCTGGTGTTCAATACCACTTTTGGTGCCCAATCGATTATCGATTCTTTCTCCATACGGCGTTCAGCTTTGATGAACAACGTCGCTTACTACACAACCGTAGCCGGAATTCAGGCTGCAGCAGACGCTATTCTGGCCTTACAGCGGGAAAGTCTTGACGTTACTCCGCTACAAGAGTATTATCCGTAGGCGGGTAACTTGTTGCCCGTTATTTTTTATGCAAAAACACTCATGTTCGGGCGGGTTCTCCTGCCCGGACAATTTTATTATCAGAGGACAAACAGTTATGTCGCAAACCATACCAATGACCCCGCAAGGACACCAAAAACTTCAGGAGGAGTTGAAGCAGTTGATGCGTATCGAGCGTCCGAAGGTTGTCCAGGATATTGCTGAGGCCCGCGCTCATGGTGATCTTTCTGAAAATGCTGAGTATGATGCTGCCAAGAATCGTCAGGGTTTTGTCGAAGGCCGCATTGCAGAGATCAATGGTATGATGGCCCTGGCGCAAGTTATTAATGCTGTGGAAATTGAAACCGACAAAGTTGTTTTTGGTGCCACTGTCAAACTCTTTGATGTTGAATCGGAGACAGAATCAACCTATCGTATCGTCGGCCAGGATGAGGCAAACATCAAATTAGGGCTTATTTCCATCAACAGTCCGGTTGCCAAAGCTCTGATCGGTCATCACGTCGATGATGAAGTTCATATCAGGGTACCCTCTGGTACACGCATTTACGAGATTATTGAGATCCAATACATCTAGCAGCCTGTCGGACAGGCTGCTAACAGGAGAAAATCCAATGGCTACAATTACCAAAGATATGACATTTCACGAAGTGATGAGCAAAAGCCCTGAGGTTGTCAAGGTTCTGGCTTCCTTTAACCTCGGATGTATTGGTTGCATGGGTGCTCAACAAGAATCACTGGAGCAGGGCGCCACAGCGCATGGTCTTGATGTTGAAGAACTTCTCACTGCACTGAACGCAATTTTCGACTAAGCTTACAAAACATCCACCTTTGGTGGCCTTGTGCTATGTCGTCGAACGCAGATCAATCTCGTCAACAGCTGTCCACCCCCGTTGTTAATCTGAAGGGGGTTGGGCCACGCCTCGCCGAAAAACTTGCCAAGCTTGATATCCACAGCGTAGAGGACCTCCTTTACGTCTTGCCATACCGCTACGAAGATCGCAGAGAATTCAACAAGATATCCCGTTTACGTGATGGAGTGCACGAAGTATTCTCAGGTGAGATTCTTGCCTGTGGAGAAGCTACAACATCGCGCAGTCGGCGCAAGATTTTTGAAGCTGTTGTCAGTGACGGCAGTGGACAGATCACGCTTAAATGGTTCCACTATCGCAAAGAATGGATGGCCAGGCGCTTCGTTGTTGGGAAACGTGCTGTTTTTACCGGCGAAGTTAAGCGTTACGGTGCTATGCGTGAGATTCACCATCCTGATGTCGAATTTCTTGCCCCGGATCAGTCTCTTGATGATTATAAAAGTTCCGACCCTCTGGCTTTTGGTCGGATTCTGCCGGTTTATCCACTCACTGAAGGTTTAACCCAGTACGCAGCTCGCAAGATATGGAAGCAGGCAGTTGATCTCTTCGCCCATTATGTGCCGTCACATCTACCTGATGCCATAAAGAAAAAACATCATTTACTGCCCCTGGCTGATGCGCTGCAAGAGATACACTGGCCATCTAACAAAACCAGCATGGAGCAGTTAGAGAAAGGTCGCACACCTGCACTTAAATCGTTGGTTTACGACGAATTTTTCTTCCTTGAGCTAGGCATAGCTCTTAAACAACGCGGAATTGTACTGAAACCTGGGATACCTTTTGCTGTCACTCATAAATACACCAAACCGCTGGCGGCGTTGCTTTCGTATCGACTGACAAATGCCCAGCGCCGCGTCCTTGGCGATATCAAGCACGACTTGATGTCTCCACACCCAATGAATCGTCTTATCCAGGGCGATGTTGGTTGCGGGAAAACCATTGTCGCTATGATGACAGCTCTGATTGCCATTGAGAACGAAACTCAGGTTGCGGTTGTCGCACCAACTGAGATTCTTGCCGAACAACATTACCTCTTATTCCACCGTTGGTTTGAACAACTCGGTCTGAAAGTTGCGCTATTGCGTGGCAAAATGCCGGCCACCGAGAAGCGAAAAATCCTCGATGAGATCAGGGCAGGGCAGGTTAATCTGGTCGTAGGCACTCATGCAGTATTGCAGGAAGGTGTTGAATTTCTAAAGCTTGGCCTTGGTATTATCGACGAACAACACCGCTTCGGCGTCCGTCAGCGGGCCGTTCTCCGGGAGAAGGGTACTAATCCGCACATTCTGGTCATGACCGCCACACCCATACCGCGAACCCTGTCATTGACACTCTACGGCGATCTGGCCTTATCAGTGATTGATGAGATGCCACCCGGACGTATCCCGGTAGACACAATCGTTGCTTCCGACAATCAAAGAGGCCGTATTTACAAGCGTTTACGCCAGGAACTTAACAAAGGACATCAAGCTTTTGTCGTCTATCCACTGGTTGAAGAGTCAGAGAATAGTGATTTGATGGCGGCAACAGAAGGGGCAGAAAAGCTTAAAAATGAGATCTTCACAGAAGCACAGGTTGGTCTGCTGCACGGCCGGATGAAGCCAGCGGAAAAAGAGGATATCATGAACCGCTTCAAGAACCATGAGATCGACATCCTGGTCTCTACTACGGTTATAGAGGTTGGTATCGATATACCCAACGCCACGGTCATGCTGGTTGAACACGCCGAGCGCTTCGGCCTTGCTCAACTTCACCAGTTACGTGGAAGGGTTGGTCGTGGTGGATCTGCAAGCATCTGTATGTTACTGAAATCATATAAGTGCAGTGAAGATGGTAAGAAACGACTTGAAGTTATGCGCTCCACCAATGATGGTTTCAGGATAGCCGAAGCCGATCTTGAAATCCGTGGTCCAGGTGAGTTTCTTGGAACTCGTCAGAGTGGTCTGCCAGATTTTCGTGTTGCCAACATCCTGCGTGACGGTCGTATTCTTGAAGATGCGCGCCAGGACGCTTTCGCCTTTGCTGAAAGTCCTGAGTTTAAAAAATCAAATCAGCTTCAATCTGTTCTGAAAGAACGCTGGGGAAGCCGTCTCGAGCTTGCCAGTATTGGTTAATTCCTTTCATCTTCTTTGGTAGTGTTCCCTTTAGCGCATTTTCCTATTTCCATTATCTTCTTAATTGAACCCATTACAGGACGCTCAAAGTTTACATAATATATATTATGCGACGTTACGTATAATGAACCACTAGAAAAGCCTAAACTCTCCCCTGGTCAATTAGTTTACAAAAAGTCACAAGAACTCCTTGAGTGTCTGCAATTCTATATCGACTCTCTGGCCGGTTTCGAACGTTCCTATCTGGCAGCACGCTACCTCCGCAAAGTTTCAACTTATCCTTCTCCGTGATCTCTGTATCAAATTGTCAACTTCCGAGATCCAAAGTGCCCCCTATTCCCTTCTTGTACCCCTGGCATGACCCTTCAACAGAAAAAGAAAATGCCTTACAGGGCAAATAAAAAACTCGACCTATAAAATGAGTGATGCGGCCTCTCTTTATCTAGAGAGAGCCGCACCTTATACTCATCATTTAATTAAAAACTCTGAAGCGTCCGCCCAGTTAAAGTCTTTAACCACAATTCATTGACTGCCCAGGAACCTTAGATCCTGCACAAAGTACACGTTCAGTAGCATATGTGCTGTCTACAGGTATTGAGTTATTGTAATCACTTTCATCAAGTTCGATTAGATTCACCCAACTATCGTAAGACGGTGCCGAGGTATTGTTTTGTGCGACGGCTTCAGTAACCCCTGACTTATTATGGTTCGTCGCGTAATCACTCTCATCGAGCTCAATCAGACTTACCCATTCTCCAGTATCTGATGCCTGGGTTTTGTTCTGGGTGACCACTGCACTGCCAATGTCAGACTGAACTACACCATAATCACTATCGTCGAGTTCAATATAGTTCCTGTCCCCTGCGAAAGTTGTTCCGACCAGACTGATGCTCAACAAAACAGCTAATGTACCAACAGTAAGTTTCAACATGATAAAATCTCCTTTTTTAAGTTGGGGCTTGAATTTATCTCTTTACCTTTAAAGAGAGCCGCAGACAAAAAGTATTTACTTCTACTTATTGCCAATGTCTGTAAGTGTTGCTATTTAGTTATTACATTCTTCGTGCCAAACTTTTTGATAATTTATAAGTCACTAATATAATTAGTTGTTTAAGATTAACCACAGTGATCCCTATGTACTGAACCATACTTTTGAAGAATATCCTACACCAGCTTTGTTGACTATTCTGCTGTTAATCTTGAACTTCTTGGTCCAAGACATGATTCGTATCCCATTTCATTTTAGAATGTGGCAATGGTAACTTTATGAGAGCAGTCTCCTTGCCGGTACCAAAACCTGCCAGTATAATACTGGTAGGTTTCGACCTAGTGGATCTGGTTGGGATATGTCGATTTAAAGAATGATTATTGAGCGGTTGGTAGCAGAGTTTTTCAATGACACTACTAGGACTTTGTACCCCTAAACTATTAAGAGATACAGGGTACTAGTAGCTTGCTGGGCTATCGATGAGCTGGCTGGTAGGTGGCTGTCGGGCTATTTCATTACTTTTATGGTTAATCCTTTTATTCCACAGAGAACGCTACATTTATAGCCATAACATCTGGCGGAATCTCTGGCATCTCTAATGTATATTTTAGATATGTTCTTTCCCTGACATTCAATAACTTTAGTCAATTGTCGTGTCGTACCACCACCTACTTCCTCAAAATATATCTTGTCATAATTGATTATTTCTTCTGCATCATTGTAGGAAATTATATCTATTACAGGCTTTTGCGTCTGTTTTGCAAGATTCCTGTATCTGAAGACAACTTTACATGGACTTTTTACCGAGTCATATATGTTCGCGTTTAAATAGCCTTTTTCACGACAATAACCGACTTTTGACTGACTTGATGCACATCCAGTTAGTATAATAATTGCCGCAATAAAAATTGACGTATAAATACAGACTTTGCTCATGTTTGTTCCTTTTGCGGGGATTGCGTCTATGTTTTAAAAAGATATACCAGCGATGTTGCTAGTTGAATTTTCAACACTACAAGGACACTTTGGAAGTGCCCATGATGCCGCTGCCTAACGAACCCTAACCTGCGATTTATAGTCCTGCGGCTTTTGCTGAACAGCCGTCCCATGTTGCTGAAATTCATCAAGGGGAATCTGCGTCGCCAGCATGCCGAAAGAGGTCACCGCCAGCAGGGCCAGAAAAGCCAGTCCCATGCCAATCCTTTTCCCAGGAGACACAGCATAATAACGAGCCTTCTCAGCGGCAGAACGTTTGGAAGAGCTATAAATTTGCAGACTTCCCATAATGATAATTAAGGCTATAATCGGTGACCAAGTCAAATAAAATAGTCCGACCGCTCCGATCAGGCCGATAATCCACAATTTGGGACTGATAACCCCAATAATTCGCCCACCGTCAAGGGGTGAAATCGGCAGTAGATTGAAGAGGTTAAGCAAGAAGCCAGTTGTTGCCAATGCATACCAGAAGGGGTTGCCGGTCACCATGCCGGCGCCGGCACAGCCGATTGCACCCAGAGTACCAAGTAAAGGGCCACCATAGGCCATCAGAGCTTCGGCAAAAGCATCTTTAGGCATCTGCTTCATACCGATAAAGGCCCCCATAAAGGGGATAAACATTGGTGCCGTCGCCTTGATGCCCAACATCCGCAGAGCCAGGACGTGTCCCATTTCATGTATAAACAGCAACGCGACAAAACCGACCGCAAAAGGCCATCCCCAGAACATGGCGTAGGCCCAGATGCTGATTAGCATGGTGATAAAGGTTTTGAACTTGCCTATCTGCAGGATCACTGCGAGGTATTTAAGCTTACCGAAAAGGAAAAAGAGCAGCAGGCCGATTAGTCCGAATTTACTCAGCAAACCCTTTTTCGCCGGTGGTGCCGGTGGCGAAATTGGCTCAAAGGTAAACTGAATATCATCTTTAGAATCTGACTGTGTATCACTCATTTATATATCCTGACTGCTCCAGAATAGCCAAAGGAAAATCCTGTTGTTCCGCTTGGCACTTGCAGAGATTTAGAGAATTCCTGGGTTTCTGTCGTGCTGCCACTCCAAGTCTTAGGTAAAGCAACTGTTTCCAGAACCCGCGAACTTTCATCAAGGAAGAACAAGTAGACATACATTTCCCTGATGTTGCCATAATTTATCTTGTAATGGTCACTAAGCTCTAACTGTCCCGAAATTTCAAAAACATCACCAGTATGAACATAACTATAGTCAACCAAGAGGGCAAAGGTCTGCCATGTATTCGCATAAGCCCCTCCTTCCTGTAAGGTCACCACAGGCACGGAACGAATGTGGTTACCACGATACATCATTGATGTATCGACACATCCTGATATAAGAAAGAGCAGGCACACAAGACCCAGACAGACAATTTTAGTTTTACCGACATTGATGACTCTCCTTTTCTTGTGTTTTAGTATAACATAACGTTCGTTTACCATGTGCTGTGGTTGGTAAAAAAAATTGGCCATAGAAGTACAACACCTTGACGTCACACAACAATCTATTATCAAGAGGAAATTGCTATAGCTGGCAGGTAGCCTTCGTTGGTTTGGTATGACCCTGGCTTTGCGGTAAAATAACTCCCCATGACATCTGTAATTATTATTCTCTATCTGGCCACCATCGCATTCAGCTTAGGTCTGCACTTCCTCAATATCCGCCACCTCAAACAGTACGGGCACAAGGTGCCACCAGGTTTCGAGACAGCTATCGACCCAGGCACTCTGATAAAAACCTCTGATTACACTCTCGCCAAAAGCCAGGTCTCGCTGGTACAGAGTCTCTTTGATAGTCTCTTGACCATGCTCTTTATTTTCGGCGGGCTCATGGTCTGGTACGACGAGTGGCTCTCTGGTTATAACCTGAACTTCATCATCGCTGGGCTCGCCTTTTTTCTACTCTTGTCGCTGGTCCAGACTGTGCTCGGTCTCCCCTTTGATCTCTACAACCATTTTAAGGTTGAAACCCGTTTCGGTTTCAACAATATGAGTTTCAAACTCTGGTGTGCTGATCAAATAAAATCACTATTGCTCTCAGCTCTATTCTTTGCCATCCTCGCCTCGGCAGCTTTCTGGTTGATCCAGGCGGCACCAGATAGCTGGTGGCTCTGGGTCTGGGCACTGATGGTTGCCTTCAGCCTACTGATGATGGTCATATCACCCTATGTGATTGAACCACTGTTCTTCAAATTTGAACCTCTTCAGGTTGAAGGACTTGAAGATGATATCCGTACAATGATGGCCAGGACCGGCCTGTCAGTGAGCAAAGTCTTACAGGTCGATGCCTCGAAACGAAGTGGGCATTCCAACGCCTACTTTACCGGCTTCGGTAAACAGAAACGCGTAGTGCTGTTCGACACCCTGCTTGAACAACTCAGCAAAGAGGAGATTCTAGCAGTACTGGCCCACGAACTCGGACACATGAAGAAGAAACATATCCTGAAACGCATGTTGTTGATGGCTCTGATCGCACTTTTCTACTGCTGGCTGGCGCATGCCCTGATCGGCTGGCAGGGTCTGCCGATGCTGGTTGGAATCGAAGCAGCCAGCTTTTACGCCCGGATAGTGATCTTGTTCTTCCTCTCCAGCATCCTCACTTTCCCACTGACGCCGCTGTTCAGCATCCTTTCACGCAAGGATGAATACGAAGCTGATCATTTCGCCGCTGAGCTGCATGGCAAGCCAGAAGATTTAGCGACGGCATTGATCCAGATGTCTAAGGAAAATCTCGCCAACCTCTATCCACACCCGACTTATGCACAGTTCTACTATTCTCATCCACCGGTGGTAGAACGGGTGCAGAATCTGCGAGAACTGGCGAACTCACAAGGCACACTTCCTTGATGAAGCGATCAGGACTCCCAGGTTGACAATTTAGACGCTGTAAGTATTTTTTTATACGTCTATTGTCGACAGTTTCTGCGTAATCGCTGAATGGACCAACGACTGAAGTTCATCGATGGCAAAGGGCTTCGCCAAAGAGCCATAAACATCCAGATCGGCCTGCTCACTCGCGGTGTCATCGGATATCTTGCCTGTCACAACCACGGCGACGGGCCTGCGCCCCTCTTCTATTGTCTGTAATTGACCGAGAAAGTCGAGGCCACTCATCTTCGGCATCTGCATATCGACCAGTACCAGATCAACCCTCTCATCACGAATGATCTGCAGCCCTTCACTGCCATCGTCGGTCACAATCACCTCGTAGCCTTGGCTGGTCAGAACCTGCATGATCAACTCACGAACATTCTGTTCGTCATCAACGACTAGAATCCGGCTACCCTGTTCAGGATTGACAAAGGATTTTGGATCTTCAACTTGCAGCGCCAAGACCTCCTCGCTGACATCGTTCATAGGCAAAGAGAAAGTAAAACTGCTACCAAAACCAACCTTACTGACGACGTCGATCCGGCCATTGTGATTTTTGGCAATCGTGTGGCAAACAGCAAGGCCCAAACCCGTTCCACGGACGGTCGCCTGCGGTGAACCAGAACGGGCATGCGCCCCCTTAGTCGAAAAGAAGGGAGTGAAAATCTTTTTGTACTTATCTTCTGGGATTCCACACCCAGAATCTGTCACCTTAACCCAGGCATGGCCTTCGCTCACACCACTACTGATGCGAACTTTTTTTTCAGGACAACCAATCATGGAATGATGCGCGTTGATTAAGAAATTAAGCACCACCTGACCGACCTGGGCATGATCCATCAGTAAATATGGAATATCGCCAAAGTCACATTCGATATCTACCCCATCGTTGATAAATTCACGCTTAACCAATGCATAACTTTCACGAATTGTCATATTCAGATCAGCTGGCAGCCTTTGAGAACTCCGCTGGGTCGAACAACTCAACAAGTTTTCCGTCAAGTCACGCGCACGTAATGAAGCGTTGTGAATCGTTTTAAAATAGGCCCTCGCAGACTCAGGGATACCCTCGAGTCGCGATCCCAACTCTGCATATCCGAGGACGCCGGTATGGATATTATTGAATTCATGTGCCACGCCACTTGCCATAGTACCGACGGCAGCCATTCGCTCGGCAAGAATCAACATCTCTTCAGAATGCTTCCGCTCAGTGATGTCCTCAATCAGCCCTTCAATATAACAATCAGTTGAATCCTCCTTGAGCAATCCATAGATCGACACCCAAATCGGCTCCTGTTGATCAATTGGTTTAAACTGCAAATCCCAATTGTTAACCTGTCGACTCACACGTAAGGTATCGATCAACTGCTGACGATCGTCATGATTGAAATAAAATCTAGTTATATTATGCTTCTTAAGTTCAGCAACAGTCGAGCAACCAAGCATCCGAGCAAATGCAAGGTTTGCATTGAGAATCTCGCCCTCCCAGCTGATACGGAAAACCCCAACTTTAAGACTTTCGACCAGTGAAGTGTATTCAGTTTCCTTGCGACGCAGATTCTCCTCCGCTTTTACCTGATCTTCGTGCGCTTGATCTAGCTCTACCATCAACCCATCAAAACGGCCTACCGTTTCACTAACTTCTTTAAACCAGCACCGAGATAAGATGTGATCTTTTTCGAGGTCAAAATCTCCAGCAGAAATATCTTCAGCATAGCGCTGCAGACCGATAATTGGCCGCGCAATGGAACGAGCAATAAAGAGAATCAAAATGCTTGCCAGCACCGAAATGGCAAAAGTTATCAGGTAGTTGTTGATCCTGTTCTGCTTAAGTGCACCCAGATAATCATCCTCTGGCAGGTACATACCGATTATCCAGGGCCACTGAGGGTCTGGGAAAGGCGTGAACATCGCCTGATAGTTTTCGCCATCCACTTCGAAACTAACGTATTCCGCTCGATCGAGCAGAATTTGACTCGTCTTGTCCTGCGCTATGCCTAGTGCCGAAAAAGCGGCGCGGCTGAGTTTGTCCTGAAACTCATCAATCTTCACTAGGCGCGAGTTGGCCTTGCCCCCTGCCTCATAAAATTTGATCTGCTCAACATCATGAAAGGCAACCACATCGCGATTCTGATTAAGCATAAAAGCATAACCATTATCACTAATGCGCAAATTAGATATAAAGGTCGAAAGTTGATCGATCTCTATATCAACGCCAACTATGCCACTCAACTTACCTTCCTGATTATATACCGGGCCACTGATGGTTATCCCAGGGTTTTGTGAGGTGTAGAAGATATAGGGATCGCTCCAGAAAATACCGTTTGCAGCCATTGCCCCTTGATACCAAGGGCGGACACGCGGGTCATAGATATCGGTCGTGTCAACTTCTTCGGCGACCAGATTGCGCTGGGCATCACGCCACACATAACGCACCTGTCGTTCGCCGTTTTCATGACTGATAATTTTGGTTCTGATGCCACCAGGCGAATATTTATCATTGCGACTGACAAAGAAGAAATCTCCCTCGGGCGTCCCAAGATAAATACCCGAGATATCAGGGGAGCTCACCAATTGTTCAAGAAAGTAATTCTCCAGCGCCTGCCCATTTTCCTGAACGAGGACCTGAGACCGCAACAAGCTCTTGGTCAACTCCGTTGCCCGCTGCGCCTTACTCAGATAATTCTGACTTTGTTCCATAGCATAGGAGGCAATATTCTCCATAATGGCATGAAAATGTTCTTCAAGAACCTGTTCAGAGGTAATTTGCGAAGACGTAGTAGTGAGGAAAAAGGTTCCCCAGATAACGGCAAGAAAGCTAAATAACAGAACTAGACGAATAGAAATTTTCATACTCTCCCCCATAAATAAAACAGGGTTATAATATGCAAAAAAGCTGCTAGCGTCAACCATAGAAGAGACCATTGTTGTAACAAACAAACTCAACGAAGAGGACTTACGACAGTTAACCAACGTAACCCACAGCAAGCGCCGTTATATGTCAAATCATATTCCCGCACACTTCGTGCCGATTAATTATCTTGACAATCACATATCGCGATCTTATATTCCGTGCATATACACACAATTGCTTGGTAAATTAATTCCAAGCCAAGGAGATTTAACATGAAAATCTGTTTCCCTGTTGTTGAAAATCAAGGATTTGAAAGCGAAGTTTACGGACATTTTGGTTCAGCACCCTTGTTTATTGTTGTCGACACCGCAACCAAGGGAATAAAGTCCCTGAACAATGGTGACGAGCATCATAAACATGGTGCCTGCCAGCCCATTAAAGCTCTTGGAGGACAAGAGATTGATGCCATTGTCGTCGGCGGTATTGGCGGCGGCGCCCTGATGGGTTTGAACCAAGCCGGTCTCGTTGTCTACCAGGCCCAGGGCATAACTATTGCTGACAACATTACCTGCCTTGCACAGGAAGAATTATCAATTCTGACTCCGGCTCAGACCTGTGGTGGACATGCACACGGCAATGGTGGGTGCCATCACTAAAGTTTACAAGGTAGGAACGAATCAATGGTCGAGCCAGGATAATCCCCGTGATTGTTCTGGCTTGGCAGTATGTTTGCCCCAGAAACCACGGAACTGCTGTTGCACCCTGAGGGGATTAGATACTTTTTCTTTAAATTGATGTACATTTTTGTTATTGCTTGCATGAAGCTCAACTCTAACCTCAAAGGAGCAACAATCACATGCCCAGCACACCACGCAAAATTTTGATCATCGGCGGAGTTGCCGCCGGCATGAAAGCCGCTTCCCGTTTGCGTCGCCTCGATCCCGAGGCAAAGATCACTGTCATTGAACGCGGCGTTCATCTTTCCTACGGGGCCTGCGCCCTACCCTATGTGCTCAGCGAAGAGATCGAAGAACTTGATGAAGTTCGTAAGACGGCAAACGGAACCGTGCGTGATGAAACCTTTTTCTCCATGGTCAAGGATGTTGAGGTTCTAACCTGCTGTGAAGCGCTCCGCATTGATCGGAAAAACCAACAGTTGGAAGTCCAGTTTCTAGGTGGAAATCAACAACAGCAACTCCCTTATGATGCTCTGGTCCTGGCTACTGGTAGCAGTCCCCTGATTCCACCTTTTCCTGGGAGAGATTTGGCCGGTGTCCGTGCATTAAAAGATATAGAAGATGCCGAGAACATCGCCAATCATGTTGCTTCTGGAGCACAGGCTGTGATTGTTGGCGGCGGACTGATTGGGCTAGAAATGGCCGAAGCACTCAAATCTCGGGGCATGAATGTCACCCTGCTGGAGATGCAAGACCAGGTACTGTCAGGAATTCTTGATAGCGACATGGCGGAACATATCCATAGGGAATTGCGCAACAAAGGGGTCAATCTGCGCCTCCAGGAACCGCTACAGGCCATTTGTGGAAAAGATGGTCATGTTCAGCAGGTGACAACTGAGAAAGCAAGCTATCCTGCGGACTTGGTCATTATGGCCCTGGGTGTTCAACCCAATATCGAACTGGCCAAAGAAGCCGGACTTGATATTGGCCTTAGTGGGGCAATTGCCGTCAACGAACAACTCCAAACCAGTGATCCGCTCATTTGGGCAGCTGGCGACTGCGTAGAAAGTCATCATTTACTAAACAAGCAACCGATGCACCTGCCACTCGGTTCGACTGCCAATAAACATGGTCGCATCGTCGCTGACGCCATCTGTGGTCGCCCCACCAGCTTTCCCGGCATCCTCGGCACCCTGCTGGTCAAGGTATTTGGTCTCAATGTCGGCCGCACTGGACTTTCAGCAGCTCAGGCACAAGCTAGCGGGTTTGATCCGGTCAGCATTCTTGCCCCGTCACCTGACCGGGTACATTCTATGCCGGAAGCACGCCCCATCCTCACCCGCCTGACCATCGACCGTAGCAGTCGAAAATTGCTTGGCGCACAGATAGTTGGCTCCGGCGAAGTAGCTAAACGAATTGATGTCGTTGCAACAGCATTGAGCTTTGGTGCAGATATCGATCAGCTGGCTCAAGTTGACCTTGGTTACGCTCCACCGTTCTCTGCAGCGATGGATCCGCTGCATCAAGCCGCCAACGCCTTGCGCAACAAACTTGACGGGTTGGCAAAAAGCCTCTCTCCGTTGCAACTTAAAAAACGGCTCAATACTGGTGAAGAGCTACTCCTGCTTGATGTCCGCTCTCCTGAGGAATACGCTGAAGTCCGCATTCCAGGTACGACCCTGCTGCCTCTAGGACAATTACGCGCCAAAGTCAGCGAACTGCCAAAAGACAAACTGATCGTCCCTCTTTGTAAAATCAGCCTGCGCGGCTACGAGGCAATCCGCATCCTTAAAGCAGCTGGCTTTGAGAAAGTTGCCTACCTCGAAGGAGGAGTACTTGGTTGGCCATATGAGTTGGAACGGAATTAGCCTATAATACGAGAGATTTTCAAACCAACGGGTAAAAGCGGCAAGGCCTTTGCTTGGCCATGATAACTGAAGGGGGATTGTACATAACCTGTAATATGGCTTTTTTCCGGATAGGCTCTACTTTTAACGACTGTTAAAAACAGGACGATTCTTGGCTATGAACCAAAATAGCGGGGAGGCTACATAACCCACGGCTGCGACAAAGGCGATGATGAGGGGCACGGTATAGTGATCACGATGGATTCCCAATGCCAAGAGGAAGAGAAACGCACCAAGAACAAGCACCCGCACAACTTTGGGGATTTTCGGCAGTATGGAACGGCCAAAGTGGGCGTAAGGCACACGGGAGACCATCAGCAGAGCAGTTACTGCAATGATTATCCCACTGGTCGTATCGTTGGCAATTAATACACAAGTGGTGCCCACCATCAGCGCGGCGGCGGGTGACGGCATCCCTGAGAAGGTGGTCACTCCCCCGAGGATCCCCTGCTTTCTCTTCTCGATGACAAAGCGAACCAGGCGATACACCGTCGCACCAACGTACACGCCCCCCATCAATATTCCTACCCACAGCTGTGTAAACGATGCGGCGGCAATCAGCCCCGTGGTGAGCCCAAAGCTCGTCCCGTCGGCCACATCGTCGAACAATTCCCCTTTTGGAGTGGAGCCCCACCGCTCTGCGGCACGCCCGTCGAAAAGGTCAAGAAACTGTCCCAAAAAAACCAGGCCGATGGCGTAGACTAGAGGATGACCGGTGAGAACCACCCAACAACCAGCGAGCCCGCAGAGCAAATTCATGATACTCAGAATGTTGGCATACCAGTAATTGGGGATGAGCTTGAAGATAGTAGAGCAAAACGCAAGGCCCGTGCAAATCCCTAAAAGCGGTAGAATAGTGCGGCCAAGGAACGGCAGCGGCCCATAGATCCAAACGACACCTATGACGATCAGAAGCACGACTACGAGAAACGTCTTGGCTTTACCAAACAGGTTCGCCGCTTTGACCTTTGTGAATCGCCTGGAGATCTGACCGGTAATATCGAAAGCCAGGAACAAAGACACCAGCACGGGGTCCAACCACCCTCGCCATACCATATAAATCAGCATGGGAGAGTACATCATTTTATCAGAGAAGGGATCAATCGACTCCCCCTCCACGGTTTGCAAGTCGCACTTGCGGGCGATATCGCCATCGGTGATATCGGTAATCATCCAGAAGGTGAAGAATAGAAAACAAAGCCGCGGATAGCCCATATGCAGAAACATTACGGAGATAAACCCCATGGGATATCGAGCCCGACTGATGGCGTTGGGGTGAAGCCAGGAGTGGCTGCGTACCCATGCGATCTGTTGGGGTGTTCGCAGAAATCGGAACACAGCAAAGCGCTCAGCGCCCAGCATCAGCAGAACAGGAATCGCTATCTCAATTAGGATAGAACTGTAGGGGCTCATAAGATTTACAAGTAAATTGTTAAGATTTGATCCTTGAGTCACAAATTCATATTACATTAGAATGGTTATGATGTCCCCAGATTACTATTTGTCTGGCTGAACGAATCTTGCACATTCTAACAAACTTCACTGTGGAACTACCGTGTCATCTATGAAATCAATGAAGGCGAAGTGCGAATCCTTGTTCTACGCATCGCACATCACAAGCAGATTTATCGTTAGCCTGTTGCCAAGACATCGCCGACATTTGTCGGGTTGCTTAATCTAACTGCGGCTTGAAACTGAGTTGTTTGCCCCAGTATTCATGTAACAGCAGCGAAAACAGAAGCACTGCACCACCGATGCTCAGCCTGGTCAAGTTGGCATCACGGTTCCAGATTAGCAGGTTGACAATAAGTCCAGCCGGAACCAAAGCATTGTTCATAATTGCCAAAGTGCCAGTATCTACCTTAGTTGCCCCCTTGTTCCAGAAAAAGTAGCCAAGTCCCGAGGCAATCAGTCCCAGGTATAGGAGGATTTCCCACTGTAACGAGGTTGTTGGTAACTTGGCTGGGTTGCCGAATAGAACCCAAGTGATGATGGTGACGACCAGGGCACCCAAATAGAAATAACCAAAAATGGCGCGCTGGGGAAGTTTCAGGTTTTCTCGCTCTAGAAGCACCTTGTAACCAACCTGGCCAATAGCAAAGCAGATATTTGCCCCCTGCACCACCAGAAAGCCGATAAGTATTTCACCGCTGATTGAACTGTAACGGATAATTGCTGCGCCAAGAACAGCAACCAGTGCAGTGACCAGATATCTGAAACTGAAACGACCCTGCATCAGGTCAAAAATCAGGGTTACATAAACAGGAGTCAAAATCGTAAATATCAGCACCTCTGGTACTGTCAACAGTAGAAACGATTGATAATAGAAAACATACATACAGCCAAGTTGTATGGCCCCCAGTGCCATCAATTTAGCCGCAAGGGCTCGCGGAACCCGATGTATAAAGGGAAGAAAAACTAGCGTTGCCAAGGCAACCCGGGTGAGTACAGAGAAATAAGCATCCACTTGCCCGGCCAAGTATACACCGATCAAACTGAAAGAAAATGCCCAGAGGAGTGTGACTGCAACGAGATATATCATGATAAATCCAGAATTTATTAGAGGTACAGTGAGCTGGAATAAAACAGATATCCGTCATCATGTCAACCCGATATTGCACAAGGTTTACAAGTCAACCGAGAAGCGCCCCAAGGAGTACCTACTGCATTTCTGACAATCAACTACCGACTACCTGAACACCCAATCCTGGATATCCCCAATTCACCGATAAACACTCATCATGACTTCCAATATCGAGAAGGACAATCTCCTTTTCAGATACCATAAGGGTCAGTGTAATTCTGTAGCTATAGGTAAGACTGATTGCGAAGAGTCCTTTAAGTTTTCCTGAGAGAGGATGAAGACCGAGCTGCGCATTAGAAGGGTCGACTTGCAGATCCTGGATGACTCTGGCAAACCGTGCCATAAGGTCTGGATGTTTACGAAAAAACTTACGTGCATAGCGGAGGAATTGATCTGGGGTCACAATTGTGTACACACTAATCCTCCGCATTCAAAGCGTGTATCAGGTCATCAGCCGTGGCGAACTTTTCTACCCGACCGGCTTTTACATCTTCCAGTGAATCACGCACACGCGCCAGATAAGCTTCATGCGCTTCTGCCACCAGGGCCTGATACCGTTCTTCCGTAAGTACCACATACTCAGGTTTATTATTGCGAATCACATGGACATCCCCCTTATCAAGGAGATCGTCCACCGCCTTCAGACCACGTCTTTTGATTTCTTGTGCAGGAATGGTATTCATAAGACCTCCTCAATAGACCGTATATGATACCTTATTAAGTACTTGTTTACATGCTTGATAATATACTGGAAGGGCTTTAGGATAGCAAGCAGACAATATTTATGAGTGGTCTTGGGACTTGTTTATGCGGTCGTTCAAGATTGCAACTTGACTGACATTAGAATGGGTTTTCGTCCGGAAACGGCCCTTTGCCGCAATCTCTGCGTCAATCTGCATATTTGCTTGTAAGGCGTAAAGCATTGCGCCTCCGCTAAAATCAATGAAGACGAAGTGCTAATCCTCGTCCTGCGCATCGTCCAACGCAATCAGATTTATCGTTAGCCTGTTTCTAAAACATTGCCGATATTTGTCAGTCAGATTGCTTTTTGAATTTAGAAGGTAAAGTTTGAATCCATTTGATGTTAATAGTATATTGCACACCCGCTTTATTCAGAAAAACTCCAGGAAGTTGTAACGACAGTGGAACTGACACTCAACCCAACCGGCCATCTGCTGATGGTCCAAGCTGCTGATTCTGACGTCTTTGAGCAGCGCTTCCCACTTATCACTCGTGCCTTTGCCGATTGTTCCGCCGCCGGTATCATCGCCCTGGCTGGTGGCAAAGCCTCAGCTGACTGGCCCCTTTCCTGGAACTACTGGCGCGATTTTGGGAGTCGTTATCTACTGCAACTCTGTCAAGTTCAAGCAATTCCCACACAGCGTGAGCCAATATCACCACTTGATGAAGCAACCCTTGCCACCCTTCACCTGAGCATCCCACCGATGCCAGGCGCAGAATACTCTAACCCTGAAGTACTGGCCGAGATCTGGAAAGACCTTGATCTTTGGGTCATTGCTGAGATTTCCCGTAATGCTGAAGGGCTGGCCGGTTTCCTGCACCACTATGCGCCGCTCTGGAGGCAGGTAGGCCGGGTCTGTTTCCATCTGGCCGAGAATCGCCAGGATCCCGACTTTCCCTTTGCTTTTATAGCAACATATATTCCCCGCCTGGGTCGTAACGCACGCGCCCAGCATCTCCCTTTGAGCCAGGCCCTGCGTGAATATGCTGGCGCTGACAATCGCCAGGCCCTGTTACGGTTGTTGGAGCCGGTCAACGCTGCAAGTAAGTGTTGCTCCTGGGTACAGGAGTTGCTGGAAAGCAGTGACCTCTATCATCCGTTAGCATGGAGCCCGGAAGAAGCTTACCTGTTTCTCAAAGATGTTCCCCTGCTTGAAGAGAGCGGACTGATTGTGCGGCTGCCTGATTGGTGGAAGAAACGCCAACGTCCCAAGGTACAGATTGCTATCGGCTCCAGGCTCGACAACAGTCTTTCAGCAAAGACATTACTTGATTTTCAAGTGCAGCTGTCTCTAGATGGCGAGCCACTTACAGAGGCTGAGATTGTAACCCTGACCGCAGCAGGTGAAGGACTTTCCATGCTTCGTGGCCAGTGGGTCGAAGTCAACCCGGAGAAGTTACAACAGGCTCTCGAACAATGGCAGGCGCTAAAAGCAGAAGCTGGAGAAGACGGTCTTTCGTTTATTGAAGGTATGCGGCTGTTAGCAGGAGCGCAACAGGATCTTTCTGGTCAAGACCCCTTACTGGAGGAGACTGGTTGGGCCTACGTTGAAGCAGGTGAGCAATTGCGTGAACTGCTGGTCGGATTGCGTGACCCGGTCCACCTGCAGGAAGTTCAGAACCTGACCGGTCTGCGGACCGAGTTGCGCCCCTATCAGCAAACCGGTCTCAATTGGCTCTGGTTCCTCTCGGAGCTTGGGCTTGGGGCCTGTCTGGCCGACGACATGGGGCTGGGCAAGACTATCCAGGTAATCGCCCTGTTGCTGGCCCAGCAGCAGCGTGTGCAAAAGCAGCCCCCCAGCCTGCTGGTGCTGCCAGCCTCGCTGTTGGCTAACTGGAAAAGTGAACTGCAACGTTTTGCTCCAAACATTAAGAACATCTGTCTGCATCCATCGGAAATTGAGCGAAGCCAACTGGAGATCATTGCCAGCGACCCTGAAAAAAATCTGGCGGGCATCGATGCAGTGCTGACGACCTATGGCATGCTGCAGCGTCAGAACTGGCTTAGGGAGCCAACCTGGAATCTGATCATTCTCGATGAGGCGCAGGCGATTAAAAATCCCTCCACGCAACAGACCAGAGCGGTGAAAGCCCTCAAGGGTCGGGCCAGGATCGCCCTGACCGGCACCCCGGTGGAGAATCGTCTCGCGGATCTCTGGTCGTTGTTCGATTTCATCAGTCCCGGCCTGCTCGGCTCAGCCAACCGCTTTAAACAGTTCGTCAGTTCGCTGGAAAAGAGCGAACATCCCTCCTATGCGCCGCTACGCAGTCTGGTGCAACCCTATATCCTGCGGCGACTCAAGACAGATCGGAACGTAATCAGTGATCTGCCCGACAAGGTTGAACTGGTGGCCTGGTGCGGACTCAGTCATTATCAGACACAGCTTTACGCTCAGGTTGTTAAGGATCTGAGTGTGGCACTTAAACAGCAGCATGAAGGGATCAAGCGGCGTGGTCTGATCCTTTCATCACTGATGCGTTTTAAGCAGATTTGCAACCACCCGGATCAAGCCTTGGGCGATGGCGACTTCAAAGCCGACCGGAGTGGCAAATTCGGTCGATTACGCGAGCTCGCCGAAGAAATTGCGGCACGCCAGGAGAAGCTGCTGGTCTTTACCCAATTTCGAGCCATGACAACTCCTTTGGCGACATTTCTTGGCCAGATATTTGCCCGCCCTGGCTTGGTTCTACATGGCGGAACCAGGGTTGCGGAGCGTAAAAAACTGGTTGATCGCTTCCAGCACGAAGATGGCCCGCCCTTTTTTGTTCTCTCCCTCAAGGCCGGAGGTACCGGGCTCAATCTTACTGCCGCCAGCCATGTCATTCATTTTGATCGTTGGTGGAATCCGGCGGTGGAGAATCAGGCGACCGACAGGGTTTTCCGCATCGGTCAGAAAAAGAATGTTGTGGTGCATAAGTTTGTCTGCCGGGGAACGGTGGAAGAAAAGATCGACGCTTTAATCACAGCCAAGAGCAATCTTGCGACTGAGCTGCTGGAAGGCGCAGAAACATTATTGACTGAGATGAATGACGAGGCACTGTTGAGTCTTGTCACCCTCGACATTGAAAAAGCTACACTATAATGAAGGATATTTTTACCATGCGTGATTACGGATGGGCACCTTATGTGCCGGTGGCGCAGCGGCGTGCAAAGGCACTCAAGCAAATGGCAAAGCTGAAGAAGAAAGGCCTGAACGTACAGCCGGTGGAACTGAGCGGTCGCGGTCGTAAAATTGCAACATCCTTCTGGGGCAAGGGATGGTGTGACCATATGGAGTCGTTCAGCGATTATGCCAACCGCCTGCCACGTGGACGAACTTATGTCAGAAATGGATCGGTATGCCATCTCGAAATCAAGAAGGGCCAAATCAAGGCGATTGTCAGCGGTTCAATGCTCTATAACGTCAAGATCAATATTGCCCAACTGAACCAGAATCGTTGGGTTATGGTCAAACGTGCATGCGCAGGCAAGATCGGTTCCCTGATAGATCTACTGCGAGGCAAAATGGATCAGGGCGTTATGGAGGTGGTTGCAGACCGCCAGGCCGGACTCTTCCCGCTCCCCGGAGAGATGAAGTTTACATGTGATTGTCCCGACTGGGCTGATATGTGCAAACACGTAGCAGCAGTGTTGTACGGGGTGGGAGCGAGGCTCGACAGCGATCCTGAAATGCTTTTTAAATTGCGTGGAGTAAATCATGAAGAGTTGGTCGATGTCTCTACAGCTGTTGCTGACGTAACCAGAAAAAGCAGCTCCCGTCGTCGACTTGCTGCAACTGGCATCGGTGATGTTTTTGGTATCGATCTGTCGACAAGCGTTGCAACATCAGAACCATCTCTTGCAACTACGGCAAAGCAAACAACTGATGAGTTATCGTCGGGGAGTCCCTTGCCTGAGAAGCTCACCGGTGACATCATCCGTGCCTGGCGCACAGGCCTCGGTGAAAACCAGTCCGAGTTCGCCTCACGTCTGAAGGTCAGCGCCGCTAGTATTTCCCAATGGGAACGGAAAGGAGAGAAAACTTTTACTGTACATAAGCGAACTCGTGCGGCTTTGCATAAGGCCTGGATATCAACTTCTCGATAATCGAAGTGAATACGATGCCTGACAAAAGAAATGAAATGCAATGAACTTGAGAGCATTGAAGATGAGTTCTGCTTTGAAATAGTCTATGCCTGTGAATCTGGCAGTCGTGCCTGGGGTTTTGAATCGCTGGACAGTGACTTTGATGTCCGGTTTATTTATGTTCACAGAACCGAATGGTATTTGTCTGTTGAGCACAACAGAGATGTGATTGAGCGCCCGATTTCTGATGATCTTGATGTTTGTGGCTGGGATCTTCGCAAAGCTCTTGGACTTATTAAAAAATCAAATCCGCCATTACTCGAATGGTTGAATTCCCCCATTATTTACATCGACAAACTTATTGCAAGCCAACACATCAAGAAGCTTGCGTATTCCGGACCAAACTGAGCCACCCGTTCCGATCCAAACTGAGCCACCTATTCTGGAGCAAAGTGTACCACTGATTCCGGTCCAAACAGTGCCATTTTTTCCCTAGCACCGGAATCTCTAGCGACGCTGGATAACCTGGTGTACAACCTTGGAAATTCTACTTTCCAGGAGGTACACCATTGGCAAACAAGATTGTTTTATCGTTCAGTCCATACTGCATGTAGCAGACCCATCCTTGTCAATGATCTCTTTAAAGGACTTTGCCATGCTCGCAAAAGCCGGATAAAAGCGAGATAGAATATCGTTGGCAATACTCTCGGCAACTTTGGTATTATAGGTATGTGAAGAGAGATTACGAGCCTTGATCATGTCCATCCAGACGTCGCCATCGTCGATCAATGCATTTTTGAAAGCGATACGCGTCGCATTCTTTGAACCGATAATACTGACAAAGCCCTGTTCTTCTAAATAGTCTTTCAGCACATTCCAGGCCAGTTCATGAGTAAACTCAAAGCCTTGAATCAAGCCTTGCTTCTCAAGTTGAGACAACTCTCTTTGCGCTGCCAAATCAACTGCTGAGGTTAATGTTTGCAAGGCTCGCAGATAATTGTCAAAGCGCTGTTGCCAACGGATATCTGAATTCATGACAAACTCCCGATTAAGTTTTAAAGTTGCCTTGTCTACGGATTCATTCAAACACATTTATAATTTCGCCAAAAAATATTCGACCAAGTGGGCTGAACAGTCTTTGACTTAATCAGCGTGTATCAGATTTTGTCCGCGGCCAATAGAGTCCATGATCCTGTGTGTTTTCTGTAGAATGCGTAGATACGATATTAAGCAAAGTTCAATTGACAACTCACCTCCCTACTTGTGGGAATAGCTTCCCCTCTGTAAGTTGAGAGTCTGAATTATTGGTAAATGTACGTCATCCCCGAATGGTTTTATCGGGGATCCATGTTTTAAGATCTGGATTCCCGATTACACCCTCGGGAATGACGATCTTTAATTGAAAGCTGAATAGTTACCTTCGCACTTTAAATGGCCGATACAGTGGATCTCCGACCAGAACCATTTTCCAAGAGACATAAGGCAGACTTAAAAAGTAAGCTTCCGCCAAAGTATAATAACCATCCGTGAGTAACTTGAAAAACATTTCAGGGATTGGGAACGCCTGGAGATAAGGTTCCCCTACTGGACCAAGGGTTGCTGTTATGCCATCCTCCAGCATACTTCTGCACCAATACCCTCCACTACCTTTCAGAGTTTGACACTCCTGGCTAGCGATATGGTAACCAACAGAGCCGGGATTCCAGTCAAAAGCATCGACATAAGTATACAGACTGTACCAGCCGCAATAAAGAGCCGCATCAGGAGCTTCTCCTGGTTGAAATAATTCTTTGACCTCATTCAGGACAACAGGCAGCAGCTGTTGTGATGACAAATGCTCAGCAGCAAGGTGAATTGAGTTGTCGTAAAAGCCTGAGCCTCCCTTTGGTGTTTTGTTTGGCTTCGGGCCTTTGGCATCAAAATAAGCTGTACCTTTCAACCCGGTTTTTTCCACTGCAACAGCGTCATCAATTATCCTTTTGACTATCTTAACCGACGGTCCATCAAGACGACTGACCATTATGGCTTCGCTCTTGGAGATAGAAAGTTTCTGGTTTCTGAAACCAATGAAAAAAGGGTTGGGCTGCCAGAATTTCAAGGGATAAGAGTCTTTCATTACCAGGGTAAGTTCCGAATCCACGGCCGCGCTGTAGTCTCTCTTCCTAAGCGACTTTATCTGTTTATCTATCTTTGAAATATTATCTTTTAATGACTGCGTATCTTTATCTTTTGAGCTTTTGGCGTTCTCAAGTTCTTTTTGAAAAACCTTCTTTTCGGCAACTAATTCCGCCAGCCGCTTCTTTTCCTCACCGCTAAGTTCTGGCGACCTCACCTTCAAAGGCACGCCATACATCGTCACCAGACAACGGATCGCTGGCCCTTC
>Ga0256834_1000129_pt1 | contig 50192 bp, 40 predicted proteins | sample 4281140metaG_FD_190536 | JGI IMG/M metagenome (GOLD analysis project Ga0256834, IMG submission 190536) | Hydrothermal vent microbial communities from East Pacific Rise, Pacific Ocean - 4281-140 | ecosystem: Environmental > Aquatic > Marine > Hydrothermal vents | place: Pacific Ocean: East...
GAGGATGAAAATCTATACAAAGAAAAAAAAAACGATACGAGTCAAGTGTCGTCCCGTTAAATGTTTGTTAAAGTTTTTGCTTTTTGTTTTTGAAAGGTTAATAATGAATAGAAGGAATGCGTTGAAAAATTGAAACTCATTTGAGGAGAATAAGCCTTGTTGTTAAAAATATTTCAAGTCCGGCAAAATCTTATCGGTAATTTGCAAGAATAAATGTTAAAACGGAGTTTCGGAAAAACGCTAAAAATTCGTGTCCATTTGTGAAATTCGTGGCAAGAAAACAAACCACGAATTACACGAATTACACGAATTATCACGAATATAAAAAGGGAAACGGAAAACGAGACAAAGCGTCCTATTATTCGATTAACCGGTTACACGGTTCAATCCCGGGTTTCACCCCGCGATTCCACAGTTCAACGATTTAATATAAATTCTCCATCTATTCAATTATTCAATAGAAATACCGCTCACTGGTCGTTAGTCACTTGTTCTTTTTCCTTATGATTACGCATTGAATTTTGAGAGATTATTGCGGCAATTCCTTCCCTTTAGGCGTTTTTGAAATCAAATGACGAAAATAAAAGATATTGCAGGTGAAACAACCCCGGGTCCAACTCCCGGCATCTTTAAGCGCGGTGCTTTAGCCGAAACAAAAAGTTATCATTGATCTAAATCATTTTCAATGATAGTCGGGGAGTGATTCCGGCACGAACATATCACATTTTAGTTTAACTTTGTCCCAAACAAATTAATAGCATGAAGAAAGTATTGTTGACTTTAATCTATGTATTACCCTTTACCCTTTGGGCGCAAGATACGGGTGCCGTTAAGGGGAGTGTGGAAGATGCCGATACCGGAAATCCGGTGGAAGGCGTTAAGGTTTATATTAACAATTTGTCTATAAGTGCCACCACGGATGCTCAAGGTATTTTCGAGCTAAAAGATGTTCCTCCCGGAAATATGAATTTGGTGGTGGAAAAAGACGGTTATGAACGTCAGGTATTTCCGATTGTGGTGAAGCCTGGCGAAACGTTGGATTTGGGCACGCTGATTTTGTGGAATGCCGAAACACAAAATGCCGATTTGGGTGTAATCAATTTGTCGGAACAAGAAATCATGAGTGACGATAACGATAATTTGGAGAATGTTTCGGGGATTTTGCAATCGGGGATGGATGCCTTTTCGCGTGCGGCTTCGTATCAATTCAGCAATGCCAGGTTCAGCATGCGCGGACTGGATTCGAAATATTCCACCGTTTGGATCAATGGTGTTCCGATGAACCGGTTATATGACGGACGTCCGCAATGGTCGAGTTGGGGCGGATTGAATGATGTGATGCGGGCGCGAGAAATTTATCCCAATCTTTCCGCTTCGGATTATGATGCTTCGGGGTTGTTGGGCGGAGTAAATTATAATATGAAGGCATCGGATATTCGCAAAACGAAGAAAATTTCCTTGGCTTTGACCAATCGAAGTTATCGCGAGCGCATTATGGCTTCTTATGCGTCGGGAATGAATAAAAACGGTTGGGCTTATGCTTTGCTCGTATCCGGCAGATTTGCTCACGAGGGTTATTTGGAAGGAACTTTTTACGATGCCAAAAGCATTTTCGGTGCCGTTGAGAAAAAAATTAACGACCGGCACGATTTGAATTTGACCTTTTTCATAACACCTAACAAACGCGGGAAATCGTCGCCTAACACGATGGAAGTCTACGATATGAAAGGTGCGCGCTACAATGCCTATTGGGGAATGCAAAATAATGAAAAGCGCAATGCCAGAGTAAAAAAACTCAACGCACCTACATTGATTTTGACGCATAATTGGACTTTTAATGAAAACACTTCATTGCAAACGAGCTTGGCTTACCGGTGGCAAAAGACGGCCAATTCGCGCATCGGATATTACAATGCCAACAATCCCGATCCGACCTATTATCGCTACTTGCCGAGTTATTGGTTAGCCAAAAACAATTTGCCCGAAGCGGCTAATGCCTATTTACAATTCATGCAATACGGACAAATCGACTGGAATTATCTTTATCAAGCCAATAAAAATAATACGGCGGACGAGGGTAGTGCAAGATACTATCTTTATGACGACGCCATTTCGGATGAAAACTATTATTTCAGTTCCATTTTCAGCAAACGTTTTTCGGATGCATTGAATTTTACGGGGGGGATTCATGTGATTTCTTCCGCTTCGGAAGGATTTGCCAAGATGAACGATTTGTTGGGCGCACCGTTTTTCTATGATAAAAATCCCTATGCGGATCCCGGATTTGAGGATAACGACAGCAATTATCCCAACCGTAAAGTGAAAGAAGGTGAGAAATTCGGTTACAATTTCCTGATCAACGGATTAAAAGCAAGAGCATTTGTGCAAGCGCAATATTATTCCAAGAGTTTGGATTTATTTGCCGCTTTGTCCGGTGGAATAACGCAATATCAACGAGAGGGTTTGTTTGACAATCCCTTATTTGAAGATTCTTACGGAAAATCCCCGTTTTATCATTTCAACGAATATACCTTGAAACTGGGAGCCACCTTTAAGTTGACGGGGCGTCATTTGCTAGACGCACATTTTATTTCCCAAAATAGAGCGCCGGATATGAAGAATATCTTTTATAATAGCCGCGTGAGCAACGATGTAGTTGAAAATGCTTTGGTTCCCGAAGAGATTCGCGGTTTTGATTTGTCTTATATTTACCGTTCGCCGTATGTGAAGAGCCGTTTGACATTTTATGTGAATCAAGTGAGTAATACGGTGGATATTCAACGTTTCTTTGCCGAAGGTATTTCCCTGAATGGTGTTCAAGGAATTCCTTCCAATATCAACGGTAATGCTTTCTTTTTAACACAAGTCATGACGGGCGTTTCAAAGTTTTATCAAGGTTTGGAATACGGAATGGAAATTCAATTGTCGCCTACATGGAAGGCTAATTTGGCATATGCTTACGGAAAACATATTTACAATAATAACCCCGATGTATATGTGGCTTCGGATTTGTTCAATGCAACATACTTGGGTAAAACCTACATGGTAGGATACCGCTTGGCTAACGGCCCGCAACAAGCCGCATCGATCGGATTGGAATACAGAAGCCCGCATTACTGGTTTGCGGGTGCCAATTTGAATTGGTTCAATAACAGCTATGTGAGTGTTAGCCCGTTGCTTCGCACGGAAAGGTTCTATCTCGATCCCGCCACGAATGAGCCCTATGGCGAGATTCAAGATTATAAAAATCACGATGATTGGGACATTCCTGCCGTGACGGAAGATATTTTGAGCGATTTGTTGAAGCAGGAAAAATTGGACAGCTTTGTTCATATCAATTTAATCGGTGGGAAGTCTTGGAAAGTTAAGGATTATTATATCGGATTGTTTGTTTTGGTGAATAATCTTTTCGACAATGTTTCGCCTACGGGCGGATTCGAGCAATCGCGAAAAGCGAGTTATCCGGAATTGTATGTGGACAGGAAAATCAATCCCGTTCCGGTGTTCGGTAATAAATATTGGATGAGCTACGGACGGAATTATTTCGTTATGTTGAGTTTAAGATTTTAAACAAAATAGAAGAAAAATGAAAACCATGAAATATCTTACGAAAATACTTATTCTATTGGGTGTGGTTTCGCTTGTGTCTTGTTCGCAAAAAGACAAATGGGACGAGCCGGATATACCGTGTCAAAATCCGTCTGTGAGTGTAAATGCCACCATTTCGGATATTTTGGCGCTTTCGCCTTCGGGTGACATAACGCAAATAGACGACGATTTGAACTTTGAAGGTTATGTCATTTCCAGTGATGAAGCCGGAAATTTTTATACGACCTTGGTTTTGCAAGATGCACCGCAAAATCCTACGGCAGGGATTAGCATTGCCGTGGATAAGCGCAATTTGTATGTGGATTTTCCCGTAGGGAAAAAAGTGGTTGTGAAGGCCAAAGGTTTGTTTGTGGGCAAGGATAACGGAGTCTATAAATTGGGATTTACATATGATAGTGGACGCGGAACACATATCGGACGAATGTCTGCTTCGGAAGGGGAAAAGCGTTTGTTTGCTACATGCGATGCGCCGGTTAAAATTACACCCGTGGAAGTGAGTTTACAAGACTTCCGTAACAATAGCGATGCTTATATCAACAAGTTGATAAAAATCAATGACGTTCAATTTCGCAAAGGCGATTTATGCTCCACCTACGCACTGGAAGGGCTTTCGGGGGTAAACAAATATTTGGAAGATTGTAACGGTGTTTCTTTGGTGATGAGAAATAGCGGATACGCCGATTTTGCCCGTCAAAAGGTTCCCTCCGGGAAAGGTTATGTGATCGCCGTGGCTGGCAAATATCGTTCTACGCCGCAGATTTATATTCGCGACACAAATGATGTTCATTTTGACGGTCCACGCTGCGACGGATCCAATCCCGAGTGTGATGCCGCTTCATTGACCCCGAACGCGACTATCGCTGATCTTAAAACCGCCTTGGGTAATAATGATTTGGTTCAAATAACCGACGATTGGATTATCGAAGCAGTAGTGACTGCTTCCGATAAAAGCGGCAATTTGTATAAATCCGTCTACATTCGGGATCAATCCGGAGGTATTCGTCTTGGATTAAATATGCGGGATTTGTATTTGCGCGGTTATCATCGGGGTGCCAAATTACGCATCAAGGTCAAAGATTTATATGTGGGCAAAACTTCCGGCGGTGAAATTCAATTGGGTGATCTTTACAACGGCCATATCGGTCGTATCACCGATGAAATCGACCAGGATCATATTTTCTTTACGGACGAAACCGTTGATGTGGAACCGGTAGCGCTCACGCCGGGTGCCGCCACTTATGACATGGTCGGCCAATTGGTGCGACTTTCGGATGTAAAATTTTCCGATTACGACGTCAATGAATATTTCGCTTATAGCGACAGTCAAAGCAATAATCCGAATCCTCGATCGGCAAACCGGGTTATCCGGGCTTGTTCGGGGCAGGGTGAAATTATCGTAAGAACCAGTGGATATTCCGATTTTGCCGATGCGCATGTGCGCTATGGAACCGGCACGATAACGGGTATTTTGTCGTGTTATGATGCTAATCATGACGGTGCAATAGGTCAGGATGAGTATCAGATCATCCTTCGTGATATTTATGATGTGGATATGACGCAAATGCGATGCGATCCGCCGGTTTTGTTGGAAACCTTCGGGTTGACACAAAAAAATATGGAAATCGATTTGCGCGGTTGGTATAATTATGCCGAAGCGGGAACCCGGAAATGGCAAGGCGGTTTCTATTCGGGCAGTGTCAATCATTATGCCCAAATGAGCGCTTACCGAAGCGGTGAAGCTCAAAATATCGCATGGCTTGTTTCGCCGGGAATTGCCGTGTCCAACGGGATGACGCTTTCATTTCAAACCGCCAAAGCTTATTGGACGCACGATGCTTTGAAAGTTTACATTTCCACCGATTTCAACGGATTTGATGTGCGTTCCGCCACTTGGACGGAACTACCGGCACGCATTGCCACGGATTCGGATCCCAATCATGCATGGATTGATTCGGGTGATATCGATTTGTCGGCCTATTCCGGACAAGTAGTATATATTGCGTTCCGTTATAAAGGGAGTGACGATTATCACAGGACCGGAACCTACAGGATTGATAATGTGGTGATTAAGCATTAAATCGCATGTGTGAACGTATTTAAACCGTTCGTCGACATTGGCGGGCGGTTTTTTTTATTACTGCCAATTGCCGAAACTTTCATACTTTTGCATAAATCATAATAAAGATTCAATTCATGAAGCGTACTTTACAACATAAATATTTCAAGCTTTTTATCCTTCTTGCCGTAATGTTTTGGGCAATATGGCAATTTACGGAAGGAAATACCGGAAACGGAATTTTTCTTTTGCTTTTGGCTCTGATTGTTTTATTTTTTTATGTTCGGAATGAATATTTGCTGATGAGTATGTTGCGTATACGCAAGGAAGATTTTGAGGGAGCGGAACGTTGGCTATTGAAATTGCAAAATCCCGAGGAAGCATTGATTAAACCGCAATTGGCTTATTATAATCTTCTATTCGGGATGATTTATAGCCGGAAGAATGTTCACCAAGCCGAGAAATATTTTCGTAAAGCTCTGAAAACCGGCTTAATTTTGAAGCAAGACCAAGCCTTGGCCAAGATGAGCTTGGCGGGAGTTTTAATGGCTAAGCGTCGTAAACGCGAAGCAATTAATTTATTGAACGAAGCCAAAAGATTGGATAAAAAAGGCGTTTTGAAGGAGCAAATTCGGATGATGAAGCAGCAGCTAAAACGCATTTGACATGTGGTTTTTTTTGCAGCATATTGTGGTGGGATACCTAATGGCATTCCTAGGTTTGGCTGCGCCGGGATTATTGACTTTGAGCGCATTGAAGGCGGCGGTGGAGCGCGGTGAAAAGGAAGGCGTTAAATTTGCTGCGGGGGTGATGTTTCCCATTATTTTGCAAGCGCATATTGCATTGTTATTCGCGCATTATTTATTGAACCATCCGGTGATTTTGGTGCGTTTGTCTCAGGTAGCTATTGTCCTGTTTATTATTTTGTCCATATTGTTTTTTCGTCAGGGAAAAAAAGGCTTGCAATCGAAAGCCGTTCAAAGATATAATATCCAAAATTCTTATCTCTACGGGATGTTTATGTCGTTGATTAATCCCATGGCGGTTCCGTTCTATCTGACTTATAGTTCGATATTGGAATATTACGGTATTATTCGTTTTGAACAACCGTATATCAGTTTGTTTGTTTTCGGGGCCATATTCGGGGCGTTTTCCATATTGGCATTGTATGCGAGATATGCACGGCGTTTGATTGGACGGATTTCCTTTTTGTCCCGTAATTTTTATTATGTTTTAAGCTTTATTTTTATGTTTTTGGCTTTGGCATCATTGGTGGGAAATATCATAAAATATAAAGCCGGAAGTATTTGAATGTATGATAACTTCATTAAAAAATCCGTTGGTTAAATATGTGCTGAAACTTAAACGCAAAAGAGCCTTCCGGCATGCGGAACGCCGTTTTGTCGTAGAAGGTTTGCGCGAAACGAAACGCGCTATTGCCGGCGGCTTCAAACCCGAAATGTGGTTGATTTGTCCGGAGATATTAAAGAAATCCCCTGTGTATGTGAAAGGAGAAATTAGTGAGGTTTCGACCGTCGTTTATGAACATTTGGCTTACCGGGGCGGAACCGAAGGTATTCTTGGAATTTTCGTGATGAGAGATTTTGCGTTCGATATGTTGGAAGACATTTCCGAACCGTTTGTGCTCATTGCCGAAGGCATTCAAAAACCTGGCAATATGGGTGCCATTATGCGCACTGCCGACGGAGCGGGTATCGACGCGTTGATTTTTATTAATCCGGATACGGATTTATACAATCCTAATGTAATCCGGGCTTCATTGGGCACTTTGTTTACACAAAAAATTATAGTGGGAACCATGGATGATTTGAAACGATTGAAGCGTTTTCACCGTATGAAAATTTTTGCGGCCACTTTGCAAAATAGCCATATATATTGGGATGAAGATTATAAGGGGGCTACGGGAATTGCAGTAGGCGAGGAAGCGGAGGGGTTGAGTAATGACATGCGCAATCTTGCCGATCAATCGATTTATATTCCCATGCATGGTGTTGCCGATTCGTTAAATGTTTCGGTGGCAACGGGAATTTTGGTATATGAAGCTTTGCGTCAGCGTAATGAATCACGTTGATTTGCAGGTTGATTTATTCGAAAAATTTTCGAACCGGAAAGAAGATGAATAATTTGACGGGTTTCTTGTGTTACGGGTTTAAAGAACTTGGAATTTTCGGTATAATTTTCCGGTAAAAACGCGAAACGTCGATTGGTTTCTTCAATCAAAACAAATATCAGCCCGGCAATAAACAAATATTTAGCGGTGGAAAGTAATGCTCCGCCAAGCCGGTTGAGCCATCCCAATCCGGCTTCTTTTAGGATTTTGGTAATGAGTTTCGATGCCAACCAAGCGATTAAAATAGCTCCGAAAAAAATAACGAAATAAGCCGCCCATTGCATCTGTCCGGGTGAAGAATGAAATTGTTCGGCAAGGTATGGGATGAGCATTCCCGAGAAATTGGCAGCTAAGTATAAACCGGCAATAAATCCTACAAAAGACAAAAGGATATGCACTAAACCCTTAGTTAATCCTTTGAACACGCCGTAGGCGGAAGCCACCAAAATAAAAATATCGAAAAAGTGCATGATGATTTTTTAAATGTTTGTTTTTATCATCAAAAATCAAGTTCTTTGCATCAAATTTATCAAAATGAAGGCGATTGACAAAATTTTTGTGTTAGTCGGTTTTATGTCCGTTTTCGGACTCACCGAAAGTTGTAAATTCATACACAAGGGAAGTGATGCGCGTTCGGGAGCAACCAAGATTGTGAATAAAGTGCTCTACGAACCCGAGAAGAAACATTTCGAGTGGGTCAAACAGCTGACCTTTGGGGGCGACAATGCGGAGGCTTACTGGAGTTTTGATGATAAGAAATTGGTTTTTCAGGCGCGCAATCCGCGTTGGAATGTTGCATGCGATCAGATTTTTATCATGGATGCATTTAAACCGTTGGATAGCAATGAAATTCCTAAAATGGTAAGTACGGGCTACGGTCGAACGACCTGTAGTTATTTTTTGCCGGGTGATACGCTCATTTTGTATGCCTCCACGCATGAAGGCGATAGTTTGTGTCCGCCGGAGCCGAAGAAAACAAAGAATACCTATGTTTGGCCGGTTTATCCTACTTATGATATCTATGTGGCGGACTTAAACGGAAAAATCGTAAAAAAACTCACCGATTCCCCGGGTTATGATGCCGAAGCTACCGTTTCGCCTCAGGGAGATAAAATTGTTTTCACTTCCGACCGAAGTGGTGATTTGGAACTTTATGTGATGGATATAGACGGCTCCAATGTGAAGCAAATCACCAATGAATTAGGTTATGACGGAGGTGCGTTTTTCTCGCCGGACGGTAAACAAATCGTATTCAGAGCTTCACGCCCCAAAACACCGGAAGAAATCAAAAAATACAAAGATTTGTTGGCCAAACATTTGGTGGAACCGGTAAATATGGAAATTTTCGTTTGTAATGTGGACGGAAGCAACATGCGTCAAGTAACACATTTAGGCGGCGCCAATTGGGCACCCTTCTTTCATCCGTCAGGGAAAAAAATTCTTTTTTCGTCCAATTATAAAACCAAAACCATACCTTTTAATTTATACATGATTAATGTGGACGGAACCGGATTGGAACAAATTACTTATGACAATGTATTCGATGCATTTCCTATGTTTTCCTATGACGGTCAATATTTGGTTTTCGGCTCCAATCGAAATAATAACGGTACGCACGAAACCAATCTTTTCTTGGCCAAGTGGAAAGATTGATGTTTGAATTCCAAGAATTTACGATAAAAAAACCGCTTGCATTTACAAGCGGTTTTTTTTCGGGCAATTCCATTCCGAGATTTATGGCACGGAATGATAAAAAGTAGTAGGATTATAAAGGATTGGCCGCTTTTAAAATCCCGTGCGGGATGGAATTGTTAAACCGTGGAATCGTGGAATCGTTAAATCGAATATTGGATTCACCGCTTTGTCATGTTTTCCGTTTTCCTTTTTATTCGTGATAATTCGTGTAATTCCCACAGGGTAAACGTGTAATTAGCGGTTTATTTTTTTGCCACGAATTTCACGTATTTCACTAATTTTTCCTTTTTTCTTCGTGTTCATTCGTGTAATTCGTGGTTTATTTTTTCGCCACGAATTGCACACTTGTCCGGTGGGAATAACTCTAGTTTTTTCCTTTTTATATTCGTGATAATTCGTGTAATTCGTGGTTTGTTTTCTTGCCACGAATTTCACAAATGGACACGAATTTTTAGCTTTTTTCCGAAACTTCGTTTTAACATTTATTCTTGCAAATTACCGATAAGATTTTACAGGATTTGAAATACTTTTAACAACAAGACTTATTTTCCACAAGGAAATTTCAACTTTTCAACAACTTCCTTCGATTTATTATTAGTTAATTAGGCGGTTAAGTAATACGCAGTTCAAAAAAATATTCATTGAAAGACAAAACTCGCGCAATGATTGATCAAAACTTTAATCCGCCATAAGGTGGATAGGCGCGTTGGCCCGGCATAAATGCGGGCCGGACGCCGGCGGGAAAAGGCGCGTGGAAACATCGAATACGCAATGACATGCATCTTTTTGAAAGGAGAAAATGTTAGGATTTTTCGATTAATCAAGGAGGGAAGCGCAAGTAATAGCCACTGCTATAAACGGGCATTTTCGACGCCGGGTAAGCGAAAAAGACGCATTTTATCACCGAAAGGATGCGTGTGATTGATTATCAGCCTTGATTTTTTGTTACTTTTTCATCAAGGAAAAAGTAAAAAAGAAAATACTTTTGTTTGGAAATGAATGTATAAGTAAAATCCAAACATATCTTTTCCGAAAACATAATTATTTTGGGTGACCCGACGCGGAAAACAGGAAATAAACTCTTTCACTCCATTTCCTCCGTTTCCATACTTTTTTCTTTCTCTTTTTTAATTATTAGAAAATGCTTAAATTTGATTTTATAAGAGAAACAACATGTTTGAAAAATTCCGTTTAAGTATTTTGCTTGTATTATTGTGCCTTTCACCGGTACCTGCCCAGCAAGATACAACGAATGTCAATCAAAAAGGAGATCGATTGCCTCCCGTAAATGTAAAACTTTCTGCAGGCACTTCATTCGGCTGGACATTCAACAAGATATATAGAACCACAAGATTGGCTCCGGGTTTGGCGGGCGGCTTTCATGTGAGTTTTTTGGTCGCACGAAATTTTTTTAACGGATACATGAATTTCAATACCGGTTTGTTATTAGCCTCATGGAAAGCGGTCAGCCGTTATAAATCCGGAAATTATGTTTATGAGGATGCTTTGATAATTAACCGATCGAGGTTGTATATGGGTTTTGAATGCGGTTTTCGTTCTTGGAGTATCGAAGGAGGCGTTTATTATCCTACAACGTTAAGGAGTGGCAATTACGTTCGTTATCGGATTTACGAAAATCGAAAAAAGATTTATGAAAACCGGCATTCCACTGTTATTTTATGGCCCATGAGAAGTTTCTTCTCCTTTTTCTACATCTCCGCCCATTACCGGTTTCGCCCTAAATGGAGTGTTATGCTAACTTTTGGAGAAGCTTCGTGGGGCTACAAAATTTCGGCTGTTGAAATCCAATTGGTTTATATGATTTTTAATTAAATGCGAACTTTATGAAATACCTTCGTTTTCTTGCCGGTTTCATAGTATTCATTCTTTTTTTAGGCGGTTGTATGAAAAGACCTTCATACAGTGCCAATGAACTTTTTACCAACAAATTTTATTTCGAAATAGACGGCGAACCTGTCATTCCCGTTGACAGGGAAATTCCGGTCAGGTTTCAATATGCCGGTTCGATTCTAAAAATCCTGGTAAATGATTATGATTTGAACCTGGTGGTCAGGGTTAAGGATTTTCACGGGCCGGGAACCTATACTTTCGGGGATTTCTCCGACTCAACACTTACCGGCAATAATTTCATATTTTATAATGCATGTTGCTACTCTACGTTTTACTCCCGGTCCGACAAACCCGCTTATTTGCGGATTTTGGATTTCGATACCACGGCGCATCACCAATTGATTACGGGTATTTTTGATTTTCATTTGGCAAACGATTCCTTGGAAGTCCATTTGTCAAACGGATATTTTTTCTGGACGGTTATTGGAACCGATAACTAAAATTCAATGTTATGAAAAGGTTTATTTTTTACTTAATATTCCCTACATTGATTATGGCCATGTTAACCACTTGCCATCCTATCTTAGTAAAAGAAAAGATTTTGCGATGGGATGCCAAAGGTTATTTAGAGTCCTATTATCTATATTATTCGAACAAAATACAATATCATGAGGCCTTTTTCTCAGTCAACAGACAAGCAAACGGCTGGTTATTAATCGACGGTTTTGCCGGGTATCAATTGAGCATATTCCTCCCCGGTTCACAAATTCATCCGGGACATTATATCTTGCAATATCCGTTTGACAACGGGCAATTGGCCTATGACAAACCTTATATGATTTGTGCATCACTCTACTATGATACTATCGATTATTATAGCACCGATTCATCCGGATCTTTTTTTGTAGAACACTGGGAACTCCTGGATGATTCGACTTTGTTCATCAAAGCAAAGTTCAATGCCCGATTAAATGATTCGACATCTGTCAAGCGGATTCAAATTTTTGACGGTATTATAAACCGTGCTTACAAGATAAATTAAAATTTATTCGTAATACCGTTTAAGAATCGTAGTCTATTAAAACGTCATTATTCAACTACCCCCGCCAGATTGGTCATTCTGCCTTGATGTTGTTTCACCATACCCCTCGAATGGGGCTGGTGCATAAAAAATTACAACGGTTAGTTGTCCCTTTTTTCAAAGTCTTCTTTGGTATTGATACGGTCAATGATGACGTATATCAACAAAACAATGGTAATTATTCCCAAAAGTCCGTAGAGCATAATAATCAATAAAGGAATGAATTCCATTGATTTATTTGAGTTTAACCGCAGTTCCGTATGCAAGGATTTCAGAGGCGCCTTGCATAATCATGGATGTGGTGAAGCGGACGTTCACTATGGCGTCGGCACCCATGCGGCGACCGTCTTCTATCATTCTTTGAAGCGCTTGTTCGCGTGAACGTGCTTGTAATTTGGTATATTCGCTGACTTCCCCGCCTACAAAATTACGCAAGCCTGCCAAAAAATCGGCTCCGAAATTTCTTGCTCTTACAGTGCTTCCGCGGGCAATACCGAGAATTTCATCTATTTCTCTTCCGGGTACATGTTCGGTGGTTGTAACTATCATAATCGTTTTTTTTTTCAAAGATAGAAAAATATTTTTAGCATTGAAACAAAATCCTGTGTTTTATTGAGTGGAGTATGTTATTAGTCATGTAAATAAATAAATTTTTTATAATTTAGCTGAAATTTGTCAGCTTTTGTTTTATGGGAGATTTTAACGTGCACAAAGCCAAGTCGGCGGAAGAAATCGCCAAGTTTACGCGTTATTTGTTGCGTGATGTTCAGGCATTGGAATATATGATAGATGAAGGTTGGTTTGAGCAGGAGAATGTTCATATCGGGGCGGAGCAGGAATTTTGTCTGGTGGATAAAAATTATAAACCTTTGCCCGAAAATCAAATATTTATCGAACAACTGGGTATGGAAAATTTGAGTCCGGAATTGGCGAGGTTTAATCTGGAGACGAATGTCACACCACAGCTTTTTTCCGGTAAATCGCTTTCGTTGATCGAGGCGGAAATTTTGGATGATATATCGCGTATTCGTCGTTTTGCTCGCGAAAGAGATGCCGATATTATTTTAACCGGAATTTTACCTACCGTTCGAAAATTTGATGTGGAACGGGAAAATATTACGCCGATTGACCGGTATTTTGCCTTGATGGACGCGTTGCGTGAATTGAGGGGGCAGGAATTCATTATAAATATTAACGGTATTGACGAATTAAATATAAAATTGCAAGACGGATTGATTGAAGCGGCGAATACGGGATTTCAGGTGCATTTGCAAGTGTCGGCCGATGAATTTACGCATCGTTATAATATTGCCCAAGCCATTGCAGGACCCGTGATGGCGGTTGCCGTCAATTCGCCGGTTTTGTTCGGTAAACGTTTATGGAATGAAACGCGGGTTGCATTGTTTCAACAAGCCATTGATACGCGGGTGAGCAGCGAACACATTCGAGACCGGCATCCGCGTGTGACCTTCGGCACCAATTGGATCAATGAAAGTATTTTGGATATATTCAAAGAAGATATTTTACGCTATCGTGTTTTGTTGGGCGCCGAAATTCCGTACGATAGTCTCGAAATGGTCAAGCAAGGAAAAGTGCCGCAATTGAAGGCATTAACGGTGCATAATTCGACCATTTATCGCTGGAATCGTCCGGTTTATGGTATTTCACCCAATGGAAAGCCTCATTTACGAATCGAGGCACGGATGTTTCCGGCCGGACCCACCGTTGCCGATGAAATGGCAAACGCCGCATTATGGCTGGGATTGATGGAAGGATATGCGCATGAAATCGACGATGTGCGAAAATTAATGCGATTTGAACATGCCAAGGAAAATTTCTATTCGGCGGCGCGTAGCGGATTATCCAAAAAATTTACCTGGTTCAACGGTAAGAAATATTATATCGACGATTTGATTATACAAGAATTATTGCCCGTTGCAAGGAAAGGCTTGGAATATCGCGGAATCGACCCCGGGGATATCGAACGTTATTTAAACATTATTCAATCGCGTGTGAAATCGGGGCAGAACGGCGCCAAGTGGATGCTTGAAACTTATGAAAAATTCGAAGAATCGGCTTCGCGTGAAGAAATCATGACCCTGATTACGGCTAATACCATCAAAAATCAAGAAAACGAAATTCCCGTTCATCAATGGAAATTGCCCGATATGCAGGAATTGGCACATTGGCATCCGAGTCAACTTTTGGTGGAAGAAGTGATGAATACGGACGTCATTTCGGTTCATCCCGAAGATATCGTCGATTTGGTTGCCGATATGATGAATTGGGCAAAACTGCGCTACGTTCCCGTGGAGAATCACCGTGGAGAATTTGTAGGATTGGTTAGTGCAAGAAACCTTTTGAAAACATTGCGCCAAATGGCGTTGAATAATAACTTCAAAGATTTGCGGATTAAGGATATTATGTTGCAAAACCCCATTACCATAGAACCGCACAAAAAATTGAAAGAAGCCGTGGATTTGATGGATGTCAACAAAATAGGTTCGCTACCGGTGGTGCAGAACGGAAAATTGGTGGGTATGCTTACGGAAACGGAGTTTTTTCACCTGAGCAAGCGCTTGTTTAACAGATTGTGAGGATTTCGCCTGAAAAAACCGGTTATCCGTTTTTTTGTTAGCTTTTCATATGGGATAGTTTTCCTGAAGGGAGCATTTTTTCGGGTGTTATCTTTTGTAAAGAAATTATAAATTTGCATTCTGAAAAAACGGAAAGTATTGATGAAGCAAGAACATCTCATAGCCGCCGTTGGTCCCGAAAGCCTGGAAAAACTGATCGTAATCGGCGGAATGCACGGGAATGAAAAAAGCGGATTGGAAGCCATTGAGCGTGTTCTGGGAAAATTGAAGGATAAAGAACACTTATTAAAAAAACGCGTCTATTTTTTGAAGGGCAATCTGAAAGCTTTGAAAAATAACGAACGTTTTGTAGATATAGACCTTAATCGCATTTGGAGCGATCGCTATTTGCATTCGCATAACGGCGCTTATGATTTTAAGGAATTTATTGAACTGCAAGCGCTTATTGATGATATTTGCGAAGGCGCCTATGAACATTGCGCGTTACTTGATTTGCACACTTTTTCCGCCGATTCGGGGATTTTTTGTATTCCCGCCGAAAATTTAAAAAGTGAACGCTTGGCACGGCGTTTCGGTATTCCATTTATTGAAAAATTGGCCAAGTCTTTGCCCGAAACGGCTTTGAACTATTACGGAGAAAAGGGAATGTTGAGTTTGGTCTTTGAGGGCGGAAAGCATAATACCCCGGAAGCAACGGATAATTTGGAACGCGCCATTTGGCTGATGATGTGGTATTTCGATGTTATTTCAAGTGATGATTTTCCGCATGTAAAACCGATGCAGCGGTATTTGGTCGATCTTTCTGTAGATTTGCCGCATCGTTTGGAAATGGTTTATCATCATAAACTCAAAGATTATCATCATTACCGGATGCATCCCGGATACTATAATTTTAAGGCCATTGCAGAAAACGAAGAAGTAGCCATACAAAACGGCAAACCTGTCTTCACTTCAATGTCCGGTTTTATGCTTATGCCGCTATACCAAAAGAAAGGTAGCGACGGCTTTTTTATCGTCAAAGAAATTAAAAACTCAAATTAATCGACTGATTTTATGGAAATTGCACTTATTGCTCATGACGGAAAGAAACCCGAAATGGTGCGTTTTATTATGGATCACAAGGATATTTTGCAACAAAAAAATATTAATATTATTGCTACGGGGACAACCGGAAAATACATTGAAGAAACCGGCTTGAAAGTAAAACGTTTGCTTTCGGGTCCATTGGGCGGTGATGCACAAATTGCCTCGCGCGTGGCCGAAGGCAAAACACAAATGGTGATTTTTTTTCGCGACCCTTTGGACAAGCATCCTCACGAACCCGATATTTCCATGCTGATGCGTTTGTGTGATGTCCACAATGTACCGTTGGCTACTAATCCCGCTTCTGCCGAACTTTTGTTTAAAAGTTTGGCGCATGAATGAGCATGAATTATTGGAGCGGACGCTTTCATTTCTGAAGCGGGAATTAAAAAACACCGAAAAAGGACATGATTATTGGCACGCTTTGCGCGTTTGGCATAATGCACATAAAATTGCTCGTGTCGAAGGCGGAAATTTGCGTGTCATCATGCTAGCCGCACTCTTGCACGATATAGCCGATGCCAAATTTCATAATGGAAATGAAAAAATAGGCCCTCAAAAAGCCAAACTTTTCATGCAATCTTTGAATTTAGACCCCGCTATTATTCATCATGTTGAACAAATCATTCGTCATATCTCTTTCAAAAATTCCTTTGAAAAACAAGAATTCAATTCACTTGAATTGTTTATTGTTCGCGATGCCGACCGCCTGGATGCCATGGGTGCCATCGGTATTGCCAGGACTTTTCATTTCGGCGGATATAAAAATAATCCTATTTTTGATCCCGAAGTGCCTTTGGAACCCATTACTTCCAAGGAGGAATATAAAAAATATAACCGTTCAACCATTCATCATTTTTACGATAAACTCTTGAAATTGAAGGATTTAATGCATACTAAAACCGCCAAACGAATGGCGCGGGAAAGGCATGCTTTTATGGAGGCTTTTTTAAAGCGATTCTTTAAGGAGTGGCCGCAGGAGAAATAATAACACTGAAAATTATTTATTGATTTTTCCGGCGATATATTTTCCGTAAACCGACCGGCGAACTTCGGGCGAAAAACGATGATACAAACTGTCAAGCACCGTTTGATTATTTCTAAAATTTTCCCATGCCACATAAGCACCCACAGGCCATTGTGCATGCTTGGCCGCAAAATGATAAGCGAAATATTTGAAACGTTTTTCAATGGAAATCAACTGATCTTCCGCTTCCTTTAGCCGGACACTGTCATTGTTTTTGGCCGCTTCCCATTTTTGTTTTATTACATCCAAGCGTTTATCGTTCATTTGCTTGACCATATTTTGGTATGCTTCCCAATAACGGTGATTGATTCCTCCTTCGATACGTTTTTTCAAACCCATTTTTTTCAATTCGGTGGAAATTTTCATCAAAGTGTCATCGATAAAAAACATAAGATAAGCATCCGGTAATTCTTTGACGGTGATAACGGCAAGTTGAGGCGAAACGGTATCGGTTTTGAACACGAAATGACCGGTTCCTTTGAGCCTGAGACTATCAACCGGAATCAAACTGTCGCCCCGGAATAAATTCAAGTAAACGGTGCCTTTCTTTAAGCCGTAGATGTCCCCTTCAATACTCTTGGAAATTCTCTCGTTTTGACAATTCCAAGCGGAAATCATAATCAATATCAAAATCAAACGATTTAATTTTTTCATGCTCGTTATTATTTTTTATTTTCACTGTAACCAATCCGTAACCCATGCCATCAATTGTGCCGCCGCCAATGCGCCATAAGTTCCCACAACATAACCCAAAATCGCCAATAATGCACCTACGCTGGCCAAAGCAGGATGAAATGCCGAAGCGACAACCGGTGCCGAGGCCGCTCCGCCCACATTGGCTTGACTGCCTACTGCAAGAAAAAAGTATGGCGAACGAGAAATTTTTGCTACGATAATCATTAAAATCGCATGAATAGCCATCCAAATCAATCCGACGGTAATCAATCCGGGAATATCCCCCATACGTGCCAAATCTATTTTCATGCCAATGGAGGCAACCAAAAAATAAATAAATACACTTCCGATTTTGGAAGCGCCGGCACCTTCAAGTAATTTAACCGGAGTAAACGAAAACAAAATTCCTGCAACGGTTGCCAAACTGATGAGCCAAAAGAAAGGCGATCCTAAGGATGAAAAAGCCGATTTAGGATCGCGAATCACTTCAAAATGCGTTTTTAGTCCCTCCGAAATCCATTGGGATGCTCCATAGGCAACAGCCACCGTAAAAAAAACCAACCCCAAAATCATCATGTATTCGCGAAGCGTAGGAATATGTTGTGTTTCGCGATCGAATGCTTCCACCTTTGCTTTCAATTCGTCGATAGCCGTAGTATCCGCCCTAAAAAAACGATTGATTTTGTCATTATAATTGATACCGATGAGTAATAATGCCATCCATAAATTCGCCACTAAAATATCCACCAACACCATGCCGCCGTATAATTGCTGATTGTATTTAAAAATTTCCAGCATCGCCGTTTGGTTGGCTCCACCGCCAATCCAGCTACCGGCTAATGTTGCCAAACCTCGCCAAGTGGCGTCAAACCCTTCGGGTTTTAATAAATCCGGAAAAATCTGCGCGGCAAGGAATAACGAAAGCGGCGCCCCGATGATGATTCCCGCGGTTCCGGTGAAAAACATAAGCAAAGCACGCCAGCCCAAACGCATGATAGCTTTCAGGTCAATGCTTAATGTAAATAGAATTAAAGCCGCAGGCAACAAAAGCCGTGAAGCAATCCAGTATAGCCGGGAATGATAAACCGTATCTCCGTGATCCGTGTGTATCGTCCACGAATGACCGATTATATGAAGCGCCGTTAATGCTGCCGGCAACATATAGGCTAAAAATAATGCGGGAACAACGGTATAGAAAGTCTTAAAAAAACGGGATTTCAGTCCCGAAGTATAAAAAATCAATCCTAATAATCCGGCCAAAACACCGAATGTCATCAAATCGCTTTTGATAATCGGTTCCAATTTTTATGATTTTTGGCACGAATATAGCAAATTATACCCGAATAGCCATTAAAGAAAAAACAATTTTTCCTATATTTGAAATATCGTAAATGATAAATGCATATGAATTTTAGAAAAAAAATATTTTTCTTTTTATTGATAGTCTTGGGCTTCGCTAATTTGAGCCATGCTCAGGAAAACCGTATGTGGATTCCTTCGGAAGCGAATTTTGCCTATTCGCTTATGGTGGAAAGCGGTGCCCGTTTTTCAAAAAACGATTTATACGATCCCGCCAAGCCTTCGTTCAATGATGCCATTGTGCAATTCAACGGCGGTTGCACCGGAGAAGTGATTTCTCCATACGGTTTGATTTTGACCAACCACCATTGCGGATATTCCGCCATCCAAGCCCATTCTACATTGGAACACAATTATGTCGCAGACGGTTTCTGGGCGAAATCTTTCGACGAAGAATTACCCAATCCGGGAATGTATGTGACTTTTGTGCGAAAAATTATCGATGTAACCGATAGTGTCTTGGAAGGCGTCACAAACGATATGCCGGAGAAAGAACGGCAAAGCAGAGTGGACGCCAATATTCAAAAAGTGAAAAAAAATATGAGCAGGAAACCTTGGCAGGATGTCGAGGTCAAATCGTTTTTCTACGGGAATAAATATTATGCTTTTGTGGAAGAAACCTTTAAGGATATCCGATTGGTGGGAGCGCCTCCTTCGGCGATAGGAAAATTCGGTGCCGATACCGATAATTGGATGTGGCCCCGCCATAGCGGCGATTTTTCCTTGTTTCGAATTTATGCCGGCAAAAACAATCGCCCTGCAGAATACAGCCCGGATAATAAACCGTATCGACCGGAAAAATATCTCAAAGTCAGCCTTAACGGTGTCAAAAAAGGCGATTTGATTATCGTTTACGGTTTTCCGGGGAAAACACAGGAATATTTACCATCGTTCCGGATTCGTCAAATCGTAGAAAAAGTCAATCCGTTGCGTATTGCCATTCGTGACAAAGCTTTGGAAATATTGGGTAAATATATGCGTAGCAACGATACATTAAAATTGAAATATACGGCAAAATTTGCGCGCGTGGCCAATTATTGGAAAAAATGGAAGGGCGAAAATGTAGGCATATCACGTGCTCATGCCATTGAAAACAAGCAATATCTCGAAAAACTTTTTCGCACACAGATGCAAAACAAAAATTATTCCGCTTCCGACAAGGCTATTCTCGATAGTTTACGGAATGCATACGAACAATTATTGCCTGCGGAATTGGCAAGAAACGTGTTCATAGAAGCCGGATATTTGAATAATCCTTGGATGCAGCGTGGTTTTCTTCTGTCGATTGCATTGCAAAAAGTATCGGACGAAAAACTTTCCGAAGAACAAAGGCGGCGTATTTTGTCCTCATTCAAGGATAGCGATAAAAGGGTAGAGAAGGAGTTGTTTATTGCCATGACAAAAATGCTGAAAGAAAACATGCCCGAAGCTTATCTGCCCGGTATATTTAAAAATTTGATTCCCGAACAAACAGCCGATTGGATGATGCAAAATTCAGCTCTGACCGACCGGAAGCGAATGGAAAAATTACTTGATTTAAAATTAAGCGACCTGCAAAGTGCTATAAAAAACGATAGCGGAGTGAGTTTGGCACAGGCTTTGCTTTTTGAATATAACGGAAAGATAAATCCCGATTATCAATCCGCACAAGCAGACGTTAATCGCCTTATGAGGAAATACTTGAAACTACAAATGGAACTCAACCCGGTAGCCCGGTTCAATCCCGATGCCAACGGCACATTACGCGTGACCTTCGGCAAAGTGGAAGGATACGATCCGCGAGATGGCGTGCATTATGAACCTTTCACCACCATTGACGGGGTCATTGAAAAATACATTCCCGGCGATTACGAATTCGATTTACCCGAGTCATACATTAATATATATAAGAAAAAAGATTTCGGTCCATATGCCTTGAAAGGGACAGTTCTTGTGAATTTTCTCGGTACCGCTCACACTACCGGAGGTAATTCCGGAAGCCCTGCTTTGAATGCCAGCGGCGAATTGGTTGGATTGAATTTCGACCGAGTTTGGGAAGGCACCATGTCGGATTTGTTCTATGACCCGAAAATTTGCCGCAATATTATGGTGGATATGCGCTATATCCTCTTCATTATTGATAAATTGGGCAAAGCCCGAAATTTGATTTACGAAATTAACTCCCCAAAAAACAATTGAACTCATGAAAAAAAAACTGTTGATATTAGGTTTGATTTATTGGCAAATAATTTTTGCTCAAGTGTCACTTAACGACCGTGCCTTTGCCGTACAAGTTACCATGACCTTACTCAAGGAAAATACCGACGGATTGTTGCAATTTATCGACCCGAATTTAAAACAAACCGTAAATCAAGATATTATGTCGTCGGCATTTACCGTGCTTGATCAAATGAAAGGCTTAGGCAATATCGCAACAGCCAAAGCGTTGAATTATTTTATCCTGTATAAAGACGATAAAAAAAATACTTTTGTGGTCTATGTACCGCTTGTATTGGATAATAAAAAAATATTAACCGTCAGTTTTGAAGGAGTCAAGCACGGCGGAAAAATCTATGTCAGTTCACCGTTTCAGCTATTAAACCGAAAAAAAGAACAGGATGTAGCGGAAGGCATGAAAATCTTTATGTCCAAATGCTTCAGTTGCCACGGAAAATACGGCGAAGGTACTGTAGGACCCAATTTATCGGATGATTATTGGAAATACGCCCAATCCGATGAAGATATTTTTAACATTATTAAAGAAGGACGAAAGGGAACCATAATGATAGCATACAAAAGTTTTATGTCCGATGATGAAATACGAAAAGTGATGTTATACCTGAGCGTATTACAAGGACAGACCATGAAGAAAGGAAAATCCCCCGAGGGAAATAAAGTCCGTTTATTAAGGGATTTGTATTTAAATTAAAATTAATAACTTTGTAACTTCAAATTATTCAGCAATATGAAAAGAAAAATTAACGTTTTTGTCCTGATGGCATTGATACCCTTGATGGGTGCTGTCGCACAACAAATTAACACTACCGCCGATATCATTGATGAAATAGAGGAATTGAGGACACTTTCACAAAAGATTGGGAGTTATTACATCTTGTCCAGTTTATACCCTACGGAGGAAAAATACAAAAACAAAGAAATCGAGTATATAGACAGGTTTAATGACGGATTGGTCAAATTAATCGACGCGGATTTGGATGACGAGATTAACATCGAATTGCAGAAATTAAATTTAACCTGGTTGTATGTAAATAAAATTTTAAAGACTAAATATGAACGTCAAGCAGCAGCTAAAATTTTGGATAAGCTGGAAGACTTGCAAAAAGAAGCCGAGTCGATAGCGGAAATGATTTTAAAACGGACCAAGAAAGATTTGGCTAAAATCGTTAAAGTGGCGGCGGAAACCCGGGTGATGTTTCAGCGTATGAATCTTTATTTTATGGCGAATAAAGCCAATATTATCAATACCAGTATTGCAGACCGCTATGCCGATTCCGTGAATAAAATTAAAGAAGGAGTAAGTTACCTCGAGTCATGGGATCAGAACGACGATACCATGCTTATGATGCTCGAAATGTTAAAAAATAAAATGAAACCGATCGTCAAAACCACCGATGTAAAAAAGGTCAATTATAAACCCGTTATCTTTAATATGATTGCCGAAGGCTTTGACGATGATTTAAAATTGTTAATCAAAGCTTATAAGGAGAAAACGCAATAATTATAAAATGGATAGGAAAAAATGAATAATCGAGGGACCGTTAAATACGGTCTCTTTTTTTTGCCCGGCGGAGGCTAGCTTTTTCTCTCGAAATGTCCGGAATAAATACATTGTTTTATCGCAAGAAACACGAATAAAAAGGAAGATAATCGCGGGTTTAGGCTAGAGAGGTTTATTTTTCCACAATTTTTCTAAGAAGTGGCAAGAAGACAAAGTTTATTTGAAAAAAAAATAATATATTTACGCATTGAAAATTAGAATTCGACCTTAATTATGTATAGTTCCAAGATTGTAGGATTAGGTAAATACATACCCGAAAAGGTAGTCACTAATGATGATTTGACACGTTTCATGGATACATCGGACGAATGGATCAGGGAGCGAACCGGCATTGAAGAGCGTCACTGGGTGGAGGAAGGCGATGGAAATACCACTTCCGGTATGGCATACAAAGCCACTATGCAAGCTTTGGAACGTGCCGGAATGAAACCCGAAGAAATCGATTTTATCATTTTTGCCACATTGAGCCCGGATTATTTTTTTCCGGGCTCGGGTGTTTTGTTGCAGGATTTATTGGGAATACCCAATGTGGGAGCCCTTGATGTCAGGAATCAGTGTAGCGGCTTTGTATATGCAACGGCAGTAGCCGATCAATTTATTAAAACGGGTATGTATAAAAATGTGTTGGTTGTCGGTTCCGAAGTGCATTCCACCGGTTTGGATATTTCGACAAGAGGAAGAGGCGTGGCGGTTTTATTCGGAGATGGAGCCGGCGCTATGATTTTGACACGTGATTCGGATACATCACGCGGATATTTGGCACACAACTTACATTCCCAAGGAAAATACGCCAAAGAATTATGGGTGGAAAATCCCGGAAGTCGCACGCCTACGGCGAAAGTCATTGAAAACGCATCGAAAAATCCCGAAGATATTTCCTATTATCCGTATATGAACGGAAATTATGTATTTAAACACGCCATTGTGCGTTTTCAGGAAGCTATCGGAGAAGCTTTGAAGGATGCAGGTTTAAGTGTTAATGATATCGATATGTTCATTCCGCATCAAGCCAATTTGCGAATTACACAATTCGTGCAAAAACAATTAGGCTTGAGCGACAATCAAGTTTTCAGTAACATTCAAAAGTACGGCAACACTACGGCCGCTTCCATTCCCATTGCATTGACAGAAGCTTGGGAACAGGGTAAATTCAAGACAGGGGATATACTCGTTCAGGCTTCATTCGGAAGCGGATTTACCTGGGGGGCCAATTTGTATAAATGGTAGGAAAACGAACACTTATAAAACTCAATATTATGAAAGTGAACTCAGTGAGAAGGTTAGGATTGTTGATTGTAGCAATTCTGCTATGGAATTTCACTTTAACGGCGCAACAAGTGAAAGTGCATGGCGTTGTTAAAGACAACAACGGCGAACCCTTGCCAGGAGCCGATGTGATGATTGTGGAAACCGGAAACGGTACGGTAACCGACTTCGATGGTAAGTTTACCATTGATGCGGCCTACGGTAACCACATTAAGGTGAACTATCTTGGTTATAAATCCAAGACAGTGGAAGTAAAAAGCGACAAAGTGGTCATTGTGTTGGAACAAGATGCCGTTGGTTTGGATCAAGTTGTCGTTACGGGAGTTTCTGGAAATGCCACCAAAAAGCAGTTGGGTTCTACCCTGCAAACCATTAAGGCCGAAGATTTGGGTAATCGTGAAGTAACCACTGTCACCGAAGCCTTGCAAGCACAAGTTCCCGGCGCATATATTTCCAGAAACAACGGATCTCCCGACGGAAGCATTAGCGTCCGCCTTCGAGGACCGAGTACTGTTTTGGGAAGTTCTGAACCGTTAATCATGATCGACGGTGTGATTGTTAACAACGAAGACCGAGGTATTAGCGGATTGGGTTCGCATAGTCAAAATGCTTTGGTGGATATCGATATGGACGATATCGATCACATTGAAGTTTTGAAAGGACCTGCCGCTTCGGCCATATACGGTTCCATCGCTTCCAACGGTATTATCAATATTATTACCAAAAAAGGTAAGTCCGGAGCGCCTACAATAACCGTAACCAGTAAATACAACTTCAATGAAGTGCGTAAATATAAACCGCTCAATACGGTAATGCTATATAAAAACACCAATTCTGGAACAATCGAATCCATTCCCGATGAAGTAAACGGAACCAAGTTGGGCCGTTATGATTGGGGTAAAGATTATATTTTCCGTAAAGCCCAAGGTTATTACAATTCAGTGGAAGTGAAAGGCGGAACAGAAACCACCAAGTATGTTTTGAGCGGTGCCGTTCTTTCAAATGACGGCGTTTTGCGCAATACCAATTTTTCACGTCAAAACTTCCGCTTGCGTTTGAATCAAAAACTTAACAAGTGGATGAATGTTGAGGGAATGCTCTATTTTGCCAATACCACCTCGCGTGAAATACCGTTCGGTAACGGTTGGGTAGCCAACCCGATGATCGGATATTTGTTCGGTGATAACATGGTAAGCCCTCATGCCAATGATCGCGGCGTGTATCCTATTATTAAAAAGGTATCATCATCCGATCCCAACGGCGGTTTGATGTATTTGGATTATTCCGGTAGCGGTGCTCAACAATGGTATGGTAACCCGTATGAAGCTATCGATTTGACCGATATTAAGATTAATACAAACCGTGTTATTTCCAACATCAAATTCGATATCAGGCCATTGGAAGGATTAAACATTAAATATAATTTCGGTTACGATAACGCCGCCACCAAACAACACTTCCGCTTGCCTTACGGCTTTACCAGCGACAAAAACGGAAGCTTATCCAAATCCAATTCCTTCGTAAGAATAATGAACTCCAACTTGGACGCTTCCTATACCTTTAACATTACGGACGGAATAAAATCGACGACCGGAGTAGGATACAATTACCTCTACAGAAGATTGGATTCCTACTATATGTCGCAACGCGAGCTACCTATTTTCGACAACGTTCAAGTCATCAACGGTGATAATGCCACTGCTAACGGTATATACGAACGTTCGTTGTGGGGAGGTTACGTGCAACAAGTTTTCGATTTCAATCAAATCTTTTATTTGACTCTGGCCGGTCGTATGGACGGGGCCTCCACCTTTGGACGTGACCAACGAAATCAATTCTATCCCAAAGTTTCCTTCTCATTCCTTCCTTCCAAGATGGATTGGTTTGCCGGGAATATAGGTGATGTGATTAACGACTTTAAAATTCGAGCAGCGTACGGCGAAGCCGGTAACTTGTCCGTTTTGGATTCCCCTTCATTGAACTATACCTATTTGGGAACCCTCTACGATGCGGGAACCTACTTGGGCCAAACGACTTATTTGCCTAAATCCACAGACGGAAACAAAGATATCCGTCCCGAAAGAACCAAGGAAATGGAGGCCGGATTCGATTTGTCCGCATTTGATAACCGTTTGGGAATCGAATTCACCTACTATAAACAAGACGTGAAGGATTTGGTGATGAACCGCGTATTGGCTCCTTCAACCGGATTCCGAAGCCGTTATGAAAACGTAGGTTCCATGATCAACGAAGGTATTGAATTGAGCTTACGCGGAACACCCGTAAAAACCACCGATTTTTCATGGGATATTCAAGCGAATTTCTCCAAAAATAAAAACCGCGTGTATGACGTCCCGGGATTCCGTATTCAAGTGGCCGGTTTCGGAGGAACTTCAGTTGTTCAAGAAGGTCAACCCTTGGGTGCGTTCTATCTTTATTATTATGCAACCGATGAAAACGGTAATTGGGTATTAGATGCCAACGGAAACCCGCAACGTGCGCGCGGACATTATGAAGACAAAGACGGTGACGGATTCGCCGAAACACCCGTGCAAGATTTTGATCCCAACACCGGTCAACCTACCGGAAAATTGTTGAAAAAAGTTGTCGGCGATCCCAATCCCGATTATATCGCTTCACTGGCACAAACGTTCCGTTATAAAAATTTCAGCCTGCGTTTAGTCGTAGAAGCCGTTCAAGGTTTTGATGTATTGGATTGGGATAAACGTATGGCTTATCGTTTCCCGATCGGTCAGTATTACGGTGAAGAATTGCAGTTGGTTCAAGACGGAACCAAAAATCCGGGTTGGTATGCTAACCGGTTCTTTATTTGGGAATCTTTCCTCGAAGACGGTTCGTTTGTAAAATTGCGTGAAGTATCGCTTTCATACAAATGGAAACCGTCATTTAAGGCCATTAAATCCGTTCGCTTTACTTTGAGCGGAAGTAATTTGCTTTCCTTCGATAAATATTGGGGTATGGATCCCGAGGTTAACTATATGGGACGTAGCAACGTAGGACGTTCGCAAGATTTCGGAGGTATTCCTATTCCTCGTGTTTATACCGGTAGCGTAGTATTAACATTCTAAAAACGAGAAGACGATGAAAAAGAATATAATTAAACTTGTTTCGGCTTTTGTATTGCTTATAATGGCAGGCGCATGTAAGACCGAATTTGAGAACCATAACAGCTTCAGCGAAGAAGCAGTTTATCAAACTCCGGAAGCCTATCCCGGAATTGTTTTGGGTATGACCAACCATTTTGCCCGTTATTCCTTATATGAAATTGTGAGAGGACCTGGTGTGGTTTCCCGTGAAATCGGGGCAACCAATACTTATACCACCGAAAATGAACTGGAATCGGGTAGTGTGCCCGATGATAATACCAGTATTTCGTCGCTTTGGCGTAATTTGATGTATGAACGTGGTATTGCAGAAAAAATATTGACTTATATCGATGATGTTACATTCCCTAATGATGTTGAAAAAAACGGCATTAAAGCCTATGCCTATTTCTTTAAAGGTATGGTGAACATGTATCTGGGAATGTATTGGGAAAAAGCTCCCGTTGATAATAGTCCGGCTAATGATGCCACGTTTGCTTCCCATGCCGAAATACTCCAATCGGCTATCGATAATTTCGATCAAGCATTGAATATCCTCAATGGTTCTTCCGGAAGCGACGTATATATCAATGGTTTGGTTTCGTCTAATTTCTCCATTACGGATGTGATTAATGCCTTCAAAACCCGTGTCTATCTCGAATTGGGTGATTGGCAACACGCCGTCACTTCGGCCAATAATGTGGATTTAACTTCTACATCGGTTTGGACCTACGACGGTTCTACTACCGGAAGAAATCCCATTTGGCTGGTGCAATATGATGCAGGTGCTTCCGAACGCTGGAAAGCAATCAAGGATATGGGAATAACATTGGAAGCCGGTGATCAACGTTATGCTTTCTATGTGGATGATGCGCAAGCGGGACCTAATACGGAAACTTGCGGTTATCAAACACGTTTCGTCGCCGGTTTCTGGATGACATCCACTTCCCCCATCCCGGTTTACTTGCCTGATGAAGTAAAATTGATGAAAGCCGAAGCCTATGCGCATATGGGCGGCGGAAATTTGTCTAATGCCGTTGCTTTGATTGACGAAGTGCGTCAAGATACCAACGATCCTTTCGGTGTGAATGCAGGACTCGGACCTTGGACGGGAAATGCTTCGGACCAACAAGAAGTATTGGATCAAATTTTCTACAATTACGCTACGGAATGCTTCTTGCAAGGCGTACGTTGGAATGCACACAAACGCATTTATCCCGATTATTTGAACGGCGTGCAAACTCCTGTGGATTGTGCTAAACAACGTTCGCGAAATTATTATCCTTATCCTTCAACGGAAAAAGCCAACAATCCCAATACCCCGGCTGATCCGTCGATTTAAGAAGTTATTACCGATTATTTATAACCAAAGGGGCTACCGGGCAAGGTTAGCCCCTTTTTTATTATGATTGTAGATACTATCCCGAAAAAATGTGTAAAGTGAAGTTGATTAAATTTGCAAGTATTTAATAAAAAATAAATAAAATATGAAAAAATTACTCCACTTTACACAAGAGAAAGTTACGATTTCAGCCAAATCCGATATACATTCGATGCGCTATTTGCCGGGTTGTCGAGTAGAGACGCGACAAAGAAGGCTTCACTTTGATATGCTGCATCAATAAACTTCCACCTATACTTTTCCAGATAATACCGGTTATTTTCGACTTTTTATTTGACGTAATAATAATTCGAAAGCTTTGGATACACTTCTATTTATAGCTTTTTCGCGAGGTTGGCCGAAGAGGAATCGTTGAACGGTTACTTGATTCTCGGGTCCGGCTACGGCAATAATGCAAGTTCCCGCTTCAGCGTCGGAATCGCTTTTTGTCGGACCGGCATTTCCGGTGATACCGATAGCATAATGGGATTGGAAAATTTCTTGAACGTGCAAGGCCATTTCACGTGCCACTTCTTCGCTAACTACACTGTATTTTTTGATTATTTCGGCAGGAACATGCAGTACTTTTTCTTTGATTTCCGTTGCATAAGATACAATACCGCCTTTGAGAAAATGCGAAGCACCGGGCAAATCCACCAAAGACGCCATGATGTGACCGCCGGTGCAACTTTCGGCTACAGCAAGGTTTTTTTGCTTTTCCTTCAAAACTTTATGCACTTCGTGGGCCAGGTTTTCATATTCCGTACTAACGGTCAAATCGGGAATGGTGTTTTTGAGTTTTTCGATTTGTTCGTTGATAATTTCTTTGATTTTTTCCGGTTCAAAGGTGCGTGCCGATATGCGCAGCCGGATGCGTTTCGGGGAAGGCAAATAAGCTAAATGTAGAAACGGCGGTAGTTGTTTTTCCCAGTTTTTGAGTCGATCGGCCAGCAGACTTTCACCGATTCCAAAGACGGTAACCGTTTTTCGCACTAAAACCGGAAGGGCATATTTTTGCTGAAGTATGGGACGTAGTTCTTCGTTGAAAATATGTTTCATTTCAAAAGGAACGCCGGGTAAGAAAACGAAAACTTTTCCGTTTTTTTCAATCCACATTCCGGGGGCGGTTCCGTAATAATTCCAAAGGATGCGTGTGCCGTCCGGCACCATTGCCTGGCTTTTGTTATTATCGGTGAAAGGATAGTTCATGCGGGCGAATAGTCGCCGGATATGTTTTTCCACTTCGGGTTTGTAGATTAGTTGTTTGCCAAAATATTCGGCAATGGTTTCGCGGGTCAGGTCGTCGTTTGTAGGTCCCAATCCGCCGGTAATAATGATAAAACCGGTGTGGTGTTCCATGTAATTTAGTCCTTCGCGAATATCCGGCGGTGTATCCCCAACGGTAAGCATTCGTTTGACTTCGAATCCCGTATCGGTAAGTTGGCGGGCCAGCCATGTGGCGTTGGTATTGTTGATTTGTCCGATTAGGATTTCGTCACCGATGGTTAAAATGCCGGCAGGGAGGGATTGCGGATTTGGCGTTTTCATTTGACACGTTTTTTAAACATTAATTTGTCTTCGATATATCCTTCTAGCAAATCATTTCGATGTAGTGTTCCCACTCCGGCGGGGGTCCCCGTATAGATGAGATCGCCTGTGCGAAGGGTAAAATATCGGGAAATATGTGCAATGAGTTGAGCGAAATCGTAAATCATATCTGCACTTGAGGCTTTTTGGACGGTTTTTCCGTTTATTTTCAGGCTAAAATGAATATCGTTTAAATTTTTAAAATCCGAAACGGGTAAGAAAGTTTCACTCACAACAGCGGAAAAATCGAAAGCTTTGGCTTTTTCCCAAGGTAAGCCTTTGGATTTGAGTTTTTGTTGTAGATCACGGGCTGTCAGGTCCAATCCCAAACCGATGGTATCGAAATATTCCGTGGCACGTTCTGCGGGGATGGCTTTGCCCAGTTTGTTGATGCGAAGCACCAATTCGGTTTCATAGTGAATATTATTGGAGAAAGGCGGTAAAAATACGGGATTGTGTTTAGGTACCAAAGCGGAATCGGGTTTCATGAAAATGACCGGTTCGTCGGGAACGGTATTGTTTAATTCACGAATATGTTCCTTGTAATTTCGTCCGATGCAAATGATTTTCATTATTCCTTAATATGAAAATATATTTCGTCGATTACCGGTTTTTCCTTTTCCTTAGCGGGGACGGGTTTTTTGATTTCGGGGAGTTGTTCTATGGCTAGCGCGATTTTTTCTACAATTTCTTCGTTGGAGTCGTTTTCATAGTCGATGGGGAGAGGGGGTTTGATGATCATTTGTTGCCGGATTCCACGTTTTTTGATTTGCAATCCTTTACGGTCGAAGGAGCGGCGAAACCCGTCGATTACGATAGGTATCACCAAGGGTTTGTTTTGTTTGATAATATGTGCGGTTCCTTTTCTTATGGGTTTAAACGGACGAGTAGTACCTTGCGGAAAGGTAATAACCCAACCGCTTTTTAGGGCTTTGGCAATGTTACTTACATCGGAAAATTTAACGGGTCGTTTGACGGCTTTTCCGGCATGTCGCCATGTACGTTCCACGGTGATGGCACCGGTGAGTTTGAATATTTTGGGTAGCAGTCCCGATTCCATGGTTTCTTTGGCGGCTACGTAGTAAATATCCAATTTGGGATGGAGTAGGTATTTGAAAGGTTTGGAGAGATCGTTTTGCCCGTTTAAAGCGGCATTAAACACATGTAGCATGGCGGCTACGTCGGCAAAGTAGGTTTGATGATTGGAAATAAACAATACTTGTCTGTCGGGCAGGAAGCGGAGGATGTCCATTCCTTCGATGTGTAGTGTATTAAAGCCTTGATAGCGACGGCGGGAAATCATTCCGAGTGTAAATACCAATAAATGTTTGAGGAAATAATTGTTCCCGAAAAGGTCTTTTTTGAATAAATTTTTCAAAATCCGCATTTCCGTTCCTACTTATTAGAATACGAAGTTACGAAAAAAGCGACATATTCCCGAATAAATCCCTTAATTCGGCTATTACCATGGCGGTGGCTCCCCAAATGTGATGCCCGTTTACTTCTAAATAATAAACGGGCCAATAATTACCGTTAAATTCTTTTTTTTTGATTTTCCAGGGTTGTTTGAGCAGTCGGATAAATGGAAATTCGATGATTTCTTCCACTTCGTTTATTTGGGGTTTAAATTCGGGGCGGTGTGTTATATAGCCTAGGAACGGAGTTATCATATAAGCGCTTACGGGAACGGCAATATTGGTGAGGCGGCGTAAAAATTTAACTTCCTTGGATGGAATATTTAATTCTTCGGAGGCTTCACGAAGGGCGGTTTGCCACAGATTTTGATCGCCGGCTTCTTTTTTTCCGCCGGGAAAGGCGATTTGTCCGGAATGAACGCCATCGTATATTTTTCTACGAATAAATACGGTATGAATATGGTTTTCAAAAGGATAAAGAAGTGCCAAAACGGCGGCCGGCCGGAATTGAATATCGGGGTACAACCGCATTAGTTCATCGCGGTAAGGTAATAATTTGCTTTGATTTATTCCGGATCCGGATGCGGATAATTCGCGTATTTTTTTTTCTATGTTTTCCCAATCGAATAAAGAATTCATACAACAAATTTAGTTATTCCTTCGTTTCCCATGCGATTTTTCCCGTTTTTCCGGTGGATTTGACCGTTATGAAGGTGGCATTCGCTGTTTTGCGGATTTCGATTTTCATTTGTTCGGCTTGAATATGGTCCGCTTCGAAAGGAAGCAGAACGGTTAGTCCTTCGGGTATTTTGTTCGGATGTTGGCATTGGATGATGCCTCGGTTTCCATTTTTTATATAACGAATCGATGTTTGATATAGGGCATTGCGGTAATTAACGATTTGACGGGGCGAAGCAAACCATACGTTTTGTTTTTGGAGTGTATCAATCAATGTTTGTAAGGGGCGCATGGTATTTTCGTCATAAGCGGTTATGCCGGGATGCCCGAGATAGACCATTAGTCCGTGAACGGGTTTGATGTTTAAAAACCAATAATCGAGTAAGTATTGTTCAAATATGTCAATAAGTTTTGAAGTGTGTGGATTGAATTTGTGTTGTGTGATGTATTCGTTAAGGAAATAATAGTCGTCGTGGAAGGTAGGGGGTATTTCCAACATATTCGAAGCGCGATAAAAATCTTTTCCGGAATATGCGATATTGTAAGGGAAAAACACGCCGGTGCTTTTGGCGGGTTCGTCTGCGCTGATACTACTATCGTAGAGAAAACCGTTCAAATCGGCGGATTGGAGGGCGGCAAAACAAGGGTCGGTGAAAGGGAAGCGAATGCCTGAAAAAGGATAATTCCACTTCAAGCCGGGGGCAAGCCATTCGTGGGTGGCATCCGCGTAATCGAGAGTGGAAAAACGTAAATAATTTTCGCCGGTGGTCGAAAGATTGACATGCCGGTTGAGAAGCAGTTCCCGGAGCGTATCATTTAATTTGCCGTGAACAAAAAATTCGATTTTTTTTGGATTGTTGCCGAATTGGTTGAGCAGGCGCCGGTATTCTTTTTTCTTTCCCATGTCATTGAATGTCATGGCGAAAGCCGCTTCTTTGGCGAATGGCCAAGGCCAAATGCGCGGCATTTTTCCGGTTTCGGTATCGATGATTTCCCGGTAAAGATTATCGATTTGACTTACGGAAACGAATCCGCCGGTTTGAACGGGATTGATTAAATCGGATACGGGCAATAGCCAAGCGGCGCCTTTTCCGTAGGAATTTCGAAGCAAGGCGGGTATGCTGTCGTTTCCTTTCTTCCAATATGCCAGGATTTTTGTTTCATTTGACAGCAAACTGTCGGGATAAACGGTCCATAAGTCGTAATTTTTGCTCAAAAACCATTCTTGGCCACCCGTTGAAATCAAATCATATCCTTTGAAATTTTTTTCGGACAGAACGGCGCCAAAAACTTCCGACAAGGGATAGTTGCCGGGATTTAGCGTTCCGGTTTCCACGATACGGTCGTTTCCTTCGTAATCATTTCGCCCCACATTATCGCCGGCAATGAGGATACCGCCATTTTTGACAAAATCTCGTAGGATGTTCAATTCCGAGTCGTTCATATAGCTTAGCGAATAGGGACGATCGGCGTCGTGAATTCCGGCGGCGGTGGAAAGAATAATGAATTTGTATGCTTTAAGTTTTTCGGGTTGATAGAGGATATCGCGGGTTTCCATCCGAAGGGGGATTCCCCGGCTGTTGAAACTGTTGATAGCCACACGCACCGAACCGGGTAAGTCGGCTCTTGGTTTGTCAAAGTCGATTCCGGTTGTGATAAATAGTGCACGAGGTAACGGTTCGCCGTTCATTGTTTCGTCTTGTTTTTGATGGCAGCCATTTAATCCGGTTAGCATAATCACCAAAAACAACCATACTTTTCTCATAGCGTCTTGTTATTGAAATTTTTCGATTTTTACTTTCTGTCCGGGTTTGATAGACAACAGGATGTATCCTTTTCTGTTTTCATAAAAACCATCCGCGACTGAACCGTTTATGCGGACTTTGGAAGCGGGAGTAAAATATTTGACCGTAAGGGGAATACCGAAATCATAAGCCGGTTCGGTATCCAATTCGATGATATCGAAGTTATCGAAATCTTTCAATCGTATGCGGGTTGATTGTTTTTCCAACATGTAGCGGAAAATTTCTCCCGGCGGTGCAATCCAATAACCGCTATTGCGAACCAACCGGATTTGTCTTCGGAAGTTTTTATAGCTTATTTTCCCCGCTTGGATATTTTCCGCCGGATTTTTGATTATTTGCGGATACAAGAGAATTGTCCAACCTCGTTTATTTTGCCTCAGCAAACTGTCCAACCGGATGGGGTCGAGGCGGCTTGCGTCGATGAGATGACCGGCTGATTTTTGATTTTCGGGATATTGTTTTTTTCCGGCTTGAACCGGAAGGTAGAAAGTTCCGGATTTATAATGAGTTTTTACATTTTCGTATAGAATTGTTGAAGGGAATTTTCCGGTGAAAGGTTCTTTGATAAGAAAGTTACGGGTGGTTTTTGAATGGATTTCAGGCGCAATATATTGTCCTCTTTTGTGCATATTCAGGAATTGAAGTTTGCCGGTTTTTTTGATTTTATGTCCCGGTGCCATATCGTTGTATGCTTGATTTTCGGACAGGTTAATGTCCATTCCGAAACAAGCATACAGTCTGTATTTTTCCAGCAAGGGAAAGGCGTATTGATATTGAGAAAAGTATCCGCCGGGGAAAACCAAAGATACCGCTCCCGCTTTACCGTCTTTAAAATCGGTTATTTCGGTTTTTGCGGAAATTTTCGTATGTGAGGGCGGATATACGGGTCGCAAACGTGCGAAGTAATTTTTAAGACTGTCATACAAGGGTTTCGGGCGAGAGGAATAAAAGGGTTGGCTCCAATTGTCCCATGTGAAGAAGGCATATCCCGAAGCGGGAATTTGTTGCAAGATATGATTTTTTTTGTCGGTAATGAAGTAAATCAAATGGAATCCTTCCGTTTGCGACGCTTCGATTTGGCGCGTTCCGGGTCGATCGTCTAAGACATATTTTTTGGCCGGATCAGAAACGTTGAGCAAATGCCAGTCGAGGCGGATTTCAAGGAAATGTTTGTCGGGGTTCCAATACCAATCGGCATGGGAAACTGAAGGGTCAAACGACTCGCCGAATTGCAACGGGCTGCGATTATTGATAATGCTATCGAAAACTTCGCCGGTGAGGCTTTCGCGTTTGCGATTGACCAGCATAAGTTCGTCGATGAATTGTCCGTTTTCGTTCGGTTTGGAGGCATAAACGGGAATATGGTCATTGTAGATATCTGTGAAAACCGAATAAGGTTTGTCAACAAGAATTTTGGCTGAATCGGGATTGTGGATTTGAACCAAAAATTCAAAACCGCGGGAAAAATAGGTGTTTGCGAAGGGCAATTTATGGTCGCCCTTTTCTTTATCGTAAGTATCGATGGCTATATAAAGATTGTGTTTGTCGAAATCGAAATGATTCAATTGAGCGGCCAGATAGAAATAAGTCGGGTCGGCGTCGACGAAGATACGGTTTTCGTTGTGTTCGGCCGAGGCGGGTATATTTTTCCAATCGTCGGGATTTCCGTCGATTCGGTGTTTTTGGGTTTCCATGGCTATGATGCCGAAATTTTGTTCGGGATTTTCCATATTATGCCACAATTTTCTATCCTCAAAAGGAATTTCAAAATCCATAACCAGCCAGTTATGTTTAAACCATTCGTCGATCCATTCGAAATAAATGGCTCCTGCACAACCTGCTTCCACGATATCCCGCGTGAGTTTAAGCGATTTGACGGCTTGGTCGGTTTCGCCGTGTCCTCCTTGATTGTAATCCGATGGGGCGAAATGACTGATGCCGCGGCTGGTAGGTAAACCGTATTCAGCGATAATTAAAGGCATGCCTTGCGTATGGTTTTTCAAGTCTTTGAGATAAGCAAAATAGTGATCGGATAGTCCGTTTCGCCGGGCATTACGATATTTTTCGTCCAAGTATATGAAATCGGGATAGTAGGGGTAGACGTGATAGGTGGCATAAAGGCCGGCTTTGAATAAATCCGTGGCATTGAAACGGGTAAAATCCACTTGCATTAGGTCGTTGTCGTATTCTCTGACTTTTTTATTTTCAATGAATTCCGAATTGTGAAACATGGGGTCGAGGGGCAACCAATTGACGAAAGAAACGGGTCGTTGCATCGCATAAGTTTGGGTTTCGTATTGCACGGCGAAATCGAGCATTTGTGCAAGCCAAATTTCCATGGGATTTCCATGCGGAAGCGAAATGAAAGTACCGTTGTATCGATTGATTCGGGCGTTTTTTCGAATGGTTTGATATACGGCATCGGGTTCCCATTCACGGCCGAGTATTAATCCCGCTACATAAGATGAAATATCGGCGGCATACACGCCGAAAGCTTTACCGGGACGGGGCTCCAATTTCGCGCGACCGTGAATAACATCAATCACATCTTTGATTTCATGCAAAAATTCTTTGGTATAATTCGTGTCGAAATAGTTGTGTTCGGGTGGAATTTTGGCCCATACACCGTGTAGGACATATAAAGGTTGGCGTGCATAGTGTTCGTTGTAGTAAAGTAAAGCTTTATAGAAATCCGGCGGCAGAATGGTATAAAGCCGGATTACATTGGCGTGCATATTACCGATTTCGATAAGCCAATCCAAATATTGATTGTAGGAAAGCGAGAATTCCGCCGGAAATTTGCCGGGAACGGCCACACCCAGATTAACACCTTTGAGGAAAAGCGTGTCGGGTTTTCCGTTTGCGTTGATGCGGATAAAATATCTTTTTCCTGTTTTGAAATCGTAGGTCCAGTTTTCGCTTTGTTCTTTCAAGGTTTCATAGGGCATGCGTTCAATTAACGGGCGGCTTTCGTCTTCAACGGTTTTGACGATAATATGATCGCTTCGAATTTCTTCTTCATATTTGAGCATCAACTTTACCGTATAAATCAATGTCGTAAGCAAAGCAATAATGACCAATAACTTCTTTTTCATTGCTATAAGGCATACTTAAGGTTCAAGCCGATTACCAAATTTTGATAATAGGGGTTATGGAAACCTCCAATGCTCACAGCAGCGGAAAATTTTCCGGATTCAAAACCCGCCTCGGCATTACCTGACAGGTTTAAATATTGCAAATACACGGTTTCGATACGCGCTTTTCCTTGACCGTTTCCTTGCCCGTTTGATGTGTCGGTTTCTTCAAAATAATGTTCGATACCGTAGCGGGCGCTAAAATCGGTGTAAATGTATAAATGTCCGAAGAACCCGTACAAACTCAATCCCGGTCCTGCCAAATGACGTCCTAACGGTGAATAATATCGTGGCGATTTATAGGCAAAAGTAAGATACTCATAACCGGCGGAGATTTTTAGCAAAGGTTTTGAAAATATTTTGTAATAAACATCCAATCCGGCGCCGTAATAGGGGTTGAAGTCTTCTTCGTATCGCTCCGAAGGAACATCGGCAATCAAAGCCTTATCCACTTGTCCGCCTTCGATATTCAAACGTATATTCCAAGATTTTTTTTGCATTTCGGCGGCAAGTTTTCCGTAGAATTTTCCCACTTCGTTCCAATAATAGAAATATTGATAACCGCCGGTTATTTGTAGATTTAATTTCCATGCTCCGGCGTCAAAAAAAGGGTGAAAATCAAAACCGTATGCGGAAAACCGGTTATCCGAAGGACTGAAAGCGGCAAATATGAAGGCTTTGTAATTATTTTTGATTATTCCTGTTTTGAAAGCCGCTTGATTGTATATGCGCATAGTGTCCCACGAGTTATAATTATAAAAATCACGAAAGCCCCGGTCCCCATTGAACGTCAAACCTAGCACCCAAGCATTTGTAATTCGCTTACTCAGCCCCATTCGCATGGACCATGCATTGATGTTGTAGTTTTCTTCATCTTCGTAGATTTTTTTTATGTCCGGGTTGATTTTCCAAGCGGTTTCGTTTCTTATATCATTATATTGGCGTTTGATTTCCGGATTTTCAGGGTCCCATTTCAAGGCTTTTTCGTAGTATTTTAATGCTTGATAGGGTTGTTCGGTCCAATAATACATTTTTCCCAAACCTTGCCAAGCTTCGGCGTAGGTGTTGTCGATTTCCAGTATTTTTCGATAGGTTTGCTTGGCTTTTTCGAGTTGGTCCGACCAAATATAGGCACGTGCCAGTGCAAAGTAAAACGGAATTTCCGAAGGAGCTTGTTTGATTGCTTTCTTGTAGTAAATAACGGCTTTTGACAACCTGTCCGTATAGAGATAAACGTCGCCCAGTCCTTTGAGCGCTTCGGCATCCTTAGGATCGTTTCGAAGGATCCGGTCGAATAATTTTTCGGCACGTCCGTATTGTTGTGTTTGCACATAGAGGCGTGACAGGGCGAGTTGTGCATCGTAATCATCCGGATTCTTTTCAAGAATTTTACGGTAAAGCACCATGGCGGTTTGTTTGTCGCCTTTCGATCGGGCGTTGCAGGCTTCTTCGCGCCATTTTTCGATGCGGTTGTTTTGCCCCCACAACGACGATAGGGCAAGGAGCATAATTGTTGCGATAAATTTTTTAGTTCTTTTCATTTCTTAATTTCTTTGATTCCCTTTCTCTCGAATTTTTTCCAGTCGTGTTGCCGGGTCAGGAACTGATAAATTCCTTTCAGTTGCGCTATGATTTTGAAAAAAGCGTAGGTAAATTCGGCGGAAATACCGGCAAGGATGAGTTTGAGCCAATCACCGAAGCTTTTGTAACGTAAGGCGTTTCGTCCGCTTTCTTGTCTTTGGTATGTCCAACGTTCGACAGCCACGGTGACCGAACTCATAACGATCGCCGTGGTGAGAATGATGCTTATGAACAATAAAAATATCCATTTTACATTCAATAATCCGTAATAACCGGCAATGATAACAAAGATAAGAGAAAAAATTTTAACAACCGGTGACAAGAATTCGAAAAACAGATAATAGGGCAGTCCGAGCAACCCCGTAGCACCGTAGGCGGGTTCGAAAATCATATTCCGGTACATAAGAAGGGTTTCTCCGAGTCCTTGATGCCAACGTGCGCGTTGCTTGAGAAGACTTGACGGTTTTTCGGGCACTTCGGTCCAACAAACGGCACCGGGTCCAAATGCGGTTTTGGGTGTTATTTTTTGCTCACGCTTATATTTTTCGAGACGGACCACTATTTCCATATCTTCGCAGACGGTTTGTTTTTGTTGTCCGAGTGTTTTCAAAACGTAGGGATGTCGATTTTGTTTGCTGAGGAATCCGCCGGCTTTCAGTAAGTCTTCGCGTTTAAATACGGAAAAGGCGCCGGACATAATAAGCAAAGCATTGGCACGGCTGAGTGCCAAACGCGAAATAAGAAAAGATTTAATGTATTCGATAATTTGCCACTGAACGATGAATTTTTTCGGAACGTGCGCGTTGACGATACGGTTTTGTTTGATAACGGTATCATTGGCAGCCGCCAATTGTCCTCCGGACACGGTAACTTTTTGGTCCGCCAGAAAAGGACGTACGGTTTTTTTGAGTGCGTCGCGCTCGAGCAGCGAGTCGGCGTCTATGGTGCAAATGAAATGTCCGCGTGCCATATTTAATCCGGCATTGATGGCGTCGGCTTTGCCTCCGTTGGCTTTGTCGATGACGGTTAGTTTTCGGTCATTTGTTTGATAAATTTGCCGAACGGGTGCCGTTTGCAAGGTAAAAGTGCCGGTTATGGGAACGATTTTCAAAGGGAATTGTTCCAATAATTTTTGAAGCGTTCCGTCGGAAGATCCGTCGTTGACAATCATTATTTCATAGTCGGGATAGTCTAAATGCATTAACGCCCGGACCGAAGTGGCGATGGAGACTTCTTCGTTGTAGGCGGGGACAATAATCGTTACGGGATGCGCCGAAAAGTCCGTTTGCAGTTGTTTGCCACGGGATTTGAAGGAGCCGATTATGAAATATCCCAAAGCATAAAAATACATAGAGAAATCAGCCAGCAAATAAAGGCTGAAATAAATTATCAAAATTTTTTCTATAATGCGTAGCGTAAGCATTTATTCCACGATTTTCAAGCTGATTTTTTCGTTCGGGTACATTTTCAATAAAACCGTTCCTGCTTGCGTAGCCATGGTGTGTGTGTGTTTATTTTGTTTGATGATAAGTGATTTGGCGGATGTTTTAAGAATAACGGTAAGCGGAATTCCGAAATCATAATGCGGGTCGTCGATGAAGAGTTTCAGTACATAACGGCCGCAATGTTTTTTCCATTTCAAACGAGCGTGGCGTCGTTCCAATGCATAACTTCCTACTTCGATAACCGGTGCAATCCAGTAGTGGCTTTGTTTGAGGATTTGCATATGTTTTTCGAAGGTTTCGGGATAAAGCGAATAGGTGTTGAAAACTTTGTGATACTGCATAATTTTCATTTCCTTGGAACCGCGGGGAAATAAACGGTGATACATTAATACCAACCAGCGTCCTTGTTGATTTTCAAGAAGTTTTTTCAATTGACCGGCGGAAGGTGTCGTATCGTTAAGGATAGCTACGCTGACAATTTCATAAGGATCGAAAGTTTTCGGATTATTGTATTTCCATGATTTTTCGCCTGCACGGCCGAAGCGAAATCCGGCCCGGCGAACCGCTTTTTTCAGGGGTTCGTGGACAAAAGAATAAGGATAATGATAAGTATAAACGGTTTTCCCGGTTCGGGTTTCGATAAGTTTTTTGACTTTTGCGGTTTCTTCAAGTAAAATTTCGGGTTGAGTTACGGGAGGAAATTTACGATGATGATAACCGTGAGCGGCCAATTCATGTCCGTTTTGCGATAGCGTTTTTAATTGTTTCCAGCCCATTTTTTTGATGTTGAAATACCCGGGCTCGGCCGAGAAAGAGGCATTGTCTTGTGTCCATTCGCCAACAATACCGAAAGTGGCTTTGAAACCGTATTTTTCCAGCAAAGGAAAGGCGTATTCGAATTCGGTATAATCGGCGTCGTCGAAAGTGATGGAAACGGCGGCGGGTTTGTTATTTTTCCATAATGCCAATTCGGCCGTAAAAAGGGGTTTTTGATTTTGCGCCGGTAAATATAAGGGTAAAAGCCAAATTAAGACGTTCTTCATGCTGTGTGAAATTAAAACTTTAAAGTTAATTTTTTTCCCGCTTGCATATCAAATATCAATACGTAGCCGTTTTCGTATTTTTTTAACTTATATTTCCCTTGATATTCAATTTGCTTTGGTTTTAATTTCATAAAAAGCGAAAAACCGTCCAAGTTACCGCCTTCAAAACGGAAGCGGATTTGGCGGGGTGTTCGATCCACTCCGATTTGTAAATTTTGCCATATTTTCCATCGTTCGGCCAAGTTATTGAGCGATGTAATCCATACATTTTCCTTTCTGAGTTTTTTCAAAAATTTTTCCCAAGCTTCTATGGTTATATCGCTGTAACCCGAATACATGGGATGACCGAGATAGACCATAACGCCATGGTGCGGTTTGATAATGTCGTAAAAATAATGTTGTAAGTAATTTGCAAAACGTTCGGCGTCGAGGTGTTGCATTGCGGGAGTATAGGGTTTGTCGTCCAAGGATTTTCGATAGAAATACCAATCACTATGATACATTTGAGAAATTTCGATTAAATCCAAGGTAAGGAAAAAACCGTTTTTAAAAACAGGAATGTTGTAGGGAACGGTCGACCCTCGAATGAAATCGTCGTGATTGACGGCGATACTGCTATCATATAGGAATCCCAAGCGATTGAGCCAATACATGCCGTAGAAGCTGTTGGAAACGAAAGGGAAGCGAAATCCGGTGAATTTTTTATGCCAAAAACGGGCATTGCGATAAAATTGTTCGGCCGTTTGCCAATAATTGAGTTTGCGGAAGTCGGGATGTGAAAAGGAATGTCCTTGAATATCAATGAGTTTTTGTGCTTTGAGTTTTTCCCTGATTTGGGGGCTAATGGCGGGTGTAACGAAAAAGACGGTGGGTAATTTGAAGCGCCGGATAACTTTAAAAATCCGTTGATATTGATTCAAATTTCCGCCGTCGTCGAAAGTTTGACAATAGGCGGTAAGATGTCCGTTTTTCCAAGGGGAGAATCTTAGGCCGTAGGGGAGTGTTTTCCCGGTTTTTTCGAGTATAAGAGCGTAGAGTTTTTGTAGGTTTTCCGGGTTTGCCCAACCGCCGTCTCCAACGGGATGTAATAGGCGAAAATCCGTGAGTAGAAAGGCTTTTCCCAGGCCGTAATTCATTACAGACAAAGCAGGAGGTTTTCGATCTTGCCATTTCCATGATAAAAGTGTTTCGCCGCCTTTTCTGACAACCGGTAACCATGCTTTTTCATTTTCACCGAATATTTTTTTTTCCGGCGAATTACCGGGTAATTTAAAAGAAGCCGATTGCAAATTCATTTCCTCGACACGGATACCGGGTATAAGCGGGTAGAGATTATTATTTCCGGCCAGTCTGTCTTGGCCCTCGGGGGTGTTTCGCCCTGTGTTTAAATCGGTGATGATAATGCCGCCTTGCTCGACAAAATATCTGATATTCTTGATTTCCGTATTGCTCATGAAGGATAAACCGTTGGGTCGATCGGCGTCGTGGTATGATTTGAGGGATGATAGCACCAAGATGTCGAAATTTTTTAGTTTGTCCGGTTCATAAAGAATGCTTCGGTCGTGCAGGTGAGTGGTAAGTCCCATCAGGTGAAAATTTTCCAGCGCCAGCACAACGCCGTCGGAAACGGTTCCGCGGCCCTCTCCATCGCCGGATGTTATGATTAACACGCGTGGAAGGCGAAACGATTGGGTATATCCCGGCAAAATACCGAAAAAAATTATGGCAAGAAAAATCGTAATTCTGCTTATCATATAGAAAAATTTCTTATTGATTAAGCAAAAATCGTGCAAATGTAAAATGCGGAGGTTTAGATTATTATTTAAGGCGAAATAAATTTAAATTTGCATAAATTGAAATGTTAAAATGAAAAAAACATTTTTAATATTAGCGGCTTTTTTAGGATTGTTAGGTGTAATTGCCGGAGCATTGGGTGCGCATGCCTTAAAAAATGTTATGGATGTTGAAGCATTGAGTGCTTATAAAACGGCGGTTTTATATCAGATGCTGCATGTTTTGGTTGTGTTGCTGCTTCCGGCATTGTCTCTTTCCGAAGCATGGAGAAACCGGAGTGCATCCTTGTTTTTATTCGGGATGGTTTTGTTTCCGGGTAGTATTTATTTGTTTACGGTGATTGGGTTTGAACCGGGTCTTTGGGGATTGGTGGCGCCTTCGGGCGGATTGTTGATGATGGGCGGGTGGTTAGCCATAGCTTGGGGATTGTTCAAAAGCAATTGAGCGATGGATTGGAGTTTGTTAGCCGTTATTTTACTAGGGGTTGTTATAGGTTTTGCGGGCGGATATGCCGGCATTGGGGGAGCGCCGTTTATGATTGCTTTTTTGGTTTTGGTTTTGGGTATGCCTCAGCATACGGCACAAGGAACGGTGTTGACCATGATGTTGGGGCCTATGAGTTTAATGGCGTTATTGACCATGAAAGAGGAGGTAAAGCATCAATGGAAACATATATTGGTGGGAATTGTTGCCTATGCGGTTTTTTCTTATTTCGGGGCGGAATTTGCTTTCCGGTTTAGTGACGACGGTTTGAAAAAATATTTTGCCGTGATGTTGTTTTTGACGGCTTTATTACAATTATTGCCGTTTGAGCAACGCGGCGAACCGGTGAAGCGCATTCCTTTGGGTTGGATGACCATAACCGGTGCGTTGGCGGGTTTGATAGGCGGATTTTTCGGGGTGGGAGCCGGAGTTTTGTTTATTCCCGTGTTTATTTTGTTGTTTAATCAGCACAAGAATTATGCGCGGGCTTTGAGTTTGGGTATTTTATTGCCGCCTGTGAGTTTGGGCGCATTTGTTAAATATTATCAAATGCATGCCATTCATTGGTTGTATGTATTTATTTTATTTGTCGGTTATTTTATTGCCAATCGTTACGGGGCCAAATTCGGTAACCGGGCCAAGCCGAAAACTTTTAAAGTGATTTATTCGTTAATTTTGATCTTGTTGGGCGGGTTGTATTTGATTTAGATTGAATTTTTCAAAAAAACTATATCAATCTAAGAAAAAATCATTGCTTTTCAGTGAATTTTCATAGCTATGTGCTAGAAAAATCATTCGAATTAGCCGAAAAATAAATGTTTTCTTTTTCTGACCGAATACAGTGATTTTTTAGCGGAAAAATTATTAACTTGTAGCTAAAATATACGGTTATGGAAAAAAAAATTTATGGGGTTATATTGATATTGCTTGTTTTGGGTGGTATTTTTTATTTTTCGAAAAGTGAAAAGAGAATGCCAGAACCTGTAACGGATAATGCTGTCAAGCAATCCAATGAGGTGATTGAACCTGCGCAAGCGGAAAATCAAAAGCGGGAAGCAACATTGCAACCGGAACAAGTCGACACGAATAGCGAGGAAGAGAATGAAACAAACCGTAAAGAAGAACCGCAAGCCGATGTCAAACCCACGCAGGATGACCCGGATTCGAAACAGGCTAAAATTCAATGGAAGGATATTATGGATAAAGAAACCGGACTGCGATTCAGGCTACCGTATTATTTCATCAAAAACGGGAAAACGATCAAGGCATTCGGACGTCAAAACGAATTGCTTAATGTCGAGAGCCGCTATACGGATACGCTAGGAGGTAATGAATTGATTTTCAAGGTTTATCCTCAGGATCATGCTCAATCGATTTATGAATATCAAGCAAAACAATTCGAAAATAAATCCGGATTTTTCAAGCAATCCCGTAAGGAAATTATAGTCAAGGATCAAAAGGCTTTATACGGCATTTCCGTTCGCCGTTTCGACGGTAAAGGACACAAGCTTAATCCACCGGCTAAAGTGGTCATGGTCGTTTGGTTTGATCGCTCAAGCGGTCAAACTTATGAAGTGATTTTCAGGGCGGTGAAGGGCGACAGCCAATCCGTTTCGTTGTTTAACCGTATTCTTTACAGTATTCAATAAAGGCATTTTATATGAAAACGAGATATTTTTTGACGGGTTTGATAGGCGTTCTTTCCGGGCTATTACAAGCGCAACAACCACAAGGTATTGATGTTTCGCATCACCAAGGAACCATCGACTGGAATTTAGTGTATCAAAGCGGCAAGGTTTTTGCTTTTGTGAAAGCTACGGAAGGGTATACTTACAACGATCCGCAATTTGTGACCAATATGGTCGGCGGAACCAATGCGGGTGTTTTGATGGGAGCTTATCATTTTGCGCGCCCCGATAATAATTCCGCTATTGACGAAGCGCATCATTTCCTTCAAGTGGCGGGGAATTACATAGGACAAGGTTATTTGCCGCCGGTTTTGGATTTGGAAGACCCGCCCGGCGAGGATTTACAAACGCTGTATACTTCGCAAGAATTAACCGCTTGGGTGCAGGCATGGCTACAAGTGATTGAGGATTCCACCGGAGTGGAACCTATAATTTATACTAACGGACGCTATACCAATTATTTACAGTCGTCCTTGAATCATTATCGTTTGTGGATAGCCGAGCCGGACGGCAATACCAATCCGCCCGACAATTTGGGGCATTGGACCACGTGGGCATTTAAGCAGTATTCTTGGAACGGAAACGTAAACGGTATTTCCGGTGATGTGGATTTGAATGTTTTTAACGGCACCATGACGGAATTAAACAACATGGCACAAGGAGGAAACGGCGGCGGAAGCGCGGTACTCGATTGCAACAATGCTGTGGTTTTGGATTGCGGTGATTTTTATCACGGTCCCGCATCATCGGACAGTTCGGCCGTATATTCCTACGGTTGTAACGGCTGGACGGAAACCGGACCCGAACGCGTGCATGTTCTCATGCCTAATTCCGGTACCGACTTAAATGTAGTTATATCGGGTTTTCAAGGAGATTTGGATGTTTATATTTTAAATTCCTGCGATCCCGGCGATTGTGTAGGCAGTGTTTATTCTTCTTCGGCATATTTGTCCGGCGCGGTGGCAGGGCAAACCTATTACCCGGTGGTGGATGCCGATGACGGTAGTGGCAGTGCTTACGATATCTATGTGGCATGCGGTAATTTTCCCGGAGACATTTCCTTGAATAATGTTAGAATAACAACTAATCCCCACGTCAATCCCGGTCAAACGGTCGATGTATATTGCAAGCAATATTATGCGGGAAGTTCTTCGTCGTTGCCGGATATAAAAGTTGCCTACTACCTTTCTACCGATTGTTCGCTTGATAGCACTGATATTCTTTTGGGATACGATTTGTCCGCCATCAATTCCGGAAACCGTACCAATACCGAAACCCACACACTCGTCATTCCGGATACGGTCAGCGACGGTAATTATCAAATCCTGTTTGTTGCCAATGCCGATCAAGTTATTCCTGAAGCCACTTTGCAAAATAATATTTATTGTGTTCCTTTGACTGTAGGTCAGGTGGATGTGGAAAAATACGATTTGACCGCACATATCCGCTTGTGGCCGAATCCGGCCTTGGGTTCGATACGATATCAGGCCGGTGAAGACGTTCAAATCAAACGTATTGAGATTATGGATTTGGGCGGTAAACTTTTGATGGAGACGGAAAATCCGTCGAATACTTTAGATCTTTCGACTTTGGAAAGCGGTATTTATTTTATACGTTTCACGGATAATCGAGGCAGAAGCGGAACATTTAAGGTGATACGTCAATGACCCGCTGTTTGAATGGATCCGGAAATGATGATTTGGTACTACTGGTTTCCCGGATATTTTGAATACGGAGGATTGGTTTGTTAGAAAGTTATTGGAAATAAAATGACGAAGGTTGTTTGCCTGTTTTCCGCGTCGGGACACCCGGAATTTATTATGTATTTGTTGGAAAGATATGTCCGCGTTATGGTTCTTTAATCATTCTCAAACAAAAGTATTTTCTTTTTACTTTTTCCTTGATGAAAAAGTAACAAAAAATCAAGGCAAAAATATGCTTCCTTGCGCCCTTCCCTGCCATGAGAAAATCTACCAAAAGAAGAAATTCCTTCGGAATTAAATGACAAGCACTTTGGTGATTTTCTAACATGACAGGAAATTCCCGCCCGCAGCCGGCCCGCATTTTTGCCGGGCCAACGCGCCTATCCGCCTTGACGGCGGATTTTGGGTTACTCTTCTTTGCCCATTTATTTTTTTACATAGTGTTTTGTCTGCGTATTATTTAAGCGCCTAATTCTATTCCTTTTTTTCCTTCAATCCCTACCCTGCACTCCCGGGTTTGTATTATACGTCGTTATGTTGTTCCGGAATTCACGTCCGGGGCGTCTATATTCGTATGTTTAATAAATCTTAAGATGGCTGTTTAAAATATTTTATTATACTTACATTCAATAGATTTTTATGATTATGCTTTTGGTTTTTCCAACGGCTTTTACATAGCTTACGGTTTGAAATACGACGTCTCCTTTCGTTTCCATACGCGCTGAATTGCAATTCTTCACGTTTCAAAAGTGCGCATTCCAACCGGGACGGTTAGAAGGAAGATTGCGTATTTGAAGGTGTTCCTCCGGAAGGATTCGTTCCTCCTCCCCCTTCTGTTTCGCAACCTCTGTTGTCTCCAATACCTACCTCACTCACGTTAAATCCATTACTCAAGGTTACGGAAGCAGAGGAATCAGCGTCACCGACATTACGGAGACATGCCCCACCGCAGGCATTCACCACAATCGTAAAGGAGGTGTCCTGCCCGTCCGGCGTCCCCTCGAAGGAGACGATATAGTCATCTCCTTCGCTGCTACCGAAGAAACTAATCGTATCGTTCACGCTGTCCCCGTTCTCATCCGTTACGGTAGCTACTGCGCTTCCGTTGCTTCCTCCGTTCACGAGCTGAATGTTTGCTGCACCTGAAATGATTGCTTCACCCTCTGCGTCGTGTCCGATACTTGCCTTCCCTTTCGCCATGAGGCGCTCTCCCGGATTCGTGTAGATGACCCACTCCGTCCTGTGACCTCTATTATTCGTACAAGACGTCCTACTTACCCGCTCACCGCAGGTGCGGGTTTGTTCCGGTTTCGGATCGTTCGCGCAGTACGCATCCGCCACTATCGTATCTGACCCTGTCTCTACGCAGTACACGGAGCGCGTCTGCACGGCACGCACCGTATCTACCCACGTACACGCGCTGTTCTGGCTCTCACAGCTCGCCCTATCCACCGCGGAAGCAGTGCTACAACTGTGCGTTGCAAGACCTGGATTTATTTTTTGTGTATTTTATTACGCGTTAAATATATTGCGCGTAATAAACGTCAAAATATTACGCACAAAGGATATTGTTTGTATTCCGTTACGCATAAAATGCCTGAACACCATTCATCAAAAATTCCGTATCTTTAAAAGCCAACTTTTCGGAAAATGAACGTATGAAAAAACAAGACCTGAAATTCAATCAAAACGAAGATTACAATAAACTTTTGGTTGCGGATTTGCGGAAAAAATTGGCTCGAGTGGCACTCGGCGGAGGCAAAAAGCGCATCGAACGCGAACACGCCAAAGGCAAAATGACCGCCCGCGAACGAATCGATTATTTGTTGGACAAGGACAAACCGCAAATCGAAATAGGTGCCTTGGCCGGATACGGAATGTACGAAGAACACGGCGGTTGTCCGTCCGGCGGCGTAGTGGTGAAGTTGGGCTACATTCACGGACGCAAGGTAATCGTAGTGGCTAATGACGCCACAGTGAAAGCGGGCGCTTGGTTTCCCGTCACCGGCAAGAAAAACCTGCGTGCGCAGGAAATCGCCATGGAAAACCGCATACCTATTATATATTTGGTGGACAGTGCGGGCGTTTACCTCCCCATGCAAGACGAAATTTTTCCCGATAAGGAACATTTCGGCCGTATTTTCCGCAACAATGCCGTCATGAGCCGTATGGGTATCGTGCAAATTGCCGCCATTATGGGCAGTTGCGTGGCCGGCGGCGCATATCTGCCTATCATGAGTGACGAAAGCCTGATTGTGGACCAAACGGGAAGCATCTTTTTGGCCGGAAGCTATTTGGTCAAATCGGCCATCGGCGAGGATGTGGACAACGAAACCTTGGGCGGCGCCACCACCCACACGGCCATTTCGGGCGTGGTGGACCATAAAGTTCCCGATGACAAAGCCGCTTTGGACAAAATCCGCAGCATCATATCCAAAACGGGCGAACGTCCCAAAGCCGGATTTAACCGCATCGAACCGCGCAAACCCGAAGCCGGCCCCGAAGAAATCTACGGCATCCTTCCCCGTAGCCGCACGGAACCCTACGATATGTACGAAATCATCAAACGCTTGGTGGACGAAGGAAGCTTCGACGAATACAAAGCCGACTACGGAAAAACCCTCATCACCGGCTATGCCCGCATCGACGGCTGGGCGGTGGCCATCGTGGCCAATCAGCGAAAAATCGTCAAAAACGCCAAAGGCGAGATGCAAATCGGCGGGGTGATTTACAGCGACAGCGCCGACAAAGCCGCCCGCTTTATCATGACCGCCAACCAAAAACGGATTCCCTTGGTATTCTTGCAAGACGTAACCGGCTTTATGGTGGGCAGTCGTGCCGAACACGGCGGCATCATCAAAGACGGCGCCAAAATGGTGGCGGCGGTGAGCAATTCGGTGGTGCCTAAGTTTACGGTGGTTATTGGCAATTCATACGGCGCCGGTAATTATGCCATGTGCGGCCGCGCTTACGACCCGCGCTTGATGGTGGCTTGGCCTTCGGCCGAAATCGCCGTAATGAGCGGCGCGTCGGCGTCCAAGGTGTTGCTTCAAATCGAAGAAGCGCGCCTTAAAAAGCAAGGCAAAACCATCGACCCGGAAACCAAAAAGAAACTCTTGGAAGAAATCCAACGCAAATATGAC
>Ga0256834_1000130_pt1 | contig 50146 bp, 49 predicted proteins | sample 4281140metaG_FD_190536 | JGI IMG/M metagenome (GOLD analysis project Ga0256834, IMG submission 190536) | Hydrothermal vent microbial communities from East Pacific Rise, Pacific Ocean - 4281-140 | ecosystem: Environmental > Aquatic > Marine > Hydrothermal vents | place: Pacific Ocean: East...
CTGGAAACAGAACTCAATCAATTGAAAAAATAATCTTATGATAAAACAAAAAACTTTAAAAAAACCGGTATCTATTGAAGGAGTGGGTTTACATACCGGCAAAAAGGTAACCATGACGCTTAAACCAGCACCCGAAAATTACGGTTTTAAGTTTGTAAGAGTGGACCTGGAAGGAAAACCCGAAATTGAAGCCAGTGCCCAGTTTGTTACCAAAACACAAAGAGGAACCGTATTGGAAAAAAACGGCGTGCAAGTAAGCACTACCGAACACGTACTGGCAGCCTTAACCGGCATGGACATTGATAACTGCATGATTGAACTTAATGCAGGAGAACCCCCCATTAAAGACGGTTCAGCCAAGTATTTTGTCAAAATGATTGAAGAAGCCGGAATTGAAGAACAAGATGCCGAACGCGAAGAATTTGTTATCAAAAAAGTTATATCATACGTAGATCCCGAAACCGAAAGCGAAATATTAATTATGCCGTCCGACCATTATGAAATTACTGCCATGGTCGATTTTGGAACCAAGGTGTTGGGCACTCAAAATGCATATTTAAAGGAATTAAAAGACTTTAAAAAAGAAATAGCTTCGGCAAGAACTTTTAGTTTTTTGCACGAATTGGAAATGTTACTTAAAAACGGGCTCATCAAAGGAGGAGACTTGAGCAATGCCATTATTTTTGTCGATAAAGAAATATCGAACGAGACCAAAGAACTCTTAAAAGAATATTTCAAACAAGATGATTTTGAAGTAAAACCCAACGGAATTCTAAACAATCTCGATTTGCAATGGCCCAATGAAGCCGCCCGACATAAATTGCTCGATGTAATAGGCGATTTGGCACTGGTAGGTACCAAATTGCGCGGTAAAGTTATAGCCAACAAGCCCGGACACAAAGTAAATACGGCTTTTGCCAAAAAATTGCAAAAAATTATCAAAAACGAAAAAAGAAATAAAGTACCCGAGTTCGATTTAAATCAACCTCCGTTGATGGATATTGAAAAAATCATGTCACTTCTACCCCACCGTCCCCCGTTTTTGTTGGTAGATAGAATTTTGGAACTGTCCGACAATCATGTTGTAGGAATGAAAAATGTAACCATGAATGAAGCTTTCTTTGTAGGACATTTTCCCGGAGCACCGGTTATGCCCGGAGTTTTGCAAGTTGAGGCAATGGCTCAAACCGGCGGTATATTGGTATTGAGCTCAGTACCCGACCCTCAAAATTATTTGACTTATTTTATGAAAATGGATAAAGTCAAATTCAAAAGAAAAGTTATGCCCGGCGATACTTTGATTTTTAAAGCCGAATTGATATCACCTATTCGAAGAGGAATTTGTCACATGCAAGCTTATGCGTATGCCAATGGACACCTGGTAGCCGAAGCCGAAATGATGGCACAAATAGTAAAAAAGGAAAATAAATAAATATATGAATCAACCATTTGCATACATACACCCCGAAGCCAAAATAGCCAAAAACGTGGTTATTGAACCCTTTGTTACCATCGACAAAGGAGTTGAAATAGGAGAAGGCACTTGGATAGGTCCCAATGTAACTATCATGGAAGGTGCTCGCATAGGAAAAAATTGCAAAATTTTTCCGGGTACTGTAATAGCCGCCGAACCGCAAGACTTAAAATTTGAAGGTGAAGAATCATTGGCTATAATTGGCGACAATACAACTATTCGCGAAAATGTAACCGTAAACAGAGGCACCAAAGCAAGTGGCAAAACCATAGTAGGCAACTACTGTTTGCTTATGGCTAATGCACATGTAGCTCACGATTGTGTAGTAGGTGATCATGCTATTCTGGTCAATAATGTAGCTCTGGCAGGACATGTCGAAATCGGTGAATGGGCTATTTTGGGAGGTCTGTCGGCTGTGCATCAATTTGTCAAAATTGGACGACATGTTATGGTATCGGGCGGAACCTTAGTCAGAAAAGATATTCCCCCTTTTGTAAAAGCTGCCAAAGAACCTATTCAATACGTCGGTGTCAATTCAATAGGACTAAGACGTCGCGGTTTTATGAGTGAAACCATCAACCAAATTCAAGATATTTATCGGGTCATTTTTCAAAAAGTAAACAATGTTTCTGCTGCTTTGGAAATGATTGAAGCCGAAATGCCCGCTTCTCCCGAAAGAGACGAAATTATTCTCTTTATCAAAAATTCACCAAGAGGCATCATTAAAGGATATAAACAAAAAATATAATATTATGGCAACAACCTCAGATATCAGAAAAGGACTTTGTATCAATTACAATAACGATATTTATAAAATTATCGATTTTTTACATGTAAAACCCGGCAAAGGACCGGCTTTTGTCCGAACCAAACTCAAAAGTCTGACAACAGGAAAAATAATTGACAATACTTTTTCTGCCGGACACAAAATAGATGATATAAGAATAGAAACTCGTAAGTTTCAATACTTGTATAATGACGGCGATACCTATCATTTTATGGACGACGAAACTTATGAACAAATTCAATTGCCCAAAGCAATGATAGATGCCCCTCAATTTTTAAAAGAAGGCGAACTGGTAACCATACTTATCAAAGCCGACGACAATACACCATTAACCTTGGAAATGCCTGCCAGTGTCGTTATGGAAGTAACCCATACCGAACCCGGTGTAAAAGGCAATACCGCTACCAATGCCACAAAACCTGCAACTGTCGAAACAGGAGCAACCGTGAGAGTTCCACTGTTTATAAACGAAGGTGATAAAATAAAAATTAACACAGAAACCGGTGAATATCAAGAAAGAGTAAAATAATTTGACAAAAAATGATATTTTGTCATAAAATTATTCGACAAATTATTTGATATTTACGAACAAAAAATTATAAATATGAGTGTATTAGTAAATAAAGATTCCAAGATTATAGTGCAAGGTTTTACCGGTGGTGAAGGAACTTTTCATGCCCAACAAATGATTGACTACGGAACCAACGTTGTTGGTGGGGTTACTCCCGGAAAAGGAGGACAAGAGCATCTGGGCAAACCGGTTTTCAATACCGTTAAAGAAGCCGTTGAAACAACCGGAGCGGATACTTCCATTATTTTTGTTCCGCCGGCTTTTGCTGCCGATGCCATTAAAGAAGCTGCCGAAGCAGGTATTAAAACCATTATAGCCATAACCGAAGGTATTCCGGTTGCCGATATGGTCAAAGTAATGGATTATATCGATGACAAAGATGTGCGTTTGGTTGGACCAAACTGCCCCGGCGTTATCACGCCCGAAGAAGCCAAAGTAGGTATTATGCCCGGTTTTGTATTTAAAAAAGGTAAAATCGGTTTGGTTTCCAAATCGGGAACTTTGACTTATGAAGCTGCCGACCAAATTGCCAAACAAGGATTAGGTATTACAACAGCAATAGGTATCGGAGGAGACCCTATTATAGGAACTACTACCAAAGATGCCGTTGAAATGTTTATGAATGATCCTGATACAGAAGCAATAGTAATGATTGGAGAGATAGGCGGTAACTTGGAAGCCGAAGCAGCCAAATATATCAAAGAAACAGGCAACAAAAAACCTGTTATAGCTTTTATAGCCGGTCAAACCGCTCCCAAAGGAAGAACCATGGGACATGCAGGAGCCATTGTCGGAGGTAAAGCCGATACGGCACAAGCCAAAATGGAAATTTTAAGAGCTCACGGAATCCATGTAGTTGAATCACCTGCCGAAATCGGTAAAAAAGTAGCAAAAGTTCTTAATAAATGATTTTTAATTACAAACAACAATAAAAGCCGGCTTTTTGCCGGCTTTTATTGTATTGTACATAACGATTTATTTTTCGTTATTATTCGCTCTTTTGTTTTTACGAGGAGGGCGGGGTAATAAAACTTTTCGAGATAATTTCATTTTACCTCTGTCCATTCCCAACAATTTTACTTTGACCGTATCACCTTCTTTTAATACATCGGATACATTGTTGATGCGTTTCCAATCAATTTCGGACACATGCAAAAGTCCTTCCGTTCCGGGAGCAATTTCTATAAATGCACCAAAATCTTTAATGGAAACAACTTTACCTTCATATATTTCGCCAACTTCGGGTTCAAAAGTTATTACATCAATACGGTCTATAACTTGTTGAATCTTATCCATGTCAGTTCCCATAATCTCAATAATTCCTTTACCGTCCACTTCTTCTATAACAATGGTAGTGTCGGTTTCTTCTTGAAGTTGTTGGATATCTTTACCGCCTTTGCCGATTACGGCACCAATATATTCTTTTGGTATTTCTATTTTGACCATTTTAGGCACAAAATCTTTAACTTGCGGTCGTGGTTCCGAAATGGTTTTCTCCATTTCACGCATAATATGCAAACGTCCTTCTTTGGCTTGATGCAAGGCTTTTTCAAGGATTTCTCTTTTTAAGTCCTTAATTTTGATGTCCATTTGACAAGCCGTTATACCGTCTTTGGTTCCCGTTACTTTAAAATCCATATCACCCAAATGATCTTCATCTCCCAAAATATCGGATAATACGGCATATTTTTTGGTTTCTTCGTCATAAATTAAGCCCATGGCAATACCCGATACGGCTTTTTTCATTTGGATACCGGCATCCATAAGTGCCATTGAACCGGCACAAACTGTTGCCATGGAACTGGACCCGTTCGATTCCAAAATATCGGAAACAACACGTATGGTATAAGGCGAATCTTCGGGAACCATAGGTTCAAGAGCTCTTTGTGCCAAATGACCGTGTCCGATTTCTCTTCGCGATGTGCCTCTTAATGGACGTGCTTCACCGGTTGAAAATGGAGGAAAATTGTAGTGCAAGTAAAAACTTTCTTCGTCTGATTGGGTAGCTCCGTCAATAATATTTACTTCTCGCGAAGTTCCAAGCGTAACGGTTGCCAAAGCTTGTGTTTCACCACGCGTAAAAATAGCTGACCCGTGAACCGAAGGCAAATAATCGGTTTCGGTCCAAATAGGTCTGATTTCGTCGGTTTTTCTTCCGTCCAATCTCAAACCTTCGTTGAGAATTAAGTCTCTGACGGCTTTTTTCATTACTTTGTGAAAATATTCACCAATTATTTTTTCTTTTTCTTCCAACTCTTCTTCCGAAAAAGTTTCTATCAGTTCGTCTTTTACGGCATTAAATTTTTCGGAACGTTCTTTTTTTCCGGTTCCTTCTTTGGCTATGTTGTAAATTTTGTCGTAAACGGATTTTTCAATTTGTTCATACAAAGCTTCGTCTTCTTCGGCTTTTGGATAGTCTCTTTTAGGAAAAGCTTTGCTTACTTGTTCAGCCAATTTTTTTTGAACTTCAATTTGTTTTTTAATGGCTTGATGGGCAAATTCAATAGCTTCAATCATTTCTTCTTCACTGACTTCTTGCATCTGTCCTTCAACCATGGTAACCGAATCTTCGGTGCCGCCGACCATTAAATCTATCGTAGCTTTTTCGCCTTCTTCATAACTGGGATTAATGACCAATATGTCGTCAATTTTTGCAACCCGCACTTCTGATATGGGACCTTCAAAAGGTATATCCGAGACTGCCAAAGCTGCCGAAGCGGCTAAACCGGCAAGTGAGTCGGCTTGCACATTGGGGTCGTGCGACATTAATTGAATCATTACTTGTGTTTCGGCGTGATAATCTTTAGGAAAGAGCGGACGCAATACGCGATCTACCAGTCGCATAACCAAAATTTCTTCGGTGCTCGGTCTTCCTTCTCTTTTAAAAAAACCACCGGGGAACTTGCCTGATGAGGCAAATTTTTCGCGGTAATCAACGGTTAAAGGTAAAAAATCAATATCCGGATTTATTTCTTTTGAAGCTACGGCTGTTGCCAAAAGCATGGTATTTCCCATTCTTACTACTACGGAACCATCGGCTTGTTTGGCTAACTTTCCGGTTTCAATACTGATGGTTCTGCCATCGTCAAGTTGTATGGTTTCTTTGATTGGTTTTGGTGTCATATATAATAATTTGTTTTGTAGTTCAGTTTGATTAAACTGATAAAAATAAGATAAAAAAAGGGCAGTTGCCTGCCCTTTTTAAATGGTTAAGCTTATTTTCTTAAGCCTAATTCTTTAATGATTTTACGGTATCTTTCAATATCGTTGTTCTTCAAATAGTTTAAAAGACTACGTCTTTTTCCTACTAATTTTACTAAAGCTTTTTCGGTGCTGTAGTCGTGTTTGTTTCTTTTTAAATGTTCGGTCAAATGGTTGATGCGGTAAGTAAATAACGCAATTTGACCTTCGGGTGATCCTGTGTCTTTTTCTGATTTCCCGTACTTTGCAAAGATTTCTTTTTTTACTTCTGGTGTTAAATACATGCCAATATTTTTTTAATGATTATTATGTATATTTCAAGCTGCAAAGATACAATAAATTTATTATAAAACAAGATTTTAGTCGGTTTTAGTTTTTCTGCTTATTTGTCAATAGCTTTAATGATAATGATGTATGTAGGAAAATGGTCACTGTATCCGCCCAAAAATTCTCCACCGGCAAATGTTCGTTTCGGATATCCTTTGTAACGACCTTTTTTGTTTTTCATAAATTCGCGACTGTATATGCCCGATTTCCAAAGATGAAATTTGTTATCCGAATCATTCACTAAGGCGGGGGTTATCATTATTTGGTCAAACAAATTCCAACTGTCGCGGTATGCCAATGTGCCAATACCTCGATTAAAAAAGTGTTCCATGGCATTGTAAAGGCTGCCTTTGTTTACATCGGATTTTTTGGCTTTGGTGTTTAAAACCCGTTTGACACTGGGGCTACTCGGATCGTCGTTCAGGTCGCCCATAATTACAATTTTAGCCTTAGGTTCTTGTGCCAAAATAGAATCTTTGATATGTTTGGTTAGTTTGGCGGCTTTAACCCGTTTGGGCAAACTGCGGGCTTCACCTCCTCGACGCGAAGGCCAGTGGTCCACGATAATACTGATGAGTTCACCGTCCATAATTCCCGTTACAACCAATTGGTCACGAGTGTAAATTCTGTATCCGGTGTCGCTGTCACGTAAATACAAAGGATAGGTGGTGAAATTTACCGGATTAAAAATCTTTTTTCGATACAAGAGTGCTACATCAATACCGCGTCGATCGGGCGAATCAAAATGGATTATGCCGTATCCCAAACCTTTTAAATCGCCGGTAGTTATCAGGTCTTCCAATACTTTTTTGTTTTCTACTTCGGCAACGCCTATGACTGCCGGGGGGGCATGGGTTTCGCGTTTGCCTATATCAGCTAATACTTTGGACAGGTTATTCAATTTTATATGATATTTTTTAGAAGTCCAATTGTTACGTCCTTCGGGGGTAAAATCTTCATCTCTTGTTTTGGGGTCGTCAATGGTGTCAAAAAGATTTTCCAAATTGTAAAAAGCAATGGTTCTGGCCAAATATTTTTTTACTTCTTTGGTTTGTCGCTGGTTGGTTCGGGCGGTTGTCGTTGTATTTTTTTGACTGCCGCAGTTCCATACTAAAACGGCTAAAATCAAGCCTATAAAAACTTTCTTCATGGTCTAAAATTTAGTTATCGTTAATTTTTTTATTTTATGACCAAAAATACTAAATTAAGTTTGAAAAATAATGTAAATTTGTTGGAAATAATAATCATAAATAAAAAAACGAAATATGAAGAAGTATTTAATGTCAATGGCACTACTGGTTTCATTTTTCGGTTGGTCGCAAATCACAGGCGTAAAAGGTTTTGTGCAAGACACCGAAAACAAAGAAAATATCAGCGGGGCTGTTGTTACAATCAAAGGAAGTAACTTAAAATATGTTACGACAGACGATGGTTTTTTTGAAATATACAAAATTCCAGCCGGAAAACAAGAATTGTATATTACAGCCGAAGGCTATCAGTCTCAACAAATACCCATTGTTGTGGTAAACGGAAAAGTTTTGGATTTGGGTGAAATTATGCTCGATCCGATTAATGAATTTGAAGGGCAAAGTATCATTACCTTGTCATCGGACGATCTTTCGGATGACGAAACAAGCAACAGTAATGAAAATATTGCCGGTATTTTACAATCGTCAAAAGATACTTATCAGCGTATTGTTGCTTTTAATTTCGGTCAGGTTTGGTTCAAATCGCGAGGTTATGATTCTGACCAAGGTGAAGTAATGTTTAACGGTATTCCCATGAACAAAATATCTAACGGACGTCCGCAGTGGAGCGATTGGGGCGGTTTAAACGATGTTTTGCGTAATCAGGAATTTACCGACGGATTGGCACCTTCCGAAAGTCGTTTTGGTGGTGTTTTGGGTTCGACCAATTTTATAACACGCGCTTCCAAAATGCGTAAAGGTGGTCGTATATCAAATGCTTTTACCAATTCCAATTACACGGGACGCCTTATGGCATCTTATAACACCGGTATGCAAAAAAACGGTTGGGCACTAAGTGTATTGGGGTCGCGTCGATATGGACATGAAGGCTATTTTGAAGGAACAACTTACAATGCTTGGGGTGGTTTTATTGCCGTTGAAAAAAAGTTGAACGATAAACACAGCTTGAACGTAACGGCTTTTTATACACCTAACCGTCGCGGTAAAAATTCGCCCAATACACAAGAAGTTTTCGATTTGGGAGGCACCCGATACAATGCTTATTGGGGCTGGCAAGGTCCTTACAAACGAAATGCCCGCATGAAAGAGATAAAAGAACCTACTTTTATGCTCAGTCATTATTGGGATATTGACGATAAAACCAGTTTAAATACCAATATAATGTATCAATACGGCACTATTGCCAACAGTCGTATCGATTACAGAGGGCTCAATCCGGATCCTACTTACTATCAAAAGTTACCCAGTTATTTTTTACGTCATGAAGGAGCAGAAGATTACGAAAATGCTTTTATTCGAACCGAATATTTTTTAAACGATGCTCCGCAAAGTCAAATTATGTGGGAAGAATTATACGATGCCAATAACTTGGCTAATATTCACAATCAACCGGCTTACTATTTGCTATACAATGATGTAAATAACGATAAAGTATTGGCTGCCAATACGATATTTTTCAAAGAATTGACCGACAAAATCACCTTGAATGCTTCGGCTCTGTATAAAAAAGTAACTTCGGACAACTATGCCGAGATAACTGACCTGTTGGGAGCCAACTACTATTTAGATGTCAATAAATATGCCTTGGATTCGGAAAAAGATAATGACATAAATAATCCCAACCGTAAAGTGTTTGAGGGAGATAAATTCAAATACAACTATACAATTGATGCCCATATTGCCGATGCTTTTGCACAATTGAGTTTTACTTACAACAAAGTCGATTTTTATATTGCCGGAAATGTTGGCAATACGACTTATCAACGCGACGGTAAATATTTAAACGGCGAATATCAACAAACTTCATACGGCAAAGGTGAACAAATCGATTTCTTAACCTACGGAACCAAAGGAGGTTTAACTTATAAAATCACCGGAAATCATTTGTTAAATTTTAACGGAGGCTATATGACCAAAGCCCCTTCGTTGCGTAACACCTATGCCAATTCGCGTGTATCCAACGAAATAGTGCCCGATATTACCACTACCAAAATTGCTTCGGTTGATGCCAGTTATTATTACAGAACACAAGCAGTTAAATTGCGTTTAACCGGTTATTATACCCGGTTTAAAGACATGACCGAAGTTAGTTTTTATTACGTGCAAGGTATCAGCGGAGTAACCAAAACCGATGATTTTTTGACCGCTGCTTTATACGGTATTCAAAAGAAAAATATCGGTATGGAAATGGGCGTTGAAGCCAAATTAACACCTACGGTTAAATTTTTGGGTGGTATTGCCATAGGTCAATTTACCTATGATAACAATCCGAAATTAAAAGTATCCGCCAGCGAAAACGACGAAGCTACTTTTACTTCTTATCTCAAAGATTATAAACAATCGGGGTCGCCTCAACGCGGATATTCAGTCGGATTTGAATACAGAGACCCCAAATATTGGTGGGTATCTGCCAATGCCAACTTATTGACCAACAATTATGTAGGTTTATCATCTTTGCGAAGAACCGACAATTTTTATATCGACCCCGATGACGGAACGCCCATAACCGGAGTAACCCAAGAAGAAGTTGATAGATTGTTGGCACAAGAACGCTTGGACGATATCTTTTTGGTTAATATTGTCGGTGGAAAATCGTGGAAAATCGATAAATATTATCTCGGTTTTTTTGCCAGTATCAACAATTTGTTGGGTGAAAAATATCGTAGCGGCGGTTTTGAACAATCGCGTAAAGGTAATTTCGCCAACTTTAAAGAAGATGCCGAACTCGAACACCCCTTATTCGGAAATAAATATTGGTATGGACGCGGCACCACTTATTATTTAAACTTTTATGTCAGATTTTAATCACAAAAAAAACTTAAAAAAATGAAAAATAAATTAAAAATGAAAAATATAATTTACAGCTTTTTAGGCTTAACAATTGTTGCCCTTACCCTTAATTCGTGTGTCAAAGATACGGATTATGCAACTCCGCAAATCAAATGCGAAGAACCCGCCATTGACGCTTCTCAAATGACCTCCATTGAAACGGTTTTGAACAACTGGCATGCGTTAAATCCCGGTGCTTACGACAGAACCGTATATGAGTTTCCAGCAGAAGATAACACTCCCTTATATTTGACCGGTTACGTTGTATCTAATGATGAAACCGGAAACTTTTACAAAGAACTTTTTATACAAGATAACCCGACCGACCCGCAACATGCCGTAAAACTGGCAATAGACATGCGCAGCTTGTTTACCAAATACGACGTAGGACGAAAAATTTATGTTCAACTCAACGGTTTGGGGCTGAACAAAGTGCACGGCGAATACGTTATAGGTGAATTGGACGGGGGCGATATTATTAATATCAGAGAAAACAAAGCCAAAAAAATGATAAAAAGAGCTTGTGAACCCGCCGAAATATCTCCGAAAATATTGAATTCGCCCAACGAAATAACCGATGATATGATTGGTATGTTTGTGCAAATAAACGATATGCAATTTGATAGAACCGAATTGGGAAAAACTTTTGTCGATCCGGCAGATAGTTATGACAGTCATCGTTTAATGGTAAATTGCAATGACGACGCCGAACTTAAACTGGAAACCAGCACATTTGCTGCTTTTAAAGACAATTTGTTGCCCCAAGGAAAAGGAAGTGTAAAAGGAATCGTATCGCGTGATTATCGCGATGACTACTATGTATTGCGAGTGTTAAATCCGCAAGCTTTCGATTTTACCGGTGATCGCTGTGATCCGCCCATGCTCGACTGCAACGGAACAAATGTAGGTGGAAATACCGTAGTGTTTTTTGAAGATTTTGAATCGTATGCCTCTAACAGCACTTCCATACCGGGTTGGACTAATGTTAATATAACCGGAGGAAATACTTTGTTTAAAGTAGGTAGTTACAGCGGTAACAAATTTGCCAAATGCAGTGCTTACAATACCGGCGAAAACCCTATGGAAGTATGGTTGGTAAGTCCGGCTATCAATTTGGACAATTCCGACGGCGAAATGTTGAGTTTTAAAACCAAAACCGGATATAACAACGGTGCCGCTTTGAGCGTATATGTTTCAACGGATTTTACAGGTGATGTTTCAACAGCTACTTGGTTGTTGGTCGATGCCGATATAGCCGACGGACCTGCCACAGGCTACATGACCAATTGGGTTGAAGGAACCGCAGATATGTCTTGTTTGTCCGGCAATGTTTACATCGCTTTTCAATACAAAGGCGGCGACGGTGGCATAACAACCACTTTTCAAATTGACGATGTTAAAGTATCGGCCAACTAAGGTATCGATAAATGAAAATATATTAATCCGCTTGCTGTTTGGCAGGCGGATTTTTTTGTTATATCAAATCGATTTATAAAATAGTCCAAAATATTTTGTATGTCGTTTTGGTATGACTATTAGTTTCACTTCAAATCAATTGAGAAAAAATGAAAAGTCTATAAAAGCTTTCAAGAGATTGTGCCGAATAAATTTATTTTTCGGTAGAAATATTTACCCGAACAACACAACAATAATCCCCAAACAATTCCGGCAATGATGTCTGTCGGATAATGAACACCCGTGTATATACGGCTATACATAAACAACAGCCACCAAATTACCAATGCATAAATCCAACGTGTATATTTGCGAAGCAAAAAAATACTAAACCACACAAACAACGTAGAGTTGGAAGCATGTCCCGAAATAAAACTAAAATTATGCGGGTGCAAAAGTTCTCTTATTTGTCCTTCCAAAGCCGGATCTTGCGAAGGTCTTAGCCGATGAAAATAAGATTTAAAAAAATCGGTGGTTTCATTGCAAATACCTAACAAAATAGCAAGATATACAATTGTAAACAAAGCTTTTTTCCAGCCCATATAGTAAAAATATGCTCCTATAATTATCAGGTATAAAAAAATCCAATGTCGTTGGTTGGTTACAAACAGCCAAAAATCGTCAAAGTGCGTATTGCCCAAATTATTTAAAAATATCAATATTTGTTCGTCCCAATGTAAAAGTTGTTCCATTATTGCCGTTTGATTGTATTGGTAATTTCTTCTTTGATGTTCATTATTTTTTTGGCATCTTTCATTTCTTTTTTCAATTTTTCAATTGCCTCGGTATCCAAACCGGCTTTTTGAGTTTCTTTAAACATCTCTTTTTTTACACTGTTACTGGCATCTCTGAGTTGCCGAATGCCTTTACCTAAATTTCGGGCTATTTCGGGAAGTTTTTCCGGTCCGAAAATCAACAGCATGACAAAAAAAATGACAAATATTTCACTATAACTGATAAAGAGTAACATGGGCAAATTATTTAAATACAAATGATAAACACCGAAAAACTTTTTTACAAAGTTACACGATTTTTTTTTAACACTTTAAAATTTTGACGATACTTTCTTATTATACCAAGTAGCAAATTATTGTCCCTTAATTTTTACAGAAATATATCGGTTATTGCTATTGGTAGTTTATTTCTGTTTTTTTCGTTTGTTATCTTCTTGTTTTCTGAAAATGAATACGATAAGTCCCAGCAAAACAATGCCGGTAACGAATCCGGAAAGAGCAGTTTTTATTATTTCCATGTGTCAGCGTTTTAGATGTTCGGGATAAGTAATTTTTTCTAAAAAAAGTCCGTGTGCGGGTACCGAAAAACCGGCTTTGTTACGATTGCGTGCTTCGATTATTTTCACCATATCGGTCGGGGTTATTTTACCCAATCCGACATTGATCAAAGTGCCCGCTATTGCTCTCACCATATTACGCAAAAATCGATCTGCCGTAATGGTAAATACCAATTGGTCATTTTCCTTTTGCCAATATGCCTCTTCAATATGACAAATATACGTTTTGACATCGGTATGAGTTTTTGAAAAACTTTTGAAATCGGTAAAAAACAACAATGATTTGGCAGCTTCATTCATGGCTTTTAAGTCCAATTCGGGTTTGTAGTACCATGAAAAATCGTTCAAAAAAGGATTTTTTTTGGAATGTATGTAATATTTATACTGTCTTGAAACGGCATCAAAACGAGCATGCGCTTGATCTTGAACGGCAAATATTTGATGAATGGCAATATCATGGGATAAAAATGAATTAAGTTTATAGACCAAATCATTGGGGTCAAAAATAAGATTTGTATCAAAATGGGCAAACATTTGACGGGCATGAACTCCGCTATCTGTGCGTCCGGCACCGGTAATTGGGGTAGGAAAACGCAATAAGAGCGATAGGGCTTTTTCGATATTGTTTTGCACCGTATCGGCATTGGGTTGGGTTTGCCAACCGTGGTAACGAGTTCCCGCATACGAAAGTTCGATGAAATAACGCAATTAATTGTATTTTTGTATTTATTAGAACAAAATTAATGAAAAAAATTCTTTTGCTTTCCGACACCCACGGTCATCTTGATGAGGTCATGCTCAAATACATTAAACAAGCCGACGAGGTGTGGCATGCCGGTGACATAGGCAATGTATCGGTTACCGATCAAATAAAAAAATGGAAACCCGTCAGAGCGGTTTACGGCAATATTGACGGAGGTGATTTGCGTAAAGAGTTTCCCGAAAAACAATTGTTTAGTCTCGAAGGTGTAAAGGTTTTTATAATACATATCGGAGGTTATCCCGGACGATACACGCCCAAAGCTATTGAAATTATCAATAAGTTTTCGCCTCAATTATTTATCTCGGGACATTCGCATATCTTAAAAGTGATGTATGACAAGAACAATAATATACTACACATGAATCCCGGAGCCGCCGGCAAAAAAGGATTTCATCACAAACGCACTATGCTCAGGTTTGAATTGGACAAAGGCAATATTCAAAATTTGGAAGTGATTGAATTGGGAAACCGATAGCATGTCATTTATGTATTAATATTGGCTGTTTACAAATTTATTTGGCACATTGGTAAAGTTTAATTTAAATAACTATGTTTTATAATTAAATTTACAATGTTAATTTAAAAAATATAAGTTATGAAAAAAACAATTTTACTATTTGTAGCCTTTTTAATGGCAAGTTTAACCGGAGCACAAACCAATCACGGATTTAATTACAAGGCTTTGGTAACCGATAATGGAAACCCTGTTGCTAACGCCATTATTTCGGTTAAAGTTAATATCAGACAAGGAAGCACTACCCGTTGGGCGGAAACCCACAATAATGTTCATACCGATGCCAATGGTATTTTTAGCATTATTATCGGTGAAGGAACCCGAACAGGTGGCGTATCGCAATTTAAAGATGTCCCTTGGGGGTCAGGCAACTTGAAACTGACAATTTTGGTAGATACCGGAACAGGTTATGTTACATTGGTTAATAATGAAATTTTTAAATATGTGCCTTATGCCAAAACCGCCGAAAAAATCACCGGTGAGCAAGACAAATTAGGAGTAGGTGATTATCCAACTAATTCTGAATTAGTTAGATTTAAATACAATACTCCGATTTCAGGTCAAGATGTATTGGATTTGGAAATTGGCACAGCACCTTCATCAGGAACAGCACAGTTTATTGAATGTAACTTATCAAATAGCACTATGTTTAAAGTAGATCACAACGGAGATATTTATACAAAAGGCGAATTGCACCATAATGATACCGGTGATGCCAATATGATGCCTATTGCTTATGGATTTATTTCAAATGATGGAACCATCAAAACAGGTTCCGGCAATTTTACGGTTGATAAAACCGCGGCCGGAGTATATAAAATAACTCTGAATACTTATACCGATATGAACCAATCTAATACTGTAATAATTGCCACTGCGGGATACAATTCCAGTCAAGTTTACGTTAGAGCTTATGTTCTTCCTACGGGAAATAATGATCATGTTTTTGTCAAAACTGAAAATTCATCGGGAACTCAAGTTGATAAAGCATTTAACTTTGTAATTTATAAAAAATAATTTAATGTCATGAAATATTTATTTACATTATTAACATTATTGACTGTAAGTTTGGGATTTAGCCAAGTTGAATTTCGCAAAAGCAGTCTGTCAAGTGGTGGCGGTTCGGCATCAAGTGGTAACTTGTATATGGTTTATGCCATTGGCGAAATAGGAGTGCAAGAAACCACACAAGGTAACCTGCACTTGTCCGAAGGATTTGTAGGACCCGATATCGCTTCCATAGTAGGAATTGAAGATTACGGCGTATTGGAAGGTTTGAAAATATACCCCAATCCCGTTCGTAACAATCTAAGTATCCAATTGCCCGATTACGGCAATTATGAAATTTACTTGTTTGATATGACCGGCAAGCAATTGTGGCAAAACAATATAGAAGATGAAAATCAAGCTTCTTACAATATGTCCAATTACAAAACCGGTGTTTATATCTTAACCATAGTAGATAGACAAAACAAAAAAGCCAAAACCATTAAAATACAAAAATTATAAGAAGTTTCAAATTTCTTAATAAAAGCTGTCCGGTCGGGCAGCTTTTTTTATTGTATATTTTTTTATTACTTTTACATTCGCATATTAAGTCTGCTGCTTTATGAACACTATCAATATTTTACCAATCGGATTTTCAAAAAAAGCCTTAAACAAATTGCAAAAAGCTTTGGGTAACACATTCGTGTTATTATCTTCCGACAACTTGAACACGGTTAAAAAAAAACATTTGATATTGTTAAACTGGAAAACCGATGATGTTTGTCAAAAAATGGCGGATATTACAAAAAACAATCATGCACAAAACATACCCGTAGTTTTATACACACCTTTGAATGAAACTTTGATATTGCAGTGTTTTCAAAACGGTATTGTAGATTTTGTCGATGAAAACTTGTCAAATGAATTGTTGAAAGCCAAACTCAAAGCTTTGATCAATTATCATAAAAAAATAAATACCGGCAAGAAAAAAATCAAAATAGGAAGTGTTACCATCAATCCCAAAAAGCGAAAAGTAACCCGCAAAAACAAAGAAGTTGATTTGACAAAAATCGAATATGATATATTAAATTTATTGGCTTCCGATCGCGGCAAAATATATTCGCGTGACGAAATTTACGAACATATCTGGGGCAGAAACGTAATTGTTGGTGAAAGAACCTTAGACGTACACATGAATAACTTACGCAAAAAGATAGGTAAAAACAAAATTAAAACCAAAAAAGGCATAGGTTTTGGTATTAATCCCGATTTGTAGTCTTAGTAAATACTTATTCTTTTAAGAATTTTTATAAATCGATTGAAAATTAATTGTAAAGCCTTATTGAATTCTTAATTAAGAAAAGATTTTACACAAATCGGTTCCACTACGTATTTCTCTTATATTTTTCAAATTGAGATAAATCCGAGCCGGAAATTTTCCTTTCAAAATACATTGTTTATCTCCGGCTTCAATCCAACTACCTTCTCTAAGGGCAACCACAGGTATTTTGTTAAAGTGCAAATACTCCCTTAGACGAGTATCGCGAGTTTCACCCATGTGTTGCAACAAATCGGGTTCGGGATCGAGGTAGTGCGGATTGATGTTAAACGGAAATAATCCCAAAGTTTGATATGAAGGAACGGAAACTATGGGCATATCATTGGTAGTTTGCATACTTTGACCGGTAATGTTAGAACCGGCACTGGTTCCCAAATAAGGTGTGCCTTTTTGAATAGCGGTCTTCAACGGTTCCCATAAATTTAATTTATACAATTGTTGAACCAACAAAAATGTATTGCCGCCTCCTGTAAAAATAGCTTGTGCCGACAACAAAGCTTTTTTCGGGTCATCAAATTGGTGCAAACCTTTAATTTCAATGTTTAATTTTTCAAAATACCGGCGTGCAATATCGGTATATGCCTCGTGTGTCAATCCGCTTGGGCGTGCAAAAGGTATAAAAACGATATGTTTGATACCGGCAAAAAAATCGGTAAGTGCCGGCGTCATATATTCCAAATATTTGCCGCCGTAAACGGTTGATGTGCTGGCAATGATTACTTTCATCTTATTGTATTTTTTTCAATACCAGTTCTTTGGCTTTTTGCAAGGCTTTGGGCAGACCTGCCGGATTTTTACCACCCGCTGTGGCAAAAAACGCTTGTCCTCCACCGCCGCCTTGTATTTCGCCGGCAGCTTCACGAACTATATTTCCGGCGTGTAAACCGTATTTTTCAATCAAATTTTTGGATATATAAAGACTGATAACAGCTTTGTTGTTTTGATGCGTGCCTACAACGGCTACAATATTGTCGAGCTCTTTTCCAAACGAAAATAATAAGTCTTTGACGGTGGCACTGTCCAATTCGAGTTCTTTTGCCAAAAAGCGAATATTGCCCAAATCTTCAAATTCGTTTTTAAGCTGCGCTTGTATAAAACGTGCTTTTTCTTTTTTTAGTTTATCAATTTCTTTACGAAGTGCTTGATTGTCATTTTGCAAATTTTGAACACTTTGGGTCAGATCGGTTGGATTTTTAAGAATTTTTTTGAGCTGTTTCATCTCTTGATCTTGCTGCAAATAATAGTCTTTTACGGTTTTTCCGGTTATGGCTTCAATTCGGCGGATACCGGCGGCAATGGCACTTTCGCTCAGTATTTTGAATTGCCAAATATCACCGGTATTGGCAACATGCGTACCACCGCATAGTTCGGCATGATTGCCAAATTTAATCATACGCACCGTATCACCGTATTTTTCGCCAAACAGTGCCATGGCACCTTCTTTCATGGCTTGTGCAATGGGAATATTGCGTTTTTCTACCAATGGCAATTTGTCATTTATACGGGCATTGACAAAATTTTCAACCTTTTGTATTTCATCTTCCGTCATTTTGCCGAAGTGCGAAAAATCAAAACGCAAATGAGTAGGTGCAACCAATGAACCTTTTTGTTCGACATGTTTACCGAGTACTTCTCTGAGAGCTTGATGAAGCAGATGCGTAGCAGAGTGATTGGCAGCCGTTTTTTCACGTGCATCTTTATCGACTACGGCTTTAAAAAGTTCATTAACATTTTTGGGTAAAGTTTTTGACAGATGAACTATCAGGTTATTTTCTTTTTTGGTGTCTGTAATGTAAGTAACTTCACCATTGGGGGCTTCCAAATAACCGCGATCGCCGACTTGTCCGCCACTTTCGGGATAAAAAGGGGTCAGATTAAAAACCAATTGATACATATCGCCGTCTTTTTTTGACGAAACTTTACGGTATTTGGTTATTTTTACCAAAGTTTCCAAATTGTCATATCCTACAAATTCTTCTTCGTCATCTTCATTGACAATTACCCAGTCATCAGTCGAAATTTCTGCTGCCGATTTGCTGCGTTGTTTTTGTTTTTGCATTTCGGTTTCAAATTCGGTTTCGTCAAACGTATAGCCTTTTTCGCGCAAAATAAGTGCGGTTAAATCTTTTGGGAAACCATAAGTATCATACAGTTCAAAAACCTTGCTGCCCGAAATTTTATTGGACGAAGCTGTTTCAATGATGCGGTTGAGTAATACCAAGCCTTGTTCCAATGTGCGTAAAAACGACTGTTCTTCTTCACGAATTACATTGCTAACCAAGTCTTTTTGTTTTTGTATTTCGGGAAAGGCTTCACCCATAATTTGCACCAAGGTAGGCACCAGTTTGTATATAAAAGCTTGTTTCAAATTTAAAAACGTAAAACCGTATCTGATAGCACGTCGCAAAATACGTCTAATTACATAACCGGCTCCGGTATTGGAAGGCAATTGACCGTCGGCAATTGAAAAAGCAACGGCACGCAAGTGGTCGGCTATTACGCGCATGGCAATGTCGGTTTTTTCGTCTTTGCCGTAAGTTCTGTTCGAAATATTTTCTATTTCTTGAATCAAAGGCACAAAAATATCTGTATCGTAATTTGATTTTTTTCCTTGTAAAACCATGGTCAAACGTTCAAATCCCATACCCGTATCGACGTGTTTGTCGGGAAGCTTTTCCAAACTTCCGTCGGCTTTACGATTAAATTCGATAAAAACCAAGTTCCAAATTTCAATTACTTCGGGGTGGTCTTTATTGACCAAATCCTTGCCGGGAATTTTGGCTTTTTCTTCATTCGAACGCAAATCGACATGTATTTCGGACGAAGGTCCGCAAGGTCCTGTATTGCCCATTTCCCAAAAATTGTCTTTTTTGTTGCCTAACAGAATTCTATCTTCGGATATATGTTGTTTCCAATAATTGTAAGCTTCGGTATCTTTTTCAAGTCCTTCATTTTCAGCACCTTCAAAAATAGTTACATAAAGATTGTCCGGATTTATTTTATATACTTCGGTCAGTAGTTCCCATGCCCAAGCTATAGCTTCTTTTTTAAAATAATCGCCGAAACTCCAATTGCCCAACATTTCAAACATGGTATGGTGGTAAGTATCAAGCCCTACTTCTTCCAAGTCATTGTGTTTGCCCGATACACGCAAGCACTTTTGGGTATCGGCTATTCGTTTGTGTTCCGGAACTTTATAACCCAAAAAATACTCTTTAAACTGATTCATGCCTGCATTGGTAAACATCAATGTAGGGTCGTCTTTTAAAACAATAGGTGCCGAAGGGACAATTTTATGATCTTTTGACGCAAAAAAATCTAAAAAAGTCTGTCTAATCTCTTTGGAATTTAACATTTTCATTTCAATATTTTTTTTAACTTTGCAACATTACAAGCCAAACTTGTAATTTTTTGGAGCAACAAAAATAAGACAAAATATGGCGAAACGGAAATTTATTTACGATCCCGAAACACTTTCTTATCAACAATTGGAAACCGGTTCAACCAAATGGATTATGGTTTTTATTGCCGGTGCTATTGTTGGTGTCGGGGTATTTATGGTTTTGCTGTCTTCACCCAAAGCTTTTTTTCAAACCCCTCGCGAAAAAGAATTGGTTCGCGAAAACGAAAATTTGAAATTAAACTATGAGTTGCTCGATAAAAAAATGAAAAATATCGAATTGGTGCTCAATGACATCAAACAAAGGGATAATAATATATATCGAACTATTTTGGAAGCAGATCCCATTCCCGATGATGTTAGAAAAGCAGGTTACGGCGGAGTTGATTTGTATGAAAACTTATCGGGTTATGACAATTCGGAATTGATAAAACAGTCTCTTAACAAAGCAGAACAGATTGAAAAACAATTAGTTGTGCAATCCAAATCGTTTGATGAAGTTGTAAAGTTAGCCAAAAACAAAGAAAAAATGTTGGCCCATTTACCTGCCATTCAACCGGTACAAAATAAAGATTTAACTCGTATGGCATCGGGCTATGGTATGCGTATTCACCCTATTTTAAAAACACGTCGCATGCACTACGGTATGGATTTTACCGCCAAAACAGGAACCCCGATTTATGCCACCGGAGACGGTATTGTAAAACATGCCGGTTGGAAATCAAACGGTTTTGGCAAGCATGTGGTTATTGACCACGGTTTTGGTTATGAAACTTTATATGCACACATGAGTAAAGTAGCCGTAAGAAACGGTCAAAAAGTCAAGCGCGGACAAATAATAGGATATGTTGGAAATACCGGATTGTCGGCAGGACCGCACTGTCATTATGAAGTGCATGTTAATGGCAAGCGAGTAAATCCTATTAATTATTACTACAACGATTTGTCGGCTAAACAATATGCCGAATTACGAAAAATGGCTTCCGAAGAAAATCAATCACTCGATTAATGAAAACTTTACCCGAAAAGGTATATTATCGTATCAACGAATTAGCCGATGCCTTTGACTTAAAACCTTCGGTGTTACGCTACTGGCAAAAAGAATTTTCGTTTTTAATCAAACCGAAAAAAAATGCCAAAGGCGAAAGCCTTTTTACGCAAAAAGATGTCGAAAATTTTAAGTTGATTTACCATTTGGTTAAAGAAAACAAATACAAACTCGAAGGAGCCAAGAAAAAATTACGCACCGAACGTCAAAAAATAAGTAAGAATATAAACGTAATTGAGCGTTTGGTAAACATAAAACAGCAGTTGATAAAAATACGGGATAACTTATAGGTATTTTTTAATATCTTTGTTGCACAATCTAAAATTAAAATAGTTATGAAAAAACTTTTAACTGCCTTAGCTCCTTTTTTAGCCATAGCCTTTTTGTTATATGTAACCGTAGGTCGCTACTATAACAATGCCATTGTTTATCAAGAAGATGCCAAAACCGCTTGGTCAAAAGTCGAAAGTGCTTATCAACGACGAGCCGATTTGATACCCAATTTGGTCAATACCGTTAAAGGATACGCCAAACACGAAAAAGAAACCTTGGAAGCCGTTATAAAAGCTCGTGCCGCTGCTACCCAAACCAAGATTGATCCTACCAATATAACACCCGAACAATTGGCACAGTTTCAACAAGCCCAACAAGGTTTAAGCGGAGCCCTGTCCCGTTTGTTGGTTACCGTTGAAAAATATCCCGAATTAAAAGCCGATAAACATTTTCTCGAATTACAAAGTCAATTGGAAGGAACCGAAAACCGTATAAAAGTCGAAAGAGACCGGTTTAACGATGCGGTAAATGTTTACAATATACACATTAAAAAATTCCCCGGACGCTTATTTGCCGGTTTATTCGGATTTAAAGAAATGGCACGTTTTTCAAGCGAAAAAGGCGCCGAAAAAGCACCCAAAGTCGAATTTTAATGACAACCGGACAGTTTTTAACACCGCAACAAGAACAACGTATTATAAAAGCAATTCAAACAGCCGAAAAAAATACTTCGGGTGAAATACGTGTTCACTTAGAATCAAAAAACAAAGAAAAACCTTCGATGCCTTATGTCGAATCGGTTTTTGACCGGATAGGTATGACCCAAACCAAAGATCGAAACGGAGTTTTGTTTTATGTCGATATAAAACACAAAGTTTTTACCGTTTTGGGTGATAAAGGTATCGATGCCAAAGTGCCGCCCGATTTTTGGCAAGATGTAAAAAAAGAGGTGTTGAAGCACTTTAAAACAGGAGATTATACACTGGGGTTGGAACGTGGCATCTTAATGGTTGGCAAAAAGCTCAAAAACTTTTTTCCATACCAAAATGATGATGTCAATGAACTTCCTGACGAAATTTCAAAAAACTGATTCATGTCAAAACTGAAATTTATTGTTCTATTTTTTGTAATATATTCCGGTTTTTTGTCCATGTCCGGACAAGATCGTTATATGTTGGCACCGGTGCCTAAATTGGTCATTGAAAAAGACGGTTTGCCTCAAAAACCAACCTTGCAACAGCAACAAACCGTTTCGGTATATGATTATGCGCACATGCTAACCGATGCCGAACGCAAAAAACTGCAAGAAAAAATCAGTAAATACAACGACTCTACTTCTACTCAAATAGTTATTGCCACCATAAAAAAACTCAATGACGATATTTCGTTATATGCTACCGAATGGGCTCATAAGTGGGGTATCGGTCAAAAAAACAAAGGTAACGGAATATTCATTCTCATATCGCGTGACGATCACAAAATAACCATCCGAACCGGTTACGGAGTAGAACATTTGCTAACCGACGCACTGTCGAGACGTATTATTGAACGCGACATTATCCCTTATTTTAAACAAGGAAAATTTTATGAAGGACTGAATGCCGCTTTGGATACCATTCAAAAAATATTGTCGGGTGAATTTACCAATGATACGAGCGATTCCGAATCGTGGCCTTTTTGGGCTGTATTTTTATTTATTTTTTTCATGATTATTATTATTGCTTTGGTTTTTGGAAATTCATCAGGAAGTTCTGGAAGTTCGTCCGGTGGCGGTCCTATTATTTATACCAGTAGTGGTAGCAGCAGCTCGTGGGGAAGCAGTTCGGGAAGCAGTAGCTTTGGCGGTGGCTTTTCGGGCGGATTTGGCGGCGGCGGATTTGGCGGTGGCGGTGCTACCGGAAGTTGGTAACTATTACAATAAATCTTTTCTTTTTATTTCGACACCTTTTAACGACAGGAAGGAACCGTTTTGTTTGATTTCGCGTGCAAAATCCAATATGGTTTGATTTTGAAATTTATTCCACAAAGCATCTTTAAACGGAGCAACTATGTGATGAACCGGACACGGATTTTCGTCGCTGCATCGAGGCAATCCCAAAAAACAACCCTCAAAAATATTCTCATTTTCAATTTCTTTTAATATCGAATTGATATTATTTTGCATATTTTGCGGTGTCATAAAAAAACCGCCTTTGGGTCCTTTGGTTGATGAAATAACACCGGCTTTAGCCAGTTGTTGTAGCAATTTGGCTATAAATGACAAAGGAATTTCGAGTTCTTCGGCAATTTGTTTTGAACCGTATTTTTTGTGGTAAGAACTGTTTTCGGCCAAAAATAAAACCGCTCTTATGGCATATTTGGAAGCATTGGATAACATAAATGGATATTTTAAGGTAAAAATAACAAAAACAATAAAAGACCAATTGATATTTTATAGTTTTGTCAAATATTTTTCAACTAATTAATGTATATTTGTTGTAAAAGCTTTTGGTATGCAAAAGGATTTAAGTAATTATCGAAAAATATATAGGCGTGCCGAATTGGACGAAAGTACGGTTCCGGATAATCCGTTGGAACTCTTTCGAGATTGGTTTGTCGACGCCGAAAAAAATGAAGATTGTATAGAAGTCAATGCCATGAGTTTGGCTACAAACGGCTTGGACGGTTACCCGCGTATCAGAGTGGTTTTGCTTAAAAAATTTACATGGGAAGGTTTTGTTTTTTATACCAATTACAATAGCGAAAAAGGTAAAGCCATTGCATATAATCCCAAAGTATCGTTGGCGTTTTTTTGGCCTAAAATGGAAAGACAAATAAAAATAAAGGGTATGGCTGAAAAATTGCCCGTAAATTTATCTGACGGATATTTTGAACAACGTCCGCGTGGCAGTCAAATAGGCGCTTGGGCATCACCACAAAGCGAAGTCATACCTCATAAACAATTTTTGCAACAACGATACGCCGAATTTGAAAAAAAATTTGAAGGCAATGAAGTGCCGCGCCCCAATCATTGGGGCGGATATTTGGTCAAACCGGTCGAAATTGAATTTTGGCAAGGACGCCCCAACAGGCTACACGACCGCATACGATACCGTTTGCAAGATGATTATACTTGGAAAATAGAACGTTTGGGTAGCTAATTGTTTAACAAGGCAACAACCGAAATAACCAAAAAACCCATGGCTGTCATAATCAAATAAACAGGCATTACCAAAAACAATACTTTTCCTGTTGTTTTTAGAAAATTCTGTTTGTAAAAAACTTCAAAACTTTTAACAATATAATATACAAACCACAAATTTGCCGTTATGCTAAATATCAAACCGGTTGCTTTGGGAAGAAGTTCCATTATTAAACCTGTCAAAAGTAGCAAGAAATAGACACTTTGTAAATAGAAAACAAAAATTAAAGTTTCGGTATAAGAGTGAGCCTTTTTATAGTATAACAAATAAACCCACAACGAAAAAACAGGTAAAACAAAAAATAATCCGATACTGATTTTTGACATAACGGCTTGTTTATATTGCCTTTGGTTTTGCTTGGTTGTAAAAAGTGTTTTTAAACGACGAGGAAAAGCAATAGCCAATCTGTTTTGCCAATTGTCATTGATTTGCAAATAATGTGCTATATCTTTTTCTTCCATGTATTTGTATGGTTCGTTGGTTACTAATCCCGACAGTTCGGCAATTTTTTTTAAAAAAGACATTTTTTCAAATTCCAAATTGTTTTTTAATGCCGGATAATAATAATCAATATGTTTTCCTTTTAAATACTGATACAACAAACTTTCAAAGGTGTAATCATTGTGCGAAAAACTTTGATTGGTAAAACTGAAACTATTGCTTATTTTGCCGGAATTAACTTGCAAAATCTTGTTTATCAAACTGTCTTTTTGTTTATTGTTAAGAGTATCGGATTGCAGTTTTTGACAAAATTGAATTTCTTTGTCCAAACTATCCAATTTTTGAACGAACCTTTGTTCTATTTGTCGGGGAATTGCCAAACTGTCATTTATACTTGTATTGATATTGATAAAAGAAGGTTTATCTTTGACCGACAACATATTGATAAGTCCCGAAAATAAAAAATAAATAAGGCTCACTTGCAACAAAAAACGAAACGGATTGCTGTATCGTACCCTTTTGCCTTGTATATATTCCAAAGGAACTTTACCGGGATTTTTTAACAAATTAGTAAGGGTTTGCCATATTTTGTTGTCAAAATTAAAAAAGTTGTCCAGCATATTTTGAAAAAACAATTGTATGCTCAATGGACGAATGTCATTTTTTTGTCCGCAATACGGACAATAATTTTCATCACCTTTTAGAGGGTAACCGCAATTGTAACATTTTATGTCTTTTTTTATTTTTAACATGACATAAATATACCAAAATATCATAAATTATTTTAATAATTGTTTAATTTTTTTAATCTCTCGGATTATTGAGAGGCTTGATTTATTAAAAAAAGGCAAAAAACATTGATTAACAGATTAACTAATACCAAAGACAAACAATAGGAGGATTGATAAAAATATCTTATCTTTACCCTCGAAAAGCGTTCATTGAAAAAGTCCATTGAGGTCAAAAAAAACCGAAAAAAAGCATAAAGGAGTTATAGATATGGGTTTAACGGCATGGAGAAAGATGATGAAGTCAAAGGTGTTGGAAACAGCTTAAATTTTGGTAGCAGAACCATTTACGACCCGAGATTAGGGCGATTTAATTCCGTAGATCCACGAGCACGACAATACCCAAGCATGTCGCCTTATGTTTATGCCTCAGACAATCCACTATATTACAATGATGAAGATGGTGAAGGTCCAATACCTTTTAGATTAAAAGACTTACTTACTGAAAATTCATCTTACCTTACAGGTTTATTGGCAGGAATTGGTGATGGAATAATTGAAACCATAGATTTAGTTGCCGGTATGGCACAAACTTCTAATGCTTTTAATCCAATTTTTAATCCCATATTTTTCTTTTCTGATGAAGCCAAAAAAATAAGAAGCGAAGCAATGGAAACAGCCAAAATGGCTTTAAATGCTTTAACCAATGAAGATTTAAGAAATAAGATTTGGACAAACATCAAAAAAGAATTTGGCGAATGGCTTGACCAAACAACCTTTCAAGGCACAGCAGCCGAAGCGGGCTACCAACACGGTAAGCTAATTTTTGACGGACTAACGGCACTTGTTGGAGTAAGTGAAGTTAAATACCTGTTAAAAACGGGTGAGTTCTCTTTAAGTGGAAAGAAATTATTAGGGGTATGGAAAAAGGCAAAAAAGTCGTTTAAAACTGCTGCATTAAATGAATTAAAAAACTTTTTAAAATTAAATGCAGGAGAATCTATTGATGTTATCAAAAAAAGATTAAAAAGTTCGATAAAATCACACACTAAACAAATAGAGAAACATAAAAAATGGTTAATAAATCCTAAATTAAAATATGGTGATAAATGGGATAAATTTTCAGAACAACATAAAAAAAATATAATACACCATTGGAAAGAAGATATTAGAAGAAATAAAGAATATAAAAAAGTAAAAGAACAGGCATTAAAAGAATTAAATAATTAAAAATGGAAAATACAGATTATAAATTATTATTATTTGAAATAATTTCTGCACTTAAAGATAAAGCATTATATTTAAAAAATATAAATGCTAATAATTACGATAGCTCATATTATGAAGGTATGAAATTTGCATACCATATTACATTAGATACTATAAAAGAATACCTTAATAATTACAGTGTTGATGAAGAAATATTTGGATTAAAAGATTTTGATCCAAAAGAAATTTTGGATTATAAACCAATAAGCAAATGAAATTATTTGTAACTATAACATTATTAATTTTACAATATATATTATCCGCCCAAAGCGTATATGATGCGTTAATAGAAAAAACGCAAACGGTTGCACAATCGCAAGTAATGATAAGTCAAATCTTGTCTTATTATGCCAAACAAAGACCGGATGTACCCCAAAAAGTATGGCAAGAAATACAATCGGAAATTAACTATCAATCATTTGTAACGGAAGTAAAAGAAATATACCGCCAATATTATACAGAAACCGAAGCGCAAGAAATCATAGATACCATAGACCAATACGGGATAAATGCCGTTACATATAAACCCGAAATAACAGAAGCAATGTATGAATTGGGCAGAAAATTTGGTAAGCAAATAGGCGAACACGTAAAAGAAAAGTTAAAAGAATTAGGATATTAAAAAAAAACCGCCCCCAATCCCCAACTATGTTGGGGAGGGAGGGGCATATTTTTATTATGAGCTACCCATTTTATCTAAAAAACTTTTACAAGAGCTTTACGCATCACATAGCATAACACCTCGCCGCTGTCGCTCCTTTACGGGGATTGTATGCTTAGGCACTGTATTACGTTTCAATGGGTATATCTCGAAGCATAAGGGACGTCGATTTATCGGTCTGTTTTTCTCAAAACTTCGTCATAAAATAGCAAAAAACCCGATAATAAAGTAAAAATATTTTAGTCTAACTGTCTTATTGTAATAATTTTCGTAAACAATAGACGGAAAAATTAAAAAAAGGCACATTTTTTTTGTATTGACGGTATGCTTCACCAAATTTTTTTTCGGCTTCGGGTTCTTCGACCAATTTTATCATGATAAACATAAAAAACATTTCCAAAGGCGCCAATATCACGATAAAAAACGGACTACCCAGCAACAGCGCAAAGGCCAAGGGAAAAAACATTAAACCCAAGTGCATGGGATGTCGCATGCAGCCATACAATCCGGTTGTTACCAGTTTGTTGGTTTGCAACCGCGAAATATTTCCCTCTCTACCCATACGGGCTAAATATCGACCTGTATTGCGACTGGCTTTTAATACCATGCGAAGCAAAATATAACCGGGAATAAGAGTAACAATGTGAAATTGCAGGCTGTTGAACAGCGAATAAAAATAAATTTTGTCCAAATAAATACTCACCAGTGCACCGCCAATGAGCATCACAAACCATACAACGATACGAAAAATGTTGCCTTTGTCTAATTTAATCATAATTTTCGGAGGTGTTTATTGTTATTTTATTTATTTTTTTTTAGACTGATAATCAAATTGTTATATAATATATTTATGAATATTTGACATAAGCAAATGAAATTGCTTTTATTATTTTAATCGGCAAAAATATCATATATTTGCCGGTAACAAAATTAATCGATTTTCTTTGAAAAAACATTTTATATGAGTGATAAAAAATTAGCCGTTATAGGTTTGGGTTATGTAGGTTTGCCTTTGGCGGTGGCTTTTGCTTCAAAGTACAAAGTAACCGGATTTGATATAAATACTCAAAGAGTAAACGAACTCAAACAAGGAATGGACAGCACTTTGGAAGTAGAACAAGATTTGTTAAAAAGCGTTTTGGTTAATGATTATGACCGCAAAGGGCTATCATTGACTGACGATTTGCAAGATATTGCCGATGCTCAAATTTATATCATAACGGTTCCAACGCCTATTGACAAACATAAAATTCCGGATTTAACACCACTCTACAAAGCCAGTGAAAGTGTTGGGAAGATTTTGAAAAAAGGCGATATCGTTATATACGAATCAACTGTTTTTCCGGGGGCAACCGAAGAAGAGTGTATTCCTATTTTGGAAAAACAATCGGGATTGCGTTTTAATATCGATTTTTTTGCAGGTTATTCTCCCGAACGTATCAATCCGGGTGATAAGGAACGAACCGTAACCAAAATATTAAAAGTTACTTCGGGTTCGACTCCCGAAATTGCCGATGAAATTGACCGGTTATACCAAAGTGTAATTGAAGCGGGCACTCATAAAGCTTCTTCGATAAAGGTAGCCGAAGCCGCCAAAGTTATTGAAAATGCCCAACGCGACATCAATATTGCTTTTGTCAATGAACTTTCCAAAATTTTTAGGTTAATGAACATAGATACCATTGAAGTTTTGGAAGCTGCCGGTACCAAATGGAATTTCTTGCCGTTTCGCCCCGGTTTGGTTGGCGGACATTGCATAGGGATTGACCCGTATTATCTGGCACACAAAGCCAAAGAATATGATTATAATCCCGAAATTATCTTGGCAGGACGTCGTATGAATGACAGTATGGGACAGTTTGTAGCACAAGAAACGGTTAAAGCCATGCTCAAAAAAGATATCAAAGTAAAAGGTGCCAAAGTTTTGGTTTTGGGAATAACTTTTAAAGAAAATTGTCCCGATATTCGCAATTCGAGAGCAATTGACGTTGTTCGTGAATTGCAAGACTATCAAATGGAAGTCGATGTATATGATCCATGGGCTTCACCACAAGAAGTTAAAAACGAATACGGATTGGATTTGATCGCGGACATTAAACCCGAACAAAAATATGATGCCGTATTGGCAGTAGTGGCACACAACGAATTTAAAAGCATGGATTTGAAACAATATGTTCGCCCCAAAGCTTTGATATACGATGTAAAAGCCATTTACCCGAAAGAAATGAGTGATATGCGTTTATAAAATATTTTGTAATTTCTTATAAAAAGCTTATTATTCTTTTTTTGAATAATAAGCTTTTTTGTTTGGTATGGGTTGTGGATAATAACCGAATTCTTTTTCAAAAAAACGAAGCATACGCGGCGCAATGGCAGGAAGCGGTGCGTCGCCGGTTTGCCAAAATAAATCCGGTTGTTGCGGAGCATGGTAGTGCAAACGGGCTTTGGTATATGTTTTGAAACGGTTCGGCAAACCCGAAACCCGAGGCACCATAATTTGACGGTAATTAAATCCTTTCAAAAACAATAGTGCCGCTAAACTTGTTGCTAAGAACGGAAAGCTTGCTTTTTGTAATAATTTACCTGATTTTTCGGGTAAAATACGGTGTAATATCAACAAACTCATAAACATTAAACCGTGCATAAAGAAACGACTGTTGGGATTGATAAATAAAATGATTGTTAAATATACCGTGTTTGTTAAATATATCCAAAGTAAAGCTTTGCGGTTTTGTTTTTTTCGATTGATAATGAAAGGAAAAATCAATATAAAGATTAACATTGCCGGATTAAATATTTTTTCGGGAAATTTGTCGGGAAATAACCATTGCACAAAGGCTTTACTCGATAAATTGTTCCATACCAAAGCATGACTTTCATTTTGCCCGGCTGTTTTCAAAAAATGTAAAAGCTCGGGAGGATATTGCCATACGGGTTGTAATACTTTGCCACCCCAATTAAAAGGATAAAAGGCATAACCGGTCAGTATGAAGTTTTTGCTCAACCAAAAAACTGCAAAAAGCAAACCGAAACTTGTCAAAAACCACAGGTTTTTTTTTAATTTCTTAAAATATTTAATCCACAAAACCATAAGCAAAAACAAGTTTACAATTGTCGTAGGTTTGATTAACAGACCGAAAAAAGTTAAGATAATAAATTGATTAAAATATTGATTGTCAATTCTTTTATAAAGCTTTACAAATAAATCAAAGACGGTTAATGAAAGTAACCAAACCGGCAAATCGGGAGAAGGTGCTCCGGTGGTAACCACCCAAACAGGAGCAAACACCAATCCGTAGCGAAGCCAACCGGAAAAATATTGATCGGAATCGGAAAATACCCAAAAAACAAACCAGATCAATAAAAAACCGTTTAACGCATTAGCTGTAAATTCGGCTTGATGTCCATTGATGCCGGCTTGTAAAATATGCCAGCCGGAAAATTGACCTAAAAACGGGTGAATATTCATGAGCCCGTAAACAAAACCCTGTTCATTAGCCCATTTTACGGTTTGTATATAGTAACTTTCGTTATCGGGCAGTAACGAAACGGTGCTCGAAACAGCAGCCGACAAAACAAATATAACGAGTGTGAAAAACTTTTCAAATCCGTGAAAGGTATGCCACTGTTTCAATATTTGTTTTTTTATTTGACAATTTGAACGTAATACATACAAAATCAACATTGATGCAACGCCTACAATTGCCTGAAAATAAACATTATAACCACGAAAATATAAAATTGTCCAGATGATAATCATGTAAACAAACATGCCGTTGAGAATTATCCAAAACGGGTGTGTTGCTTCATTTTTTAAGACAAAGCGTTGAAATAAACAACCCAAAGCCGAAAAAACAAGCCAAGCATATAACCAAGTGAATAACACTAACAACATATCGGAAGTTTATAAGCAAAAATACATTATTTTAACCAAAATTAAATAAGTTGGTTCCAACCAAACTAAAAAGGATAACTGATGCCCAAGTTTAAAACACCGTCGGTTAGTTTGGTATTTTTTAAATCAATCCAACGTTGTTGCAAGGGTTTGGAAGGATCGTAAGTTTTGTAAGCCAAGTCAAAACGGATGATAAAATAAGTAAAATCCACTCGCAGTCCGAAACCGGTTGCCAGAGCAATATCTTTTAAGGAAGAAAGACCGTGAAAAGCACTTTCGGGTTCGGTTTCGTTATTGTCTATATTCCAAATATTGCCGGCGTCGGCAAACAAAGCACCTTTAAAATAACCTGCCAGCGGAAAACGATATTCCAGGTTGGTTGTTATTTTAAAATTAGCTTCATTAAACTCATTGGGACCGCCCGTAGTGCCGGGACCCAATGAATATGCTCGCCACCCGCGTATATCGTTGGAACCGCCTGCAAAATAACTCGACACAAAAGGTACGCTATGCGAATTGCCGTAGGGTATGGCATAGCCGACAAATGCCCTGTAAGCCAAAATATGTTCTTTGTGTAGTTGCCAATGTCTTACAAAACTCAAATCGGTTTTGAAATATTCGGCATAAGGCACACCGTTTATGGTATATTGTGCCAAATCGTTGCGAGGCAAATCCAAAGCGGTAGCAAATAATCCCAGTGCGGTACCCGACAATTCAAATGAAGAATTGAACAGATAAAAATCAGATTGTAAGGCTTGTTTGCGACTGTCGTAAAAAAAATCGAATTTGTTACTGAGAATAAAAATGTTTTGCGTAATGCGTTCTTCTCGTTCTCGAATAGCTTCAAGTTCTTCACAAACATCGGGATATTGATTGCAAAACGTCGGGTTATTTTCGTCAATTAACGAATCTATGACCAAATCGGCTGTTTCGGGTGTTACGGATTGTCCGATACCATTGAGCAAAGTTTTTAATCTTTCGTATGAAAGCGTATAAATTTTAAAATAATTTTCGGCTTTACGATTGGTAATAAATTCATAATTTATCAGGTCTATTTTAAATTTTCGTTCTTTAATGGGACGCCATTGAAAACCAAAAATACCCGCATATTTGCTTCTGTCCAAACCGATATTGGTTTGTGTGTTTGCCAAAAAAGTAATATACGTGGAAGGCAACATGTATTTGGGTATGTATTTGTTTAATCCGAAAGGTAATAGCAATCGCGGAAAACGTAAAGTAACATCGGTTCCCAATTCGCTGACGTCAAATAATTGTTCTTCCGATTTGTCCAAACTTTTGGACGAAGCAGTCATAAAATATAATGAAGTATTTAAAACTTCGGCACCTCTGAACAGATTTTTGGCACTAAATGACATACTGCTCTTGATACCGAAATCGTGTATGTTGGAATGTGTAAAATCGACGCTTCCTTTCCAACTGAAACGTTTTTCGGCTATTAAATAAATGTTGGTTGTCAGAGTGGTATCGATTTTGTTTTCGACATATTGAATATATGCCTGTTTAAAATTTTGTAAACTCATCAACAATCGGTGTGTACGCAAACGGTCTATATCGCTGTAAAACTTACCTTTTTTGATAAATACCGAACCGGTAAGCAATTTGGGTTTGTAGCGAAGTTTGTCATCGATACTATATAAATTTATTTGGTCAAAATAAAGCGAATCTTGTTTTTTAATAGTATCAAAATTTTTGTTTTTTGAGATATAAATATTTACGTTTTTGATACGATACGGCAAAAACGGTTCGGTATATACCGTATCTTCTTTGGTAATGGTTCGATTGGGAATGTTCAAAAAAGTTTCCAAATCGTAGCGGTTATTAATGGTGTCGTAAACCAAGTCAAAATTGACATACGAAGGTTGAAAGTGATATACTCCTTTGTTGCGAAACAAATCGGTTAAACGTTCCTTTTCTTTGACAAAATTGTTTCGGTTATATCTTTCGCCGGTTTTGATATATGTTTTATCTTCGTATTCATTGTAAAGTTTTTGCAAATATGTCGAACTGATTTCTTGTTCGTATTTTTTTATAACATAAGGCTTATTTTTTTTGATGTGAAAAACAATATCGGCTTTGTGCTTGTTTACAGTGTCTATTTGATAAGATACTTTGGTATCGAGATATGCGTGACTTACGTAGTAAAAATGCAAGCGTTCGGCTGAAAGTTTGGTTTTGACGGTATCTATAAAAACAGGTTTTTCGCCGTTGTTCATAATGGTTTTGTTGATGTCTTTGTAATAGCGTTGCAATTGCACGATTTGTTTACGCGAAATAAACCTTTGCAAAAAGCGGTAAGTCTTCGGGTGGTTTTTAATCCAATGATAATAAGTGTAATCGGGATGCAGGTCAGCCAGCATATATAAGTCGGCTAAATACGGATAGCCGAAAACCGTTGTATTGGGTTGTTGTAACAATAAAGCATCAATTTCATCCGATTTTTCGTTTTGCTTATCAACTATAATTTTATTTTTGCGTAACAAACGTTTTCCTTCGGGTATTTTTCGATACAAATTGCATGAACCCAATCCCAGTATTAAAAAAAATAATAATATTTTTGTAAAATATCTCATATAATTTTAAGTCGTTACAAAAGTAAATTTTTTAAATGACATTTCTAAATTTTTAATTCCGAATGACCCAATCCGAAAAAAAACATATCAAACAACTGCAGCAAAAAAAATACCGAAATTTATATGGTTCATTTGTTGTTGAAGGACTAAAAAGCATTCGTGATTTTTTGGCGGCAGGTTATATACCCGAAAAAATTTATTCGACGGTGCCGTTTGAGCAAATGAAAAATCAGGATTTGCCGGTCGAAATCATCTCCGAAAAAAATTTGCGACAAATCAGTTTTTTAAAGAACCCGAAAGATGCTTTGGCAATTATTAAAATACCCAAATCTTTGTCGTTGCCACAATCCGGTTGGATTATTGCCTTGGATAATTTGCAAGATCCGGGTAATTTGGGCACCATAATTCGAACGGCAGATTGGTTTGGTATAAAAAATATTGTTTGTTCTTTGGATACGGTGGACTGCTATAACCCGAAGGTTGTTCAAGCTACCATGGGTTCTCTGGCAAACGTATCGGTTTTTTATACCGATTTGTCAAATTTTTTGTCAAAAAGCCGTTTACCGATTTTCGGTGCTTGTATGCAAGGAAAAAATATCTATCAAAGTCTTTTTCCTCATCAAGGTATTTTGGTCGTAGGCAATGAAGGCAATGGCATAAGTAATCATATTAAAGGTTTGATAACCAACAAGATAACCATACCTAAACATCAGAAAAGTACCGCCGACAGCTTAAATGCAGCAATAGCAACTACTATTTTTGTCAGCAAAATAATGAGAGAAATAAATTAATGTTGCAAAAAACATACTTAAAACAAAGGCACATAACTTGTCCCGTAAAACCTTATCTTTTTTTCAATAAAAATTTTCAAAAAAAGTTTATTTAAAACAATTCCAAATAAATAAAAAGTAGTATTTTAGCGTCGTCAAAATCAAGGTGGGAATTAGGATTATTTTCCCGCTTTTTTGTAGAAAGGAAGACCGGTTGTAGGCTTTGCCTTTCATTCTAATTTAATTGCAACAATGAAAATAAACGCAACTACCAAAATTTCAAAAATATTAAAAGAAAATCCCCAAGCCATTGATGTAATTGCAGGGATAAATCATAATTTTAGGAAACTGCAAAATCCGATTTTGCGTCGTAGTTTGGCTACCCGCGTTTCGGTGGCAGATGCTGCCAAAATAGGCAAAGTGCCGGTTGAAGATTTTTTAAAAGCTTTGGAAAAAATAGGTTTTGAAGTGGATTATCACATACCCGATACCGACAAAAAGAATATTTATATCATGCCACCCGATTTTTCGAATCGTGAAATTGTAAAACTGGATGTTCGTCCAATTATTGCACAAGGAAAAGACCCTTTTGGTTACATCAACAAAGCAGCCAAAAACCTCAAACCCGAACAAATATTGCTCATTATCAACGACTTTGAACCCATACCGCTGATTGATTATCTTATAAGCAAGAACTTTGTGCACTGGATGAAACAAGATGATGAAGGCAATTATTTGACATATTTTAAATTGAATTGTAAAAAACCCGGATTTTGGCAACGATTGTTTGGCAAAAAAGAAGTACCTTGTCGTTTTCACAGCCTCGATAAGGAAGTAAGCAGCTCGAAACAAAACGAAAAAGCACCGGTTTCCGTGCCACATCAAAAAGAAGGTGATTTTGAAAAAATTGAAAAACAATATGACGGCAAAATGAAACAAATTGATGTGCGCGATTTGGAAATGCCCATGCCCATGCAACGTATTTTGGAAAGTATTGAACAATTGCCCGAAGGCTATGCCTTGTTTGTGCATCACAAACGAATTCCGCAGTTTTTGTTACCCGAACTAAAAAAACGAAATTACAGTTATGTAGCAAAAGAAATCGAACCGGATTACACTTATTTAATTGTTTATAAATCAAATAGTTAGAATATAAATTTTTATAACAAATACTACTATGGCAAAAAATTTACACACCGATAACGCCCCCGATATCAGCACCGTTAAACCTCATTTTTTGTTTGCCGCCATCGGTTTTTTGGTATTGGGCATATTGATGGTTGTTTCGGCTTCGGGTTTTTTTCAAGCATATTATAATCATCGACTTTTAGCCATAACGCATACAGCTGTATTAGGTTGGTTAATGATGTTGATATTCGGTTCGCTTTATCAGTTGATACCCGTTATTTTCGATACGGCTTTGTATAGTGAGCGATTGGCTAAATTTACCTTTTGGTTCACAGCCGCAAGTATTATTTTTTTGGTTTATACTTTTTGGATAGGCGATTATGTTCGTTTACTTCCTTATGCAGCTACATTTATGTATTTGTCTTTGTTTTTCTTCGTGTTTAATATTATGATGAGTTACAAAAACGCCCGCATCAAAAATATAAAAGCTTCTTTTATTTTATCGGCGGTGTTTTGGTTGTTAATGGCTGAAACCGAAGGTTTATTAACGGCTCTTAATTTCAAATTTAATTTTTATAATGCCATACACGTGGCACATTTGCATACGCATGCCATTATGGGATTGGTCGGTTTTTTTGTAATGATGATTTTCGGAGTGGGCACTACCTTGATACCCATGTTCTTAATTTCGCACCGCCTCAATGAAAAATTATTAAACAAATCATTTTATCTGCTTAATACGGGTATAGCCGGATTGGTTTTAAGCAAATATCTTTATCCGAACCGGTTTGTAATTTTGGTATTTTGGTCGATAATTATTGCCGGCGTTATTTATTATTTGCTTTACATCAACGATTCGTATAAAAAAAGGATGAAAAAAACACTCGATGTAGGCATGAAATACACCATGCTTTCGTTGGTATTTCTCGGGTTGCCTGTTTTGTTAAGTTTAATTTTAATTTTATTGCCGAAATCAAATGGTTCCCGATATGCCGAAATCATTATGTTATTATACGGTTTGAGTATGATATTCGGTTTTTTTACTACCATTGCTTTGGGACAAACTTACAAAACACTGCCTTTTATTATTTGGCTCGAAAAATATCAAAAACTGGTCGGTAAATATCACACCCCACTACCCCGCGAATTGTATTCGGAAAAAGTGGCGGGTGTACAGTTTTATTTGTATATGTTATTTTTGCTTTTTACACCGATTGCTTTAATTTTGCAAAACCAAAATTTGATGCTGATAGCAACGGTATTGTTTTTGATTGTAAGCGTCTTGTATAATTATAATGTATGGAAAATGTTTTTTCACGATTCGGAACAATATATCAACAAACGAGAAAAAGAAATTTTGAAAGATCATAATTAATACACCGGTGCATAAGTTTACCAAGAAAGCGATTATTTTATTAAAATTATTGGCAAAACATTAAATTGACGGATAAAATGATACCAACGTGTCAAAATAAATACAGTGAAAAAAATTATCTCATTATTGAATAATATTTTCACCCACATGGCAATATTGAAATAATAAACAAAACAATAAATTATCGATTCACCATGGTACCCAAACGAACTTAGCGTATCAAATAACCTCCCGAATTTCGGGACATCAAAAAAATAAAGAATTATGAGTAAAAAAGATATGACTGCCATAAGAAAAGTAGAAAACGATATTTATGAACTGTTAAAAACCGTAATGGACCCCGAAATTGAATTGGACATTATCAATTTGGGATTGGTTTATAATATTTTATACGATGGCGACAAAGATGTGCGTATCGAAATGACCCTATCTACTCCGGCTTGCCCCTTAGGTGATGCCATAACCGACAACGTAAAAAATACGATTAATAAAAAATATCCCGATTTTAATGTCGATGTCGATTTGACCTTTGACCCGCCTTGGGACGCTTCTATGATTAGTGAAGAAGGTCGTAAAAAATTGGGAATGTAAAATCGGATTAAAATAACATCAATAAAAAAGATAGTCTCAAAAGTTTAAACAACTTGGTATCTCCCGAAAATCGAGGTATCGAAACTTTTGCGACAACTTCTAATTGATATTCGTTGTTGCGAAACTAAATTTTTTTTCCAAACAAAGTAGCCGATGTGCAATCGTCTATTAGAACTTTAACCAAATCGCCGGGTTTTTCTTGTCCGGTTTTTTCAAAAATAACCACGGCATTTTGCGAGTTGCGTCCCATCCAATGACGGTCTGATTTTTTTGAATTACCTTCAATCAATACCTCAACTTCTTTGCCTACAAACTGTTGCATACGATACAAACTATGTGCTTGTTGTTTGTCGATTATTTGGCGTAAGCGACGCAATTTGACATGATGCGGAACGTCATCATTGAGTTTTTTGGCGCCCAATGTGCCCGGACGCACCGAGTAGGCAAACATAAATCCGAAATCATATTTAACGTAATCCATTAAATCCAAAGTTGCACGATGATCTTCTTCCGTTTCGGTGCTAAAACCTGCGATCAAGTCTTGCGAAATGGCAACGTCGGGAATGTATCGACGAATGGCATCGATTTTGGCTTTGTATTCGGCAACGCTGTGTTTGCGGTTCATCAATTTTAAGATGCGGTCACTTCCCGATTGTACAGGCAAGTGAATATGCTTGGCAATATTGGGGTGTTTTGCCATGGTTTTGATTACATCGAGACTAAAATCTTGCGGATTGGAAGTTGAAAAACGAATACGAATATCGGGAAATCGAGTGGCAACTTTGTCGAGTAATTGAGCAAAATCAACAGCTTGTGCCTTGATTTCATCAGGTTGTTTGTCAAAATCTTTTTTTAATCCGCCACCATACCACAGATAACTATCAACATTTTGCCCCAGCAAAGTTACTTCTTTAAAACCCTTACTTTGCAAGTCCTGTATTTCGAACAAAATACTTTCGGGATCGCGGCTTCTTTCACGTCCACGAGTAAAAGGCACGACACAAAACGTGCACATATTGTCACAACCGCGCGTAATGGATACAAAGGCGGAAACTCCATTAGAATTTATCCGAACAGGCTCAATATCGGCATAGGTTTCTTCTTTGCTGAGCAAAACGTTTACCGCTTTTCGTCCATCTTCCAATTCGTTAATCAAATTGGGCAAATCGCGGTATGCATCAGGTCCTACAACCAAATCGACCAATTTTTCTTCTTCCAAAATCTTTTCTTTTAAACGTTCGGCCATACAACCCATTAACCCGATTTTGGTTTGGGGTTTGTTTTGTTTCAACTTGTTAAAATGTTTCAGCCGGTTACGAACCGTAGTTTCCGCTTTTTCGCGTATCGAACATGTATTGATGAGTATCAAATCGGCATCATCAACATTGTCGGTTGTATTGTAACCTTGTTTTAACAAAATGGAAGCAACAATCTCCGAATCGTTCATATTCATTTGACAGCCGTAGCTTTCAATAAAAACTTTTTTGCGATTTTCGGGTTTTTGAGAATATTGCAATGATTTTCCTTGCAATTTTTCGTCTATATGTTTCGTTATATGCTTATCTCTGTTCATGTTTGCAAAGATAAAATTTATTCTCAATCAACCGGCAATGTTATATAAGTAACTTTTCATACAAAAAAAATATCTAATTTTGCACCATATCAACACAAACAAATAAAACAATGAAACATAGTCTTTCGTTTATTTTCATCATGCTTTTGACCGGAGCATGTTCTAGTAAACTCGATTTGGATCAAGCCAAACAGTTGGATATACAACCTGTGGTTGAAGTCGATATCTTGTATTTTGACCTTCAAAAAGAAAATTTGACCGACAGCAACGCCCTTTTTAGACAACAAATTTCGGACACGGTCGATTTCGGAATTTTTGAAGACGGAAAAATCAGAGACGGATTTGTAAAAGCCGAAATTAGTGTGGCTTACCGCAATACTTTTTACCGTCAATTCGATACCGATTTTTATTTTATAGACGAACATGACAGTGCTGTCGAAACAGGAAATTTCACGATTGATGCCGCTAATAGTTCGCAACCCGAAGTAACAGGTGAAACAACTTTTGTTTTTGATAAAACAAACAATCCCGAATTTGTCAATTTTAGAAAAATTGTTGTCAAGGTAACCGTAACACCCGACAATCTTCCGGTTGAAGACAAAAGTTTGCACATGCAAGCCAAAGGAAAATTTTATACTCGTATCACCGTTGAATAAATAACCTTATGAAAAAGATATTTGCAGTTTTAATAATTTGGGTTTTATTTCAAAACAAACTTTTGGCACAATTTGAAGCGGTTTCTTACGATTTTTGGGGCAATGCCATGGCACTCAATACCAATCCGGGCGCTTCACTCGAATACAAATCCGTTTTTGCCATTCCTTTTTTTGGCAATACACAGGTTTTTGCCGGCAATTCGGCTTTTTCGCCTTATGATTTATTAGCCGAAAACACTTCATTTCAAAAAAACGTACCTATAATCTTATCGGGCTTAAAAAATACCGATAACCTTTTGTTATACATACGCTACGATTTGGCTAATGTGGTTTGGACAGCTGCCAACAACAATGTTTATAATATTGGTTTGTATTGGGAGTTGTATAACATTACTTATTTTCCGGCAGATTTGTTGCGTTTGGGATATGACGGTAATGCCATGCACCTAAACGATGTATTTGACGCCAAATATTTAGCTTCCAAAACCGATTTGGTGCAAACATTGTATTTTGGTATTCAAAAACGTTTCAATAACCGGTTTACATTGGGTTACAGATTTAAGTTATACAACGGACTTGCCAATGCACAAACCGGAGGAAACAGCGGCAAATTATACACAACCGAAAGTAACAATAATTATTATATCCATCATTTGGAAGATGTCGATATCAATGTGCAAACTTCGGGTTACAGCGAACACGGAGATACACAATATTATTTATCAAAATTATTGTTAAGCGGCAATATGGGTTTGGGAACCGATTTAGGTTTTTCTTTTCACCCCAACCAAAGAACAATTGTAACGGCTTCGATATTGGATTTGGGTTTTATTTATTTTTCAAAAGACATCAAAACTTACAGCTACCATGGCAGTTTTCAATATGAAGGGGTTGCTTTGCAATTTCCCGAAACAGGAGCACAAGATTATTGGCAAACTTTAAAAGATGATTTTAATACGCATGTAGTCAAAACCGAAGGTTTTGATTCGTATATTTCGTGGCGTCCCGTTCGATTTTATACTTCGATTAAATATGGAACCGATAATTTGAAAAAAATTTCATGCGAAGACTTTGTAGATCCCAAAACCGAATACTCAAGCTATATAGGATTGACCGGTTTTGCACAAGTGCGTCCCATCAAAATTTATGCAGGCGCAAGTGTTTTTTATGAAAAAAAATGGTCAAAACACTTTTATACCAAGTTAAACTTAACAGCCGATAATTATTCGTTTTATGCACTGGGAGGTGCCGTGGCACTCAATTTGGGACGCTTGCACTTTTATGTAACGGGTGATAACTTATTGAGTTTGTCCGACTTGGCAAAGTCACAAAAGTTAGGACTGCAATTCGGTATAAGTTGGATAAGTTTCAAACCTTAAACCTTATGTTACTTTTGTAGCCCAAAAAATCTTTTTTATGTAACCTATGTAGCTGTATTTCAGTCAAATATAGCTTAATTTTGTCAAAAAAAAAATTAAGTTATGCTAAAAAAATATCTTTCAAAAGTTTTGATGGGCAACATCGTTAGCAAGCATATTGTTGATGCTCCTTTTGATCGGGTTATCGAAGCCTTGGACAAAGCGGTTACCGAAAATCAATTCGGCATACAAGCCATACATGATTTAAAAGACACCTATGTCAAAAAACACTTGACATTGGACGATGATTTTGAATACAAAATCGTACAGATATGCAATGCCCCAAAATCACACAAAGCCTTAACCCAACTAAGTTACGATATGGGTTTGATGATGCCCAAAAGTATAGTGGTAGCCCGCGAAAACGGCAAAACCGTTTTGCGTTTTATGAAAATGAAACCCTGGATGGTATCGCTTATGTTTCCCGAACTTGAAGTGGCTTCACTGTCAAAACACGTAGCGGCTATTATGGAAAAAATCATAAAAGAAACCATTGCAACGGCAACAACCGATAAATAATACGATAAAACAACTCGTTTTTTTTGATAAAACCATAAACGATTTGGTGATTATTTGATGATTACAGCGTTATTTTTTGAAGTAAATCGATTATTTTATTTATATTTTGTTAATTTAGCAATCAATAATATATTTGCTAAAATTTTATTGATATGCTAACAAAAGTTTTTGCCGCCGCCATATACGGAATTGACGCCCATGCAGTAACCGTTGAAGTCAACGTCGATAAAGGAATAGGTTATCATTTGGTAGGTTTGCCCGACAAAGCTGTAAGCGAGAGCAACTATCGTATTTCGGCGGCACTGCAGAACGTAGGATATCGTATTCCGGGCAAAAAATACATTATCAATATGGCACCCGCCGACTTGCGTAAAGAAGGTTCGGCTTATGATTTAACCATTGCCATAGGTATATTGCATGCAACCGGACAAATAGTTTCGGACGAACTGAAAAAATATATGATTATGGGCGAACTGTCGTTAGACGGCGGTTTACAGCCTATAAAAGGAACTTTGCCTATTGCTCTAAAAGCACAAGAATTGGGTTTTGAAGGAATCATACTACCCAAACAAAATGCCAAAGAAGCGGCTATTGTTGAAGGCTTAAAGGTTTACGGAGTTGAAAATATTTTGGAGGTAATTCACTTTTTTGAAAGCAAAACCGAATTGCAAGCCGAACATATTGATTTGCATGAAATTTTTTATAAACAATTGGAAACGCCCGAATTTGATTTTGCCGATGTCAAAGGACAAGAAACCGTTAAACGTTGTTTGGAAATAGCGGCAGCCGGCGGACACAATATCATTATGATAGGACCGCCGGGAAGTGGCAAAACCATGTTGGCCAAACGTATATCAGGTATTTTGCCGCCAATGGAATTACAAGAAGCCTTGGAAACAACCAAAATACATTCGGTAGCCGGAAAACTCAAAAACGGAATAGGAATTATAGGACAACGCCCGTTTAGAAGTCCGCATCATACCATTTCGGATGTTGCTCTGGTTGGCGGAGGCAGTTATCCGCAACCCGGTGAAATTTCGTTGGCACACAACGGCGTTTTGTTTTTGGACGAATTACCCGAATTTAAACGGACGGTTTTAGAAGTGATGCGACAACCTTTGGAAGATCGTGAAGTTAATATTTCGCGTGCCCGTTTTTCGGTAACTTATCCTGCCAGTTTTATGTTGGTTGCCAGTATGAATCCCAGTCCTTCGGGATATTTTAACGACGGAGACAGCCGCATGACATCAAGCCCTGCCGAAATGCAACGTTATTTGAGCAAAATTTCGGGTCCGTTGTTAGATCGTATCGATATACATGTCGAAGTTAATCCGGTTCCGTTTGACAAACTTTCGGATGAAAGACGAGGAGAACCCAGCAAAGTTATCAGACAACGAGTGATAAAAGCACGTCATATCCAAACCAAACGCTTTGAAAATCACGATAAAATACATTACAATGCTCAAATGAATTCAAAAGAAATCAGACAATATTGCCGTTTGGACGAAACTTCGCTGCAACTGCTCAAAAATGCCATGGAAAAACTCAATTTGTCGGCACGAGCTTATGACCGTATTTTAAAAGTGGCACGAACCATAGCCGATTTGGAAGCCGAAGAACATATTCAAAGCAACCATATTGCCGAAGCTATTCAATACAGAAGTTTGGATAGAGACGGTTGGATATAGTTTGAGATAACTTTGATATGTCCGGTCAAATTTTTTTTACTTCTTTTTTGGTAATTATCTTTAATCGTATTTGAGCACCTTTGCCGGTGCAATTTTGCTAATAACCAAAACCGGTAATAACAACATAAACAATATCGAAATCAAAACACCGGCATTGAGCATCAAAACATATTTCAAATTGATATAAACCGGTGCGGTTCTTACATAATAAGTTTCGGGATTGAGATGTATAATTCCAAAATATTTTTGCAACAAAATCAAACTTAATCCCAAAATATTGCCTATCAGTAATCCGATACCGATAATATATGCTGCTTGTATCAAAAAAATACGTTGCAAACGGCGATTATTACTGCCCAAAACTTTCAGTATGGCTATAAAACTTCGTTTTTCAAGTATCATAACCAACAATGTCGTTATCATATTTAAACCTGCAATAAAAATGATGATGCTCAAAATCATCAATATATTGAAATCAAACATTTGTAACCAATTGAAAATCAACGGATATTTTTCTTTTATAGAAGTTGTATTTAAGGTTGAAGATATATTTTCGTATATTTGATTGGTTTTTTCGTCTATTTGATCAAAGTCATTAAGTATCACTTCAAATCCGCCTGTCAAAGTATCTTGCCATTTGTAAAGTTTTTGCACCATACGGAGGTCTCCCAAAATATAGGTTTTGTCAAAATCATCAAAACCCGAATCGTAAATTCCGGCAATTTTAAAGACACGTAATTGAGGTTTTTGCGAGCCTTTACGAATAAAATAAGTGTTGAATTTGTCGTGCAGATGCAAATTCAATCGTTTGGCAATGGTATTTGAAATCAATACACTGTCGTTTGGTTTGGACAATCCGAAGTCAGGTATTTTGCCTTCAATAATGTAGGGTTTAAACAAATCTTTATCATACAAGCTATCTACTCCTTTGTATATGATACCTTCAAAATCTTTTGAAGTGCGTATAATTCCGCCTATGGTAGCAAAAGCTTGCACGTTTTTAATACCTTCGATATTTTTAAATCGGGGATAAAATTCTTGCCGTAGCGAAACCGGTTCCAAAGTCAACCCCGAACGGTTGGTATCAAAATTGCTGATAATAATATGTCCCGAAAAAGCCGAAATTTTTTCGCGAATTTTATGTTGCAACCCCATACCTGTTGCCATTGATATAAGCATGATAACCATACCGATGGCAATTGATACTATCGCGATTTTTATAATCGGCGAAGAAATCTTATTTTTGTTGTCCTTGTCGGCAAGCAGTCGCCCGGCTATAAAAAAATTAACTTTCAAAATTACACTACATTTATGCAAGTCAAAAATACATATTTAATATTGATTCTCCTACTTTTAGTTTCTTTTTCGTGCAAAAGTTCGGATAAACAAGCCGATACTTTCAAAAAAAATACGGCAAAATCATTACCGATACGCCCCGGTGCTTATCAACTTCATTCTTATTTGCCCTTGTTACAAGGCAAACGGGTTGCCGTTGTGGGCAATCAAACCAGTGAAATAAACGGTGTGCACTTGGTCGACACACTTGTCAGTTTGCAGATAAACATCGTAAAAGTTTTTGCGCCCGAACATGGATTTAGAGGACAAGCTTCTGCCGGTGAACAAGTCAATAATTCGATTGATATTAAAACCGGTTTACCAATTATTTCACTTTACGGCAAGCATAAAAAACCTACTCGTGAGGATTTAAAAAATGTCGATGTTTTGTTGTTTGATATTCAAGATGTCGGCGTACGTTTTTATACTTACCTTTCGACCTTGCACTATGTATTGGAAGCCGGTGCCGAACACGATATTCCCGTTATTGTTTTAGACAGACCCAATCCCAACAGCGATTATATTGACGGTCCGGTTATGCAATCGGATTTTATCTCTTTTGTAGGATTACACCCCGTTCCCATAGTATATGCCATGACCATAGGCGAGTATGCCCGAATGATTAACGGCGAACATTGGTTAAAAAACGGAGTGCAAGCCACTCTAAAAGTTATTCCGGTTCAAAATTACTATCACGGTGCTGTTTACAAATTGCCCGTAAAACCTTCGCCCAATTTACCCAATTATCAATCCGTTCGACTGTATCCTTCATTGTGTTTGTTTGAAGGAACGGATGTCAGTGTAGGCAGAGGCACTGATTTTCCTTTTCAAGTTTACGGTGCACCGTGGTTGCCCGATACAGGATTTAAATTTATACCCCGACCGAATGCCGCCAGCAAATGGCCCAAACATCAAGAAAAAATATGTTACGGAAAAGATTTAAAACAAATAACTCCGCCTGCCGAAATCCATTTGCAATGGTTGATCGAAACTTACAAGCAATGTCCCGATACGCTTACATATTTTAACGGATTTTTTAATCGTTTGGCAGGTAATGAAACTTTGCAACAGATGATTAAAGCAGGTAAAAATACGAAACAAATCAAAAAAACATGGCAAAATGATTTGAATGAATTTAAAAAAATACGCAGCAAGTATTTGATTTACAATTAATTACCTTATCACATCATTAAATCCAACCCAAACTTCCAAAAACCACAAAACTCGTCAAAACAACTGCAAATATGCCACCTACAATTTTGAGTTGTTTTTGAAGTGACGGAGTATCATGCACCCAAAAAGCCACCAAAAAGAAAGTTAAATATCCGAAAATGATAATCAAACAAGGACAAACTACACTCCACCAAGAATATTCCCAAATGAGCAATCCTGCTTTATTGAGCAAAATTTCGGTAAAAACCGAAAATAAAGAACCGGCAATTGCTACAAACCAACGGTTATTTATGCCCAAATATTTGGTTTTCGGATCGGGTGCCAAAAATTTGCTCCAAACAATTCCGGCAATGGCAAACATAAACATGATTTCAATATTTAATCCTACTAATATAATGTATGCCGATTTATGAGGAGTTATCCATAAGGGTGCAAAACGACTAAAATGCAAAATCAAAGCGTTGATTATTTCATTGACCCAATCCATACCCCAAAATGCCAAGCCGGTTAATATGACATGAAAATTTTTCTTTTGAAATTCGGCAGCATAAACATACAATACCAGTGCCAATAACGGAATGATATACCAACTTATATGGTCGGTTTTTCTCAGATTTTCAAGTGCTATTTGGGTATATTGCGAATATGACATGACAAATAATGTAGTGCCCGAAACAGGAATCGAACCTGCACGTCCTTGCGGACACATGACCCTGAATCATGCGCGTCTACCAGTTCCGCCATTCGGGCAAATCTTGTTTGCGTGATGCAAATTTACAACTAATTTTTGGTTTTTACCAATTGAATTAATGGCTTTGGCTCCGCCGGTCGAACGCTTTTGAAACTTTATCAAAATAAAAAAATTGTAGCTAAAAACCCATATTTATCGGAAAATATTTCGGAAACAAAATTATGACCAATGTAACACAAAAAAAGTCTAAATATATTAAACCGGTAATCACTTCGTAGGCACAAAATAATATTGTTTGAAAACACTTTCTTATGCACCGAATTGATGCAAATTTTACCAACTTACGAATGATGCCGAGTAACACCTTATTAATCTAAAAGCAACTATTTTGCTTGCTTTCTGATGATAACGGTAATCAATATACAAAAATCCTTAATTTTTTTTCGTAAATTTGTAAAGAACAAAAAATACATTTATGACTCACTTAAAAGAAGGTGATAAAGCTCCTTTTTTTGAAGCTACAAATTGTCTCGATAAAACCATAAAACTTACCGATTTTGCCGGCAATAAGCTTATTTTGTATTTTTATCCCAAAGCCATGACGCCGGGTTGCACTGCCGAAACGGTAAATTTGGCTACACATTATGATTTGCTTCGTTCAAAAGGATTTGATGTATTGGGAGTAAGTCCCGATGATGTCAAAAAACAGAAACGATTTAAAGAAAAGAAAAATGTCCCGTTTTCGCTGATACCCGACCCGCAAAAGGAAATTATCGACAAATATGGTGTTTGGGGACCCAAAAAATTGTATGGACGCGAATATGACGGATTGCATCGCACAACTTTTATTATTGATGAAAACGGAATAATAGAACATATCATCAAAAAAGTTAAAACTAAGGCACATGCCGAACAAATATTAGCACTTTATGAATAATCAAAAAGTAAAATGGGTAAAAATTTACAGTTGTGAAGACGGCTTGGAAGCACAATTGATAAAAAATCTTTTTGAATTGGAAGAAATTCCGGTAAAATTGCTCAACGTCAATTCCAATAATATTTTTCCCGATACCGGTATCGCCCAAGTCGATATATATGTTCCTCAATCTTATACGGAGCGTTCAAAACAATTGATAGTTGAAAATTTTGAATAAAAATCAAACAATTCATAATTTATTATCAAACATTACGTTTGCTTTATTAACGAACAAGCCGGCTTAAGCCGATAGTCCAATAATCATAATGTTTATGTCAATTCGAAAATATATATTCACATACACCTTCATTTTGTTTTCAAACTTGTTATCGGCTCAATATCTCATTGCAGTTGGATTGCGAGGCGGCTTGCACAGCGGTATCGGTTTTAGGCACATGCTAACCAATGATACGGCACTCGAAGGGATTTTGCACTCCCGTTGGCACGGTGTTGAATTGGTGGGATTAATTGAATATCAACAAGATTTATCATCCGACGGATTATATTGGTACTACGGTTATGGTGCACATGCAGGATTTTATGACAACAAATATACTTATTGGGAACCCGACGGAAATACGACGGTTATCGGAATTGACGGTATTTTGGCTATCGAATACAAATTTTTCAATGCACCGGTGGCTATTGCCATGGATTGGAAACCATATTTTAATTTGTTAGGCAATACGGGGTTTTTTGGTAACGGAGGTGCTATTTCTTTGCGTTTCACTTTTTGATTGTTTCCGAAAATTTTACGATAAAATATTGAATTGATTTGTAAGGTGTTTTGGCACTAATATTGTGTTTTTTTCATTAAATTTGTATTTTCACATGTAAAAATAAGTCATGAATAAATTGTTTGTCTTTCTTCTTTTGATACAAAGTTTAAAAAGTTTTGCCCAATATGAAACCCATTTGATAGAACCGCCTTATTACATCAAAACCATAAAACTTGACGACGGCAAAATACCAAAAGCATCTCCGATTATACAATTGGGACACCCTGTATATCTTTCATTTGACGACTTACAAGCCGACGAAAAAGAATACCGTTATCAAATCGTTCGATATGATGAAAACTGGCAACCCACCCAACTCAACGAATCGGAATACATCAGCGGTTTTGCTTCCGACATCATTACCGATATTACCCAATCGAGCGGCACATTGCAATCATATACCCACTATCAATTGACCATACCCAACGAAAATACCCGAATATTGTTAAGTGGCAACTACATAATTCAAGTTTTGGACGAAAACGATGAAGTGGTTTTTTCAAAAGCTTTTATTTATTACGAAAAAAAAATAAACGTAGGTGTGCAAGTCAAATGGGCAAACAATGTCAGTATGAAAGATCGCTTGCAAATGATAGATTTTAACTTGTATAAAACCGGCTTTACCATTTTAAATGAAAGCCAAAATTTAACTGTCAAAATTTTTCAAAACAACGATTTGGGTTATGCCCTCACCTTTCACAAGCCAACTTATTATCAAGGCGATACATGGATATATCACTATCCGCAAAAAGCTCTTTTTGAAGGAATTAATGAATTCAGACGCTTTGAAACCAAAGATTTAAGAGGTTATAATTATGGTATAGCGCTAAAAAAACTCAACAACTTGTATGATTTTTATCCCTATACCGGGACTTTCAGAACCCATTATATTTTTAACAAAGACATTGACGGAAACTACATACTCAATGCCGCCCAAGCATACGACGATGTAAATACCGAAGCCGATTATGTCAATGTGCACTTTAGTTTTGACGGATATTTGGAAGAAAATGAAAATATATACGTCATAGGACGTTTCAATGACTTTAACCCAACCGATGATTACCGCTTGCAATTAAACGAACAAACCGGAAGATATGAAGTAAGTGTTTTGCTCAAACAAGGTTATTACGATTATATGTTTGTTACCAAAAATGCTCAAAATCAAATAGATGTAACATCTATCGAAGGAAGTTTTGCACAAACCGAAAACGACTATACCGTAGTGGTCTATTACCGT